>Ga0102948_1001273_pt1 | contig 9925 bp, 11 predicted proteins | sample SalPonA_A_H2O_MG_FD_78211 | JGI IMG/M metagenome (GOLD analysis project Ga0102948, IMG submission 78211) | Water microbial communities from South San Francisco under conditions of wetland restoration - Salt Pond MetaG R2A_A_H2O_MG | ecosystem: Environmental > Aquatic > Non-marine Saline and... | reverse complement strand
GGTGGCAGAAACGTTCGATGAAGTCAGCCTAGAATTAGCGAATCAACAATCTTAAGGTAAGTATTTATTATGAGTCATCCTAGTTGGAATCGTGTGGTTATCAAAGTAGGTAGCGCACTTATATCACCTAACAAGAAGGGGTGTAGTAGCCACTATCTTTTGAGCATCGCACAATTCATTGTTAAATGCAGAGCAAATGGGACACAAGTTGTTCTCGTTTCTTCTGGCTCGGTAGCGGCAGGTTCACATCTGTTCCCAGAGACTGAAAATGTTCATATTGCTATCAAAAAAGCGATGGCAGCCGCTGGGCAAACCGAAATGATGGCGACGTGGGATCGATTATTTGATTTTCCATCAGCGCAAATTTTATTAACCCACGCTGACTTACGTGATAGAGAGCGTTATGTCAGTATTCGTGAAACGATTTTTAGTTTACTTGAACACGGTGTGTTACCTATCGTTAACGAAAACGATACGGTAACAACTGACAAACTCAAAGTGGGCGATAACGATAATTTGTCTGCAATGGTTGCTGCGGCGGCTGATGCGGACGCACTCATCATATGCTCAGATATTGACGGGTTATACACCAAGAACCCACATGAGCATGATGATGCGCAGCTGCTACGCGACGTTGACACTATCGACGAAAGCATCTACGCCATGGCTGGTGGTGCGGTTAAAGGTGGTGTCGGCACGGGCGGTATGCGCACAAAAATCGAGGCGGCTGAAAAAGCCGTATCGCATGGTATAGACACTTATATTATTAATGGTTTTACAGAAACATCGTTTAATATGTTGCTGTCTGGCAACAACCCAGGTACACATTTTAGCGCCCATGCTAAACCTATGCAGGAGAATGTGCACTGGATGAGACATACATCTAACGCACAGGGCGAAGTAATTGTGGAAAGCGATTTTGATGAATCATTAGAGAGTGACAGTGAACAACTTACAAGTAGTGAAATCATCGGCGTAAATGGGGAATTCTCGGTAGGGGATACCATTTTAGTGAGAAAAGCTGATGGCACAAAGCTGGTCAAGGCAAAATCGAATTACAGCAGTTGTTTACTTAATTTTATTGCTAATCAGGACAGCGACGAGTTCGCCAGTGAGTTCGAAGAGAAAACTGGCCCTATTATTTCTGATCAGCACGTAGCAAATTTGGAGGAAGAATGAGTATTATTACGGAATTAGCCCAACAGGCAAAAGAAGCCGCGCAGGTGCTTTCTATATTAGACGAAGCGAAAAAAAATGCGGTGCTTAGCGATATGGCTGCAGCGATAAGAGCAAATAAAAGTACTATCGTTCAAGTGAATGAAAAAGAAGTCGCTCGGGCAAAAGAAAACAATTTAGATGCAGCAATGATTGATCGCCTCATTTTGAATGATGAACGCATTGAAGCGATGGCCGAAGGCATTGAGGTGATTATCGGATTAGACGATCCGGTGGGTCAAGAACGCGTTATTGGTACACGCCCTAACGGTATCGAAATTAAAAAAATGCGAATTCCTTTGGGCGTTGTGTGCATGATTTATGAAGCACGTCCAAACGTTACCGCAGACGCGGGTGCGCTTTGTTTTAAATCAGGTAATGCCGTCATTCTTCGTGGCGGTAAAGAAGCGTTAGATACCAGTTTAGCCATATCTGGGTTGATGCAAGACGTGTTAGAGAAACATGGTCTTCCAAGAGCGTTGGTAACAGTTATACCTAATGCAGACAGGGCGTTGATGCAAGAATTGATGGAACAACGCGACTATATTGACGTAATCATTCCTCGCGGTGGTGAAGGGCTTATCAACTACGTTACTGACAACGCAAAAGTGCCGGTTATCCAGCATTTTAAAGGCGTGTGTCATTTGTACGTTGATAAAGACGCTGACCTTGATAAAGCATTGGCGATATTGCTTAACGGTAAAACGCAGCGTACCGGTGTATGTAATGCGCTTGAAGCTCTAGTAGTACACAGTGAGGTTGCCGATGAGTTTCTACCTCGTGTGGCTAAAGCATTTAAAGAACACGGCGTAACGGTTCACGTAAACCAAGCGGGCAGTGCGTTTTTCGACGATGCAGATGTTATCAGTGAAGATGCGTATGGCGAAGAGTATTTGGGGCTTGAAATTGCTATACGTGTTGTTGATGATTTTAATGCAGCCATTGCACATATAGCTAAGTTTGGAAGCAACCATACCGAAGTTATTTGCACGAAAAATGAAGCTGCAGCCAAGTTGTTTCAACGTGCCGTTGACGCAAGCGTGGTTATGGTTAACGCATCATCGCGTTTTTCTGACGGCAGTCAGTTAGGTCTTGGCGCAGAAATTGGGATTGCGACCACTAAACTACACGCTTACGGGCCTATGGGGCTCGAGTCACTCACGTCTGAGAAGTACCTTGTTAATGGCGAAGGCCAGATTCGCGCATAAGCTGAATCTTTAGGAAAAGCCGCTTTCTTACGAAAGTAATACTGGTCTGCATTGTGTCAGGGCCATAGATACTTCATAATTAAAGCGCTGGTTGACAACCAGCGCTTTTTTTATTTTTTATCATAGGTTTATTAGGAGTACAGGCATGGAAATAGCGATTGACCCAGACTTAATTTGGCGTCAACTACTGTCGTTTACCTCCGAATATAAACTCGCCACCTCGTTGTTATTGCTTATCGTCCTTCATTACATAAAGAAGGGCTTGTTAAAACTAATTAAGTTAAGCAGTAACAGAAGTGGCGAAGATCGCAGAAATCAAATTAATATTCTTGAACAACTCGGCAATGCGCTCATCATTATTATACTCATGATGGTGTGGTCTTCAGAAATACAAAATCTTGCTATCTCTATTGCTGCGTTCATGGTTGCTATCGTACTCGCGACGCGAGAGTTTATTCAATGTTTTATGGGTTTTATTTACTACTTAGGTGCAAGGCCATTTAGGGTAGGAGATTGGATCCAAATGAATAACGTTGTGGGTGAAGTGGTGGAAATGGACTGGGCGAAAACCGCTCTGCTTGAAGTCGATAGTGAATCGTTCAACTATACCGGTAAGCACGTGTATGTTCCGAACAGTCAACTTGTTACCCAAACCGTGCGTAATTTAAACTTCTTGCGCCGGTACAAACTACATTCTTTTGAAATTGTAAATGAGCCGATCGTTAACGCATATAGCTTGTTACCGGCGTTTCAGGCACGCGCACAAGCCCATTGCGAATATTTTAGAGATGTAGCAGAACGTTATAAAGGCCTGATTGAACGTCATCTAGAACAAGATTTTATACAAATAGACCCAGAGATTGAAATAAAAACCAATGAATTGGCCAAAGTTGTCATCAGGGTTAGTCTTTTTTGCCCGACCGATGAAGCACTGGCTCTTGAACACAAAATGTGCTCAGATTGGCTCAGCTTATGGTTCAAGGCGATGAAAGAGGATGAATACGCGCAAAGTGTATTGTCAAATAGCGTTTCATAACGCCGTGTAGTAAATCAATTTGGTAATGGCAATAGTGTGCGTTCATGGCTATACTATGCGCCGCGATTATAAGCGATAAATAAGAATGAAATTAAAGGACAAATAGTGACTCCTATTACTAAATCATTTCAGTATGGTCAGCATACTGTAACACTTGAGACGGGCGTAATCGCTCGTCAGGCAACAGCAGCTGTCATGGCAAGCATGGATGATACTGCTGTACTAGTAACGGTTGTTGGTAAGAAAGAAGCGAAAGCTGATCAAGATTTCTTCCCACTAACAGTTAACTACCAAGAAAAAACGTACGCTGCGGGTAAAATCCCTGGTGGTTTTTTCAAGCGTGAAGGACGTCCTTCAGAAGGCGAAACCTTAACAGCACGTTTAATCGACCGTCCAATTCGTCCATTATTCCCTGAAGGGTTTAAGAACGAAGTACAGGTTGTTATCACAGTAATGTCTGCTAACCCAGAGATTCCTACTGATATCATCTCGATGATTGGTACTTCTGCTGCACTTGCTATCTCTGGTATACCATTCAATGGTCCTATTGGTGCAGCGCGCGTTGGTTACACAAACGGCGAATATATTCTAAATACACGCGTTGAAGAGCAAGAAGCAAGTGAACTTGACCTTGTTGTTGCGGGTACTGAAGGCGCGGTATTAATGGTTGAATCAGAAGCCGACGTGCTTTCTGAAGATGTGATGCTAGGCGCAGTTATGTTCGGTCACGAGCAACTACAAACGGTTGTTACCGCGGTAAACGAATTTGCTGCTGGCGTTGACATCGACAAGTGGGATTGGAAACCAGAAGCAGAAAATACAACCCTTAAAGAAAAAGTGAAAGCATTAGCTGAAGCTGAAATGGTTGCTGCTTACCAAATCTCTGACAAACTTGCGCGTAAAGATGCAGTAACGGCTGCAACTGAAAAAGCGCGTGATGCCATTCTTGCTGAAGATGAAACACAAGATAAGAAAGAAGTGTCAAACCTTCTTCACGACCTTGAGTCTGACGTAGTACGTTCACGCATTCTTGCTGGCGAACCTCGTATTGACGGTCGTGATCCTAAGATGATTCGTGCACTAGACGTTGCGACAGGTATTTTACCACGTACACACGGTTCTGCTGTTTTCACTCGTGGTGAAACGCAAGCAATCGTCGCTGCTACATTAGGTACTGAACGTGACGCGCAGATGATTGACGAGCTTCAAGGCCGTCGTGACAGCCGTTTCATGCTTCATTATAACTTCCCTCCATACTGTGTTGGTGAAACGGGTATGATTGGTTCTCCTAAGCGTCGTGAAATTGGTCACGGTCGTTTGGCGAAGCGTGGTATTCAAGCCGTAATGCCGAGCGAAGAAGAATTCCCGTACGTAGTACGTATCGTTTCTGAAATTACAGAATCAAACGGTTCATCTTCAATGGCGTCTGTTTGCGGTACTTCACTTGCACTTATGGATGCGGGTGTTCCTATCAAGGCATCAGTTGCGGGTATCGCGATGGGTCTTGTGAAGAGTGACGAAAACTTTGTTGTACTTTCAGATATCCTTGGTGACGAAGATCACCTTGGTGATATGGACTTTAAAGTAGCCGGTACCACAGGTGGTATTACTGCACTTCAAATGGACATCAAAATTGAAGGTATCACGAAAGAGATCATGCAAATTGCCCTTAAACAGGCAAAAGAAGCACGTTTGCACATCCTTAACGTAATGGATGAAGCAATCGGTGGTCACCGTGAAGAGCTTAGTGAATTTGCTCCACGCATCTACACAATGAAGATTGATCAAGACAAGATTCGTGACGTAATCGGTAAAGGCGGCGCAATGATCCGTCAGATTACTGAAGAGTCAGATACGAATATCGAAATTGAAGATGACGGTACTATCAAAATCTTTGCTACTGAGCGTGCGAAAGCAGATATCGCTATCGGTAGAATTGAACAAGTAACGGCAGAAATCGAAGTGGGTAAAACGTACCACGGTAAGGTTACTCGTATTGTTGATTTCGGTGCGTTCGTTGAAGTGCTTCCAGGCAAAGAAGGTCTTGTACACATTTCACAAATTGCGCATGAGCGTGTGAACAAAGTGGCAGACTACCTAGAAGAAGGCCAAATGATTGACGTTAAGGTTATGGAAATTGATCGCCAAAACCGTGTACGTTTAAGCATTAAAGAGCTTCTAGAGCGCCCAGCACCTAAGTCTGACGACGCAGAGTAATACTGATGTAACAAGAGTCTTATGGCTTTTGTAGAAACATTGAAGTAGAAAAGGGAGCATGGCTCCCTTTTTTTATTTTAAAAACACATTAAGGAGTAGGGATGGATAACCAAACCCAAACCGACATTGAAGCTGCGGTGTTTCGCCAATTGGTAGAGCATTTAGATGCCAATAAAGACGTTCAGAACATTGATTTAATGATCTTGGCTGATTTTTGCCGTAACTGTTTAGCTAAGTGGTATTCATCTGCGGCGAGTGAAAGGGGCGTTGAAATAGATTACGACGCAGCTCGCGAAGTTGTCTACAAAATGCCGTACTCACAGTGGAAAGAGCATCATCAGCTTCCGGCCAGTGACGAGCAACTCGAAAAGCTAGCGGCGCGACAAAATAAATAGTCTCAGCCAGCACCTGCTGGCTTTTATATGTAAGGGTAAGTGAAAAGTACGCCAGGATCTCATAAACTCGTGGCCAGTTCCCCCATAACGTAAAGCGTAAAAATGTACACTCCGAAAAATATGGAAATGTCAGAAGCAGACGCTATTCATCGCTTCATATCAGAGTTTGGCTTTGGTACGTTACTTTCTCAAAATTTAGAAGCCACACGTCTTTCGCTTATTTTGGACACCTCACAAGGCAATAAAGGTATCATCGTCGGCCATATGGCCCGTGCCAACCCTCAGTGGAAGAATGCATCGGTTCAATGCTTCGGCGTTTTTCAAACGCTTAGCAGCAGTGAGACACTGCTTGCAATAGACGCCGTGGTTAAAAAATATGAACCAGAGGTGCTAAGAAACCTTGAGTTAATGTCAACAGACTATACCGATAAACTGTTAAAAGCGGTGGTGGGTTTCAAAATAGAAGTCGATGACATTCATGCAAAAGAAAAACTTGGGCAGCATAAAAGCATTGAAGACCAACGCCGTGTTTTTGCTGCACTAGCCTCAAGTCAGTATCGCAATTCAGTTGAACTTGCAGAGTACATGTGGCATCGACAACTAGGCACGGGTAGCGACTGAGGCAACATGCAATCCACATCTAAATACATTGAATTTTATCTAATTCATAATAGGCGGACAGTAACAATGAGCTGGTCGTCGCTGCGAGTAAAGCGGCTTCGGTAAAGTCTTGGGTTTACTGTCGAACATCACTAATTAATAACGATAACTAACAACGCTAATTAACAGCACTAGGGAGAGAAAATGTCGAAATGGATTGTAGTAAGAACGTGGGCGATATTAATCATCGCTTTTGCAGTGCTACTCGCAGCGTTAGCCGTACTAGGCTCCACGACGGGAGAGTCGTTCGTCACGGGGGCGTTCTCACTGACTATACCTCAGGTTGGAAGCCTTTGTGCTGGGGTATCTGCATTCTCTATTTTTTTACATTGTATTAAACGTTTAAACAGCATGGCTGAATCCGATCTTGGATAGCGCGGGGTTGAAATATCGCCATGTTTGTGACGTTAAGTAACGTAAATAGGCGTTGCTTCTAAAACTATTAAACGTATCTTGTTTTAATGGTAACGTTAGCGGTATTGATAAGTATTTAGTCTGTGATGATAAAAAGGAGACGATGTTATGGAACAAAAAGAATACTGGGGAATGCAAGTCAATGCGTATTGCATGCTTATCCATTTAAGTCAGTTGGCAAGCATTGTTATGCCTGGTTTAGGGTTTGTGCTTCCCGTAATTATGTGGGTAGCAAATAAAGACAAAAACGTAGACATAGATAAGCATGGGCGGGTTACGATTAATTGGCTCATTAGCTTCATCATTTACAGTTTCGTTTGCGGAATCTTGATGATTGTATTAATCGGCTATCTGGGCTTGTTACTTCTATTATTGCTAAATGTCGTGTTCGCCATTGTCGCCGCCGTTAAAGCTAATAACGGTGAGTTTTGGGTATATCCGCTGAGCATAAAATTCCTCAAATACTAAACGCTTCTAACGAGGTAGATGTGATAATGCATTAGGTCTGCCTCGTTTTCTTTCTTCTTTACGTTTGTTTTATCGACGGTCTTATTAACCGTCATTTAATATTCCTTTAAAAATATTCACCCCTTCTTCCGTAGTTGTGCGTTTAGTTAGAAAAAGAGGGGAAATACCATGCATACACTACACACGTTTTCTTTTGAGAATAGTGCGGATCGCAATAAATCGCTGAGACTGGCAGGTACTGTGGTAATTGGGGGCATTATTACGTTTTCTTTGTTTGCGATGATGGCAAAGCTTATAGAGCAAGATGGCCGGCCGCCAGAGCCTGAGGCGTACGTCACGCTAGGCCCATTAGTCCTAGCAATAGATGAGCCGAACACCATAGAACGACAGAAAATTAAGCCTATGGAAAAGCCTGTGGAAATGCCAAAAGTTCATCCTGAAAAGCCTGAGCCGGTGCCCAATGATAATCAAAATGCGTTCGGCACGTTAACGCAGGTGCCTAAAAACGACATTAATGTTTCTATAAACTTGTCTGGTGGGCAAAGCGATATGCAGGCTTCACCTCAATTTCGGCGCGATCCAACGTATCCTGCACAAGCGGCGCGTGAGGGCATTGAAGGATGGGTGAAACTTGCATTCAATGTCTCTGCTAGTGGCAGTGTAGAAGATATTGTGGTGGTAGACGCAACCCCTAAAAACATCTTCAACAGAGCGGCGCGCCGTGCGCTATCAAAATGGAAATACAAACCAAAAATGGAAGGTGGAAAGCCTGTTCAACAAACGGGAATGGTAGTAGTGTTGGAGTTCGCGCTCGCGGAGTAAGGATGAGCTTATGAGTTATGCTGCTGGGATATTGATATCGTTGAAGGAACGCTTTTCACACGGTGCGCGTGCGGTCTCAACGGCCGAGGGTTTAATGGATAGCTTCGTGAAAACGGGTGACGATACGGCGCTGTCAATGTTGTTCGATATGTATGCCAACAAGCTCTATTATTTTCTTGTGGTATTGTCCGACGCCGATTTGGCGGCGGACATTTCTCAAAAGACTTGGGTAAAAGTCATTGAAAAGAAGCATCTCTATAAGGCTGGGACTCGCGTTGATGCGTGGCTTTTCACCATAGGTAGGCATGCGCTTATTGACGAACTACGCCGAACTAAACGCATACTTTATGGCAGCGATATTGCTGACGAACACTCAAGCGATAATGCACCAAGCAGTAGCGTTGATGAAACAGATTTAAACAGCATGATGATGCGCTTGCCGTTTGTACAAAAAGAGGCGCTTTCTCTGCAATTAGAGGGGTTTACTGTTAAGCAAATAAGTGAAATTTGCCATGCCCCTTCAGAGACGATTAAAACGCGAATTCGGTATGCGAAAGATAATCTCAAATCTTTATTGAGGAATAAATAATGGCGATGTCAGACGACGAACTTAAATCTTCTTACGAACAAGACCAACGCAAGCATCGTGTACCTGGCCATATAAAGCATTCAACAATGGCTCATAACCGTCGCGTTAACAAACTCGAAGCATCAAAAGGGCTGGGCAGTGTATTCACTCAGCAGTGGGTGAGTTTCACTGCGGCAGCGTTTTCACTTGTAGTGTTATACGGCGTTTATCAATTGAGTGCGCAATATTCACAGGGTCTTACTACAGCGCCTATTAATGTTGCGGTCGAATATCATACGCTTGAGAACGAGATTGCATCACGCAATTCATACGCAAAACAGTTTAATGCTTATACAACAGACTATGCACGAGCCACTGAGCTTTCTGAGCGCGTTCTAACGAAACCGGTTACGCTTATTGCTAATGAAGGCGAATGGCAGTTCGTCGATTGCCAACAGCACACGATTATCCTCTCGGCTGCGCTTGTTAGTGCATTGAGTATGCAAGAGAGTATTCGAGGTGACATTGCCTTAGGTGCACAAGTTGCTATGTCGATGAACGAAAAAGGTAAAATTCTGCTCATCGAGCCTTCTTCAAAGCCATTGATGTGCTAATAGATACTGGGGAAGCTTCATAACACCTTTACGCCGAATAGGGGGATGACTATGCCATTCCCCAATCTACGTTTATTTATCCAAATCATGAGCTCTAAACGCATTAGGAAGTAATTCACCAATGGTCGTATCGTGCGTGTTGCCAGACCGCGTGACCATCGTGACTCGAGTCTCGTCTGGTGCAAACTCCGCGATTTTCTGACGGCATCCTCCACACGGAAAACAAAAGTCTTCGTTCGGGCTTGCAATAACAATGTGGGCAATACGCTTAAATCCATTGGTGACCATGTTACCGATGGCTGTCGCTT
>Ga0102948_1001272_pt1 | contig 9925 bp, 7 predicted proteins | sample SalPonA_A_H2O_MG_FD_78211 | JGI IMG/M metagenome (GOLD analysis project Ga0102948, IMG submission 78211) | Water microbial communities from South San Francisco under conditions of wetland restoration - Salt Pond MetaG R2A_A_H2O_MG | ecosystem: Environmental > Aquatic > Non-marine Saline and... | reverse complement strand
GATATCATAGGAGAAATAAATGACTAATAGAGAGTATTTAAAACAATGGAGAGAAGATAGGAATTTATCCTCTCATAATTACAGAGTGTTCTTTGCTAATGTAATAGAAGAACTATTAGAACCTTTATATCATAAAGATGATATCCCAAGAATGGTTAAAGAGATTATGGATATATATTATCCTGAAGAATGTAACCTAAAAGAAAATGAAATAGTCGATACATTAACTGATATCAGGGTGTTTGCTGAGAATGAAACAGAGAATATGGGATACAATTCAGACTTAACTATGTTAGAAGTTATTAGAGAAATATCAAGTAGAAGACAGTGTCCTAAACAAGCACAAAGAGATTGGTATGGTGAAAAGTGGCAAAAGAATACTAATCAACCAAAAGAAACTTTATATAAAGCAGATTTTAATAAATGTAAGTTATAATATTAATATACTATATCGTATATTTAAACTCCTAAAGTTTCTAAAGGCAAAGTTTTCATATTTCTTTGCCTTTTTTATATCTAAAATTTACTAATAAAACTTTCCCTACTATTCCTTCTATTTGCTGGGAAAAAACCTTCGTTAACAAGTCTTTCTATTTCTTTTGCTCTGTCATCTGAGTGTCTTTTTAAAGCAAACGTTTCGTTTCTAGCCATATAGTCTATTAAAAACTTACTACCTAACTCACAGACATCCACAATATCATCGTGCTGTAACGCATCTTTTTCATCGCACACGTGAGTTAACTGGTAACTTAAAGAGTATTTACCTTTCTTATCAAAGTCTCTTTCAAGGGCTGACCTATCTACGATTATTCTATGTTGGTTCATTAATGGTTCAAGTGTATCAATAATTCTTTTTTCTTTTTGACCAACTGCTCTTACTTCTTCTATATCACATCTAATATCACTAGCATCAAATTTAGCTTCTAACATTTTAGTATAAGCACCATCACCAAAGTTGGACTCAACAACTGCAGCATTAATACCATACTTCATAGCAAGTGCTACTAAGGTACTAAATGTCTCATCATCATATCCTCCTTTTAATCCTCCAAAGTCTCTATAGAATTGTTTACCACCCATATAAGAAATAACTACATAACCAGTTTCATCGCTACCTCTACCTGATGGGTCAATAGCAAGTACTGTAAAATCAAACTCCGCTCTTTCTTCTGAAGTCCAAGCAGGAGATACATAGTAATCATTAGGGAAACCTCTATGTTTAAGCCCTCTTAGTTTTTCTTCCGAAGAATAAATAAATCTTATAGGGTTATCTATAGGGTCAATATCGTACACTATTAAATCTTTAAGCTTTAGTGGGTACTTTAAATCATCTTGTAACATAGGGTTAAGCATATAGTGTAGTTCATAAGATGACTTACCAATCCTTAACTTTCTTTGTTCTAACACTTTCATAGTAAATCTAGTGTCAATAGCTTGTCCAATAATATCAGGGTTTTCCTCAATAGCGTCTATAACAAATTGGGCAAGTTTATCTTTGTACCAAGCATTTAACTCTGGATATTGAGAGGGAACAATAAACACATCATAAGCTCCTGATTGTATCATTGGTACATATACTGACTCTGATGATTGAAATGTACCTAATACAATAACTTCACCTGAAATTTCATCTGACTCGACAAGTAAGTTGTAGTTCTCGTTAATTTGCTCTTTAAGTGTTTCTCTTGTATCTGGTGTACCTGAGTTTGAAGCTACCTCAACATCATCTAAAATTTCTATAGTGGCTCTAAGTCCAGTTACGTTTGCTCCAATACCTGCAGAAAGAACCGATGGTGAATCAGAAGGTTTAGCACCATTAACATCAAACAACTCAGATGACTTTCTTTGATTGCCTCTTGGTGATAAGTGTTGTAGTATAGGTGTTGTTTTAATTAAGTTTAATAGGAAAGTAGTATAGTTTCTCGCCCTCTTAGCCGAACCTGACCTAACAAGAATATGCTCATCATTATTTCTAAGTAGTCTCCATAGTACATACAATTGAGAAAGCATAGACTTACCTATACCTCTCATACCTTGTATCATTTTATCTTTATCTTTATTAGCAGGTGTGTATAAGAAGTCAATCATTTTAGACTGTACAAAAGTAGGTTTGTCAAAACCCATTCTTTTAAACATATAATTTGCGAAAACATTAAAGTCATTAACTAAATCATCAAATGCAAATTCTTCCCCGTTTTCAACGTATACGTCTACAAGTTCTTCTTCCCATTCTATTTCTGAGTCATCTATTTCTAATAGTGTTTCTTCTTCGTCATAACCGTACTTCACTTTTTAACTTCCCTTTTAATTATCTTTTTAACTTTACTATGGGCAGAGTCTCCTTCTTCAGGTTTACTTACAACCTTGTTGGCTGTAAGTAATGTGTTAGCAACATTGATGTTTGTTGTATCTCCACTCTCTAATTCTTTTATTAAAGCTTCTATTGTTAATTGTTGTAATCGTTCTAATTGCTCTCTAGTATTCATTAATCTTTTAACCTTGCTATATCTTGTAATGTTCCAACAACCGCAGGGTTAACAAACATATTTGCCGTACTGTATAATCCTGCTTGAGGTAAGTTGAGAAGCGAATAATACATTAACGTTTCATCGTCCATTTCTCTATCTAGCACAGCGTTTCTTGCTGCAATAGACATATACGACCCTGCTAATGTTAAAATTAAGTTAACAGCCGCTGTACTATCTAAGTGTTTAGCGTCCCTAATACCTTGATTATTAAATAGGTTAACAGCATACTGACCTAATGTACCTACAATTTTACCAGCACTATTAGTCTTCATCCATAACGGAGTTCCACCTATTGTTGCTTCTTGCGTAATCTCTTGGTTTAATCTAAATAAAATATTAGTAAATGCGTCTTGTTTTTCTTTATTCCACGTTTTAAAAGGCACTTCTTGTAACTTACCTAATTTGAAAGTAAAGTCTTCAGCTTTAAACATTGCTAAAACTTTATCGTCAATACCATACTCAAGCAATCTCTGTCTTGATAAGCCTTTTCCATTTTGTAAAAACTTTGCAAATCTTGTTGCATTGTTAACCAAGTTCCATCTATGTAAAAAATCTGACATATGAACCATACCTGAACCTAACACAGTAGCTTCTTTTAAACTATTTGTAACTACTGAAAGTTTGTTAGGTTGCCCAATATCCACAACGTTTTCTGTTGCTGACTCAATGTGTCTAACATCAAAATTACTTCTAATTCTACTCGTACCTAAAGGCATAGCTTCAATTAAAGACTCTGTTAAGGCGTCACCTCTTTTAAAGTTAAAACCGTTTTTCATATTTCTAAGTGATGTAAAAAATCCACCATTGAATATAGTTTTACCTACTTCAACAATCATTGATATAACTACTAGAGGTAAAGATGCAAATAAAGTAACATCTTTAGCTGCATTAACCATATCTTCTATTGCTCTAGTACCATCTGTAATTGGTTCACCATAAATAAGTTTAACCACTTGTTCTAACTCTTTTGTTACTGGAGATAGACTATCGTCTGATATAGCTCTCATAATTTGAGACTTAGAAGTGTATCCAACTTCAGCCATAGCAACAGCACCATACATAGTGTTATGGTAAGACTCTATAATCTCTAAAGAATCTCTTTTAACAATATCATCTAAGTCTATTTTTTCTGTTTCACCTTGTGCATTCTTAAAATTAATACCATCTAATTCTCTGATATCTAAGTCTATTCTACCTTTAAGTCTACTTTGTCTATCTTTATATTCTCTAAGTTTAATGTTTACATCATCTTCTGTTACAGTATCTTTAAGTAAATCTTCTATCTTACCAAAGATTGCTTTATAACCTGACGTACCGTGTATCTCATTAGATTTAAACCAGTTAACTAATTCTTTGGCTTGTTCACTAGCTTCTTCAATAGACTTACCTTGTTTTTGCATTGATAAAGATAAAGCGTCTTCTAATATTTTTGGATTATCAGGATGCAAATCAAGAAAAACTTTAATGTTATCTTTTCTCCACATTCTAGGTAAATAGTTTTTTGAAGCACTTGTTGCAATTTCTTCAGCACCTTGAACTCCTGCTCTAACTGCAGCATCTAAAGCGTCTTTAAATTGTTTACTTGTAAGTTCTGCCATTTTCTTAACAGCAGGTGAGTCTGTTTCAATTAACCCCTCAACTACATCTGATACTTCTTTTTGGAATTGACTTTTTAATTTTGCATTATCAACAATTTTACCTACAGTTGATATGTTTTTTTCTTTTACCCACTTAACAAATTCTTTATTTAAGTTATCTTTATACTCGTAAAGTGCATTGTGCATATATCTTGTTTTTCTTATCTCAGCTGACATCTTGCTGTTGTCAAAGTTAAATACTAGCTTTTCAATAATTTCTTTAGCTTTAGTTGAATGTTTTGCAATAGGATAGTATGTTGATGTAAGTCTTGACGTAGCCATATCAAATAATCTATTTTTTAAACCTTTTGCTCTTTGACCTTTTGGTGAAGAAGAAAACTCAGCATACTCAACAGCTTTATTCATTTGAAATATTTTACCTTTACTATTTCTAAGGTTTCTAACAACAGCAACTCCTGCTAACCCTGCAATAAGTAATGTAACTACAGTTGCTAATGTTGCTCCATCTTCATCACCCTCACCTGCATAAGCACTTGTTCCGCCTAGTGCAACAGCACCAATAATTGCTTTTTGTTTTCTTGTTAATTTCTTAGCAGTAAAACCTTCAAACTTATGTTTAGGTTTTAATAAGTTTTCTAAATCAGTTTTAACTTTACCAAACTCTAAATTGTTTTTAGCTAATAAATCAATAGATGATTTTAATTCTTCTAAATCTTTTTTAGGTAAAGTTTTAATTTCTTCTCTTACAAATCTAGCTGCGTCATTAACATCTTCAAAAGACTCTTCTATCATAGAGTTCAATCTATGTAACTCTTTTCTTTCTAGGTTTACTTTTCTAGCATTAACTGGTGCAGATAGTTTATTTTGCTCTTGTTTTAATTTTGATTTTAAAGCTGTTATTTCTTTTTTCCATTTAGTAATAACTCCTTTATTCTTATGTCCATTCTTAATTTTGGCATTTAAATCTGTAAGTTTAGACTGAATAGTTTTAACATTGCCTTTTATAACGTCAATATTTTTATTAGCTTTTTCTACCTTAGCTTTTTGTATTTCAAATTCTTTATTTTTCTTTTGAGTATGTTTTATAATTTTAGATGTAACCGCAGGGTCGTACCTTGGGTCAGTTGCAAATTTTTGTAAAATTCTTTCTTCTTCAATTTTATTTCTAAGTTCTAATTCTCTTTTAGCAATTTCTTCGTTTCTAATTTTTTCTCTATATTGAGCTGCTTTTTCTCTCATATTAGCAAGGTCATCATAATACTTTTTAGCTTCTTTGGATTTTTTAGCTTCTTCATCAAAAGCTTGAATTTTTTTATTTATTTCATTTTCCATTCTTTGAGTATTTTTATACCACTCCATAAATTCAGTATCTTTTTCCATAACTTTTTGAAGTTCAGTTTCTTCTATTTCAACTCTTTTACCTGCTTCTGTATATGCGTTAAAAAAATCATTTTGATTTTTAAAGTTTTTATCTTCTAGTAATAAAATGTTTTCAGTTGGAGCTTTAATACTTTCAATATCAGGGTCAACTTTAGTTCTATTAAAAGCTTTTACTATTCCCACATCTAAACCCACTGTTGCTGTATCAAAAAGCAAGTCACCCATAGTGTAAGTTGAGTCAGTTGCTATTTTACCTAAAGATGCTGACGCTTCAATCGTACCAGTTGTTGCTAGTATTGTTCTAACTTTATTCATTTTAGTTGCTAAACCTATTCCAATACTTCCTGCAACTTCCGGTGTAAGTAGACTACCTGAAATAGCCGCTACATTTTGCATTGAACGAGAAAGGTCTTTTTGAGCAGTTATCTGTTCATCTTTAATTTGCTTCATTTCTTCTAATTCAAATTCAGTTTGTTCTGAACTTCCAGACTCTAACAGTTTAACAAGGTTCTCACTTGAAACAGCAAGTTGGTTAGACTCAAGTAAGCTTTGTGCTATTTTTGTATCTAATTCATAGTTTTCTTCTCTATCAAATGTTTCAAGTTGAAGCACGTTGTAAACCCAGTTTTGCCTTTTTGCTACATTAGTAAACGACTTAAACTGCGTTTGTAAATCTAAGCTGTCTCTATATCTTTCATTTTCAGCTAAATCTGTTTTAGGAGTGAAAGGAGCTACCGTTGAAGGTACTCCAGTAATTCTAGGTTGGTTATTTAAATCCATATTAATCCTTTATTTTTAACGCTTGTCTTAATTTTGATATAGTCCCTTCCCTTGTGTCTTTAGCTGACAACTGTATTATATCTTCTGCTGTTAAGTAATACGTTTGGTCTGTTGTTCCATCGTCTGTACTAATTTCTAGTTTAGTTACAATATCTCCATTATCAAGAAGTTCTCCATCAATATCTAAACTATCTATATCTCCAATCTTTAAAACTTTTTTGGTAAATACTTCAGTAGCGTTTACCATATCGTCTTCATTAGGTATGTAGTTTTTACTTCTTGCTTTTAATACCATTTTAGGAGTATCTGTTAATGGGAATATAGACGCAAGTTTACCCATTATACCTTGTGTTGAAATTAAGTTAGCTTGTGTAAAATTATTAAACTCTTCTTGGCTATCTATTTTAATACCATTCATAACAACATAATCTTTTAAAGCAAACATATTAGTGTCACTAACGCTTTCATTAATAAAGTTTTGTTCTGCTGTTTGTTTAGCTTCAAGAGCATACTTGTCTAATCTTGCAAAATATTTATTGTTAAATACATTTTTAATAGTAGAAGTTTTTGCTGACATAACTCTATTTAAAAGCACTTCTTTACCTGCTGTATTTAATTCACCATTCTCAGAATATTTAGGGTCTTCTAAAAGTTTTTTCATAGAATTACTATAAGTTTGTCTTAAATTAGAAGCTAAAAATTTACTGTATTCTTCATTTCTTTTATAAACACTTGCCGTTACTTTATACATTTCAGCTTCGTTTATAATTTCTTCAGCAGTATCGTAAGCTGAAAAATTATTAGTAGTCATTCTATCTGCTATTTTTTCAGTGTATGTACTTTGAGAATTTAAAGTTTTATTAACACTTACATAATTAGCCCATTTATTAATAACTCTATCGTCAAGTATTCTATCTTTAAACGATGAAAATTCTGAATCTTGTTGTTGTTGTGTCTTTTTTAGTTCACCTCTTAAAAATTCTGAAGTAGCCTTTATAACTTCTCCATTAGATTTAGGAATAATTGTACCGTTAGCAAGTGCATTTTTAACTACTGTTAATTCTGAAATATTTAAATTTCCTTGATACATTTTATCAATTTTAGTTTTAGTCAAATTTCTAACAGTGTTATTATTCTCTAATGTTCTTAATATTGTATCAATTGTGTTTTGTTTACTAGGTGAAAAATTTGATATTTGCATAAATTCTTTTGGTGTTAAAACAGTATTTAAATTAATATTTTCTCCGTTTACACCATTTTTAATAGACGCATTTTTAACTTTATTTAAAATGTCATAATAGTCTTCATCACTAGGTTTGTTTATTGAATTAACTAATTTGTTTTTGTCATTAATAATAGCACCTGCCAATTTGTCAACACCTGAGTGTAATTGCTTATTTTCTGAAGCTTTTAATGAATTAAAATAAGATTTAACGTTAGCGTAAATTTCTTCATCCGTATAAAACCTTTTACCGTCACTATAAAACTTATTAGGATTAAGTGAATAATCCCCTTCAACTTCCTTGTAAGAAGTAACGTAAGAAGTTTTTTCTAAATCATCTGGGTTTAAACCTATATTTTTAAAACCTTGTTTTAAAGCATCTAGTTGTTCAGGTGTTAAATCTCTACCTAACTCGTTTATTGCTGAAATACTATCGTCATAAACTTTTTTTGAGTCTAGTTTTTGTTGTTCTGAAGCCCATGAAATAGATTTATTATTTATCTTAGTAATACTTGAATTAAGGTAAGTCCTATCATAAGCTTCTTTAGCTTCATTTGATAATCCATCTTTACCTTTAAGAGCAACTTCAATATTAAAATCATTTAATTGTTTAATAGCTTCATTTCTATTTAACTTATTATCTATAACAAGTGTATCTAATTCTTTAATTTTATTACTTAATTGTCTTGAATGTCTTAAGCCAATTTCTTGAGCCATATTGACATTTAACTGTAAAGACTCTTTTTCTTTTTGTTCTGCTTGTTGTGCTATTGAACCTGATATAGCCGATACATTACCAAGTATAGAATTAACTGTACTTGATAAATTTTTAGTGCTTTTACGAGCAGGTGTATAACCTCCTGCTGAATTTAAAGACGGGTTGGGTACATTTACTCTACCTTGTCCACTTTCTAAATTACTTAATAATGCCATACTTATTAACTCCTACTTTTATAACTTGATAGCAATGGGTCGCTTTTAATTGATAATAAAGTGTTTTGCTCATCAAGAAGTTTTTGATTTACATTTGCTGTCATTGCTCTATCTATATTTGTACCAATGCCATAACCTTGTGAAACACCTTGTATAGTTGAAGCTAACATAGATAAATTTATATCTGAAGCTGAAGGCATATCTGCTATTGCTGAAGCTACTCTATTTTTAGCATCAAGTCTTGACATTATGTTTCTTCTTGCTATATCTATTTTTTGGTTTCTTGCTTCTTGAATTAAGTTAGCTCTATTTCTTGAACCAATTATATAAGGTTGAACTGAAGCTAATGCTGTAGTACCACCTGATGTTCCAGTTTCAGCTGTAGCTGCTTTTAACCTTGCTGCAGCTTCTAACACTTGAAGGTCATTAGCAGTTAGCTTTTGACCTAGTGTTTCTGATATTTGTCTTGATTGTTCTTCAAATATTGTTCTTTGGGTATTTCTAAGTTTTAAAGCAGCATCAATATCATACATAGAAGAACTAATAGAACTTTGATAAGCATTTGAAGTAACACCTGCTTGTAATGCTCCACCTAAAGAAGCTCCTATTAATTGAGAATTGCTAATCATTTATTTCCCCTAATATTTAGTTTGTTCTATAATTACATTTGAATACTCAATAGTTACAGTTGAGTCTGTGCTTGTGATATGTAATGATAAAACATCATTTGCATTAAATGTAGCTATACCTGAATATGGTACAGTATTACTAAAGTTAGATAATCCACTTACAATGTTTTTCATTCCAGTTGGTGCATTATTAACATATAGTTCTATTTGTGCTTCTACATTATTTGGTAAATCTAATGTAATTGTACCATATATTTTGTAAACACCAGCAACATTAATAGTTACTTCTTGAGTTGCTATACTATAAGAAATATTAGTACCATTAATTAATGTAGCTGCTGTCATCCAAGATAACTTTTCTGATACATTTGGAGTTAACAATTGTGGAGATAAAGCACTTGTTGTACCAACAGATAAAATACTTAATGGTAATACATCATTTTGTAATTCAGCAATGTCAATTTCATTTTCATTAACCTTTTCATTTAATTCTGATAAATCTGTTTTAGTTTCTACTGACAAATCAGCAACACTTGCCCCTAAGTTGTTTATTTTATTTCTAATGCTTAACCTATCATCCTTGTTAGCAAAAGCAGAGTATGTAATTTGACTGATAGCCATTATAATCCTTTCATTCTATCTACTAATCTTATTGCTCTATTTGTAGTTTGATTGTACCACTTACTGTCAACCATTTCAATAGAAGCACCAACATAATCTTGTTTCTCTAAGCATTTTATCATATTTTTAAACTTCAGTAATCCATTTAATCCAATTTGATAAGCCATATGATACAAGATTTCCCAAGCTTCATCTTTTATATCTAAGAAATATAAACTAGATTTTACACTAGAT
>Ga0102948_1001271_pt1 | contig 9925 bp, 14 predicted proteins | sample SalPonA_A_H2O_MG_FD_78211 | JGI IMG/M metagenome (GOLD analysis project Ga0102948, IMG submission 78211) | Water microbial communities from South San Francisco under conditions of wetland restoration - Salt Pond MetaG R2A_A_H2O_MG | ecosystem: Environmental > Aquatic > Non-marine Saline and... | reverse complement strand
CTAGAAACATGGAGCAATAAGCCACAAAATCGTGGTTGGTTTAAAAAATGTTTAGCGGATTATATTCTTTACCACTTCTTAGAAGATAATGTTATATACATCTTTGATTTACAGAAGGCTCAGGAATATATAGAATCTAATCCAGATAAATATGCTGAGAAACCTCAGTCAAAATACAATCAGATGAACAAGTCTTATGGAATTTGTGCATCTATATCGGACATCATGCATGTTGCAGGGTGCTTAACTGTAAAGTTGGAGAAATAAAATGAACGAGTATATTGTTTTTGATAACCCTTACTACTTACAAATAAACAAGAACCATATTGTAAGTATTAAATTACACGGCGAGAATGTTCATATTGCTACAAGCGATGGTGCATCTCATAGAATAAACAAGCGCGAGTACAGCTATGAGCAGGTATGTGCCATGCTTGCACCAAGCGCGAAAGCAGCTACGCCTAAAAGCCCTTCAAAGGCCAAGGCGAAAAAAGAGGTTGACAACGGTTAGCATCTAGTGGTAATCTGTATAGGCAACTTAGCGTTGTGAAGGTGAAACCAGTTCGGTACGCCTTTTGACTTTTAAAAAATTGAGGAAATTATTTATGGCAGTTATTCAAGGTAAAGCATTTTGGGCAAGCGTTACTACCCCTAACACTACTTTTGAGCCTGTATACACAGTCAATCTAGTTATTGATGAAGAAACAGCAGAAGAGTTTCGCAACAATGGCTATGCTGTAAAAGATATGGATGAAGGCCCTGCGATTGTAATCAAGCGCAAAGTAAACGGCCCTAACGGTTTAGTGCGCCAAGCACCAAAACTAATGGACAAAGCAAAGAATCCTATTGATGTTTCAGTAGGTAACGGTTCTGTTGTTAAGGTGCAGTATAAGCCTTGGGAATCAGAGTGGCGTGGTAAGAAATTCAAAGGTCTTGATTTTCAAGCCATGCAAGTAATTGACTTAGTTGCTTATCAGGCTGCTGATGGTGCTGAGTTTGACGCAGAAGATGAAGGAGATGAACTATGATTTATACCCACGATGGGAAAGATTACGATGTTAGTCTATTGAGTGAGGAGGGCCAACGTGCCTTCCAACTCTTAGCACTAGCTGAGCAGAGGTATCAGGAAGCAGGTAACAACTACGTTATTGCACAAGCGGCAAGCGTAGCACTGCACACCAAACTTCAAGAGTTTTTAATTGCTGAAGCTGTAGTTGAGAGTGAATCTGACGCAGCATAGAAGGAGATAAATCTAATGGCCTTTGTTAAGTTCCACCTCCCCTGCCCTTTGTGTGGGGGAAGTGACCCTGTATCTATGAACGATAACGGCTCTGCATATTGTTTTTCTTGTAACACATATATGCGAGATTATGAAAATGAAATGGGCGGCAACACAATGCAAACGGTTAATAAAGTGCAACAAATGCCAAACAAAATTGTAACTAATAATTACAGTTCGACAGGCGAATTCTATGCTCTCACAGATAGAAACATTAGTCTGGACACCGCAAAGAAGTATGGCGTTAAATCCATAAAGAATCAAAGCGGAGCAATTGTTGAGCATACCTACCCCTATTACATTAATCATGAGCAGGTAGCAGCAAAGGTCAGAAAGCAAGATAAAACTTTTTCTTGGACAGCCCCACCGAAAGGTTCGGGGCTTTTTGGTCAGCAGCTCTTTCAAGCAGGTGGTAAGTATTTAACTATCGTAGAAGGCGAATGCGATGCGATGGCTGCATACGAATTGCTTGGTTCGAAATGGGCTGTTGTCTCTATTAAGAATGGTGCGGCAGCAGCAGATAAAGACATCAAAGAAAACCTAGAATATATTGAGTCGTTCGAAAACGTAGTAATTAATTTCGATAACGATAAGCCCGGCAAAGAAGCAGCAGCTAAAGTTGCACGTTTGTTACGTCCCGGCAAAGCTAGAATATTACATACACCGAATGGGTTCAAAGACCCTAACGATATGCTTCGCCAAGGCAAACATAGAGATTATGTACAAGCTTGGTGGAATGCTGAACTGTATACACCTTCTGGTGTTATGAACGTATCAGCACAGAAAGAAGCATATAAGACCCGCGAGAAAAAAGAATCATTGCCTTTCCCTTGGCATGGTCTTAACGCCAAGCTAGAAGGTTTACGCCTTGGTGAATTGGTTACACTTACTGGCGGTACTGGCCTTGGTAAGAGTTCAGTAACCAGAGAATTAGAGCATCATCTAATTAAGAACACGACAGATAATGTGGGCATCATTGCGCTTGAAGAAAACTGGCATCGTACAGTTGATGGCATTATGAGCATCGAAGCCAATAAGCGTCTGCATTTAGATTCAGTACGTAGCGAACTAAGCGAGACTGAATTAGATTATTATTACAATGCATTGTTTGAAGGCAACAACGAAGGCAGAGTATGGGTTCACTCACATCTCGGCATGAATGATATTGATAGTGTATTTAGCAAACTACGCTTTATGATTATTGGTTGTGATTGCAAATGGGTAGTGGTTGACCACTTACATATGCTTGTGTTAATGACATCTGAGCCTGATGAACGTAAAGCAATTGATACTATTATGCACAAGCTTCGCACCTTAGTAGAAGAAACAGGTGTAGGTATGATTCTTGTTTCACACCTTCGCCGTGTTGATGGCAACAAAGGTCACGAGAATGGTATCGAAACAGGCTTATCACATCTACGTGGTTCGCAATCAATCGCACAGTTATCAGATTGTGTTATTAGTTTAGAGCGTAACCAACAATCAGATGACCCTGTTGAAGCATCCACAACAAAAGTACGTGTATTAAAATCACGTTATACTGGTGATGTTGGTGTTGCTACTCATTTGCTTTACGACAAGGAAAGTGGTAGACTTAAAGAGATTGATGCAGATGATGTGCATGATGAATTTGAGGATGAACTATGAGCAGTTTAGTGTTCGACATTGAGGCTGATGGCCTTAACCCAACACAGATATTTTGTATAGTAGCTGTAGATGTTAATACTAAAGAGGTATTTAAATATGCACCGCACCAAATTGATGAAGGCGTACAGAAGCTTAAAGAAGCGGATAAGCTTATTGGTCATAACATACTCGGTTATGATATACCTGTCATACGTAAACTTAAAGGTGTGGATTTATTACAATACAAAGCAATTATAGATACACTTGTTGTATCACGCTTAACAAATCCTAATCGTGAAGGCGGTCATGGCTTAGAGCCTTGGGGCTATCGTCTAGGCTTACAAAAGATAGACTTCAAAGATTTCGATGCGTATAGCGAAGAGATGATGGAATACTGTGAGCGCGATGTGTTAGTTAACCTTCGCGTTTATCGCCGTTTAGCGAAAGAAGCAAAAGATTTTGATAGACGTTCAATAGCTTTAGAGCATGAAGTATATAAGATTCTTGTGCAACAAAACATCAACGGCTTTAAGTTGAATGTTCGTTATGCAATGGAGCTAGTAGCAGAGCTACAAGAAAAACTAAATGATGTTGAATCAGAAGTACACAACACATTTAAACCAAAGAAAATAGAAACAGAGATATTACCTATCATTACTAAGTCAGGTGCTGTTGGTAAGATGGGACAAGTCGTAGGCGAGAAACGTAAGTTGCGTTTAAGCGAGGAAGAATATGAGCTTGCTTGTGCAGATAGTAATTCTATTATTGTCAGGACTGATAGTATTCCATTTAATCTTGGTTCTCGCAAACAGATTGGTGAATATCTTGTTGAGTTTGGTTGGAAACCAGTACGCTACACTGAAACCGGACAACCAATTGTTGATGAAAAAACACTTGAAGAAGTAGAAGGTATTCCAGAAGCAAAGCTTATTGCTCAGTATCTAATGCTTCAGAAGCGTATTGCTCAGGTTAATTCTTGGTTAGATGCTTTGGGCGAAGATGAACGTGTACATGGTTATGTAAATACTAATGGCGCTGTTACAGGCCGTATGACACACAGCAAACCAAACATGGCACAGATACCTGCAGGTTATTCACCATACGGCAAAGAGTGTCGTAGCTGTTGGACAGTAGAGAAAGGTAATAAGCTTGTAGGTATTGATGCTAGTGGCTTAGAACTTCGCATGTTAGCTCATTACATGAACGATAAGGAGTATACAAATGTCATTCTCACCGGAGACATTCACACAAATAATCAGAATCTTGCAGGACTTCAATCAAGAAGTCAGGCGAAAACATTCATTTATGCCCTACTATACGGAGCAGGAGATGCTAAGCTTGGAACAGTGGTTGGAGGAAGCAACAAAGACGGTCGCAGACTTAGACAACGTTTCCTCAATAATCTCCCTGCATTTAAACATCTTAAAGACAGAGTTGCGAGGGCGTCTACCAAAGGATGGTTAAAAGGTTTAGATGGTCGTAAGTTATTTGTGCGCTCAGAACACTCAGCATTAAATACTTTGTTACAAGGTGCAGGTGCTATTGTTATGAAAGAAGCACTTGTAATTCTAAATGATTTACTTATAATGGAACAAGTAGAGGCTAAGTTTGTTGCTAATGTACATGACGAGTGGCAGCTTGAAGTCAAAGAAGAACACGCAGATACTGTTGGGCGTTTAGGTGTACAAGCTATTCAGATGGCAGGTCACGCACTCAACCTTAAATGTGAACTAGATGGTGAATTCAATGTCGGAAACAACTGGTCAGAAACACACTAAAACTTTAGATACTCTTGTATCAGATATATACGCACAGTTAGAAGGCTTATCAAGTGGTGAGCCTTTAAACATTCCAGAAGAAGAATTAGATAGGACTATAGACGGTATCCGCGAATGTATACTTCACTGGTCACAACCAAGTGAGCGTAATAAAAACTTTACATTACGTATGTCTAATGTTGGTCGCCCTGCTAGGCAGTTATGGTTTGAAAAGAATTCTGATGTTAACAACAAACCATCACCTGCAACACAAATTAAATTTCTATATGGCCACCTCTTAGAAGAGATTGTGTTAATGCTTGTAAGGCTTTCGGGCCATACTGTTGAAGCTGAACAGAAAGAAGCTAAAGTACAAGGCATAACAGGACATATGGATAGTGTTATTGATGGTGAAGTAGTAGACATCAAGACAGCTTCTAAGTTCGCTTTTAAGAAGTTTCAGAACGGCACACTAGCAGAAGATGATGGCTTTGGTTACTTAGCTCAGTTGGCTTGTTACGAAGCCTCAGAAGGTACAAGCAATGGTGGTTTCCTTGTCCTTAACAAAGAGTCAGGCGAGCTATGTTTATTCAGACCTGATGATTTAGAGAAGCCTAATGTTGAAAGAACAATACCAGAGCTAATCAAAGCAGTAGAAAGCGATGATATGCCACCACGATGTCATGACCCTATACCAGATGGTAAGAAAGGTAACATGAAATTACCTAAAGGTTGTAACTGGTGTAGTTATAAACATGCATGTTATGCTGATGCTAATGATGGTGCAGGTTTAAGGGGTTTCAAATATTCTAGTGGTGTAGTATACTTAACAGAAGTTGTATCAGAACCTAATGTAGAGGAGATTCTATGAACGCTAAGAGAATGAAAGAGATTAATCATCATGTAGATATTATACTTACATTGTGGTTAAAGTCTTTAGTCAACGAAGAAGAAGCCGAGAAGATAAACCCAGATAATTATAAACAGTTTATGCCTTCTCAAACACATATTTACACAAATGATAAATATTTGCTCAGTGCTTTTTCACCTAAATGGGTTAAGAAGCGTATAAAGAAACTTGCAGAAAAATATCCTGAAAGAAGCATACACTCATTTAAACTCACCGAAGTTATGAAAGAGAGTAAGACATGGAAGAATCAGACAACATAGAAATAGCTGTAGAAGATTTAGTGTTGACTATGGGTTATTTTTTTATGAGAGGTTTTAATGTTAGTCAAGTAGATGATTCATTAATAGAAGATACTATCACTCTTCTTAAAATGGAACTAGAACTAAGAAGAGGTACATTACATTGAGCGCACCTAAAATAAGAAAAGGATATAGGAAGCCTAGAGTTAAAAGACCTGTTGAAAAAGATTTAGAACCGGGTTATGATTCTAAGTGGGAATACGAACTACATAGTGGTGTGTTGAAAGAATGGAAGATACACCAAGATAAAGTTCAATACGTAGTTGAACATCATTATACCCCTGACTTTGTACGTGAGTTAGAGGGTAAAACAATTTTGCTTGAAGCTAAAGGACGCTTCTGGGATAATGCAGAGTTCAGTAAATACATATGGATTGCTAAAGCTCTCCCAGAAAACTATGAACTTGTATTTCTATTTGCTAATCCTAAAGCCCCTATGCCACAAGCAAAAAAGCGTAAAGACGGTACTAGACGTTCACACGCAGAATGGGCAGAGGCAAACAACTTCAGATGGTTTGATGAAGATACTCTACCCGAAACTTGGATAGACGTTAAAGAAAGAGACATCTTATGATTGATAGAAAAGCTTACAGAAGAGCTAAGTATAATCGTAGAAAGAATAGGAACAGAAATTCAGTACCTGTTAAAACCCACAGTTTATATAGCGCAGAAACTGAAGACTTACTTAATCGTTTTTTCCCACAAACTAATGAAGGATACACAAATGAAAGAAGCAAAGAGTATTGATGATGCATCTATGTCAGATTGGGATAGGGCTGTAAGAGCAGTAAACAGCAATCCACCTACCCATTATGATTATACGATTCAGCCTTGGGACTATATGGAAAGCATTCTAAGCGAAGAAGCATTTCACGGTTACTTGGTTGGAAACATCATTAAATATATTTCTCGTTTCCCACATAAAGGCGGTGAAGCAGATTTAGAGAAAGCCCAACGATACTTAACAAAACTAATGTCCGTTTACTAGGAGTAACAAAATGGAAAAGGCATACGGAATTAAGATTGATTCTGAGCGCGATAAGCGTTTAAGCCCACAAGCAATAAAACTATTGCGTGATTTTTACATGGAAGAAGATGAGACTTCTCCACAACAAGCATTTGCTCGCGCAGCAGTAGCTTATTCAGCAGGTGATACTGATTTAGCGCAGCGTATGTATGATTATACATCTAAAGGGTATATGATGTATTCAAGCCCTATTCTTTCTAATGCTCCTAAGCCCGGAGCTAAACATAAAGCATTACCTATTAGTTGTTTCCTGTCTTATGTACCTGATAGTGTTAAGGGCTTGATTGAACACCACGCAGAATTAGCTTGGCTTTCTGTTAAAGGGGGTGGTGTAGGTGGTTTGTGGTCAGATGTTCGCGGTATTACTGAGAAAAGTGTAGGCGTTATTCCTATGCTGAAAGTAACAGATAGTCAGATGACAGCTTATAAACAAGGTAAAACAGGAAAAGGTTCTTATGCAGCGTACTTGGACGTATCCCATCCAGACATTATTGAGTTTATTAAATTTAAAGTCCCTACTGGGGGTGATATTAACCGTAAGTGCTTTAATCTTTTTAATGCCGTTAACATTACTGATGACTTTATGGCTGCTGTTATTTCTGATAGCGAGTGGAATCTGGTATGTCCTTCAACAGGTGAGGTTGTTGATACAGTCATTGCGCGAGAATTATGGCAAAGCATCTTAGAAGCACGTTTCCGTACTGGTTCACCATACTTAAACTTTATTGATACAGCGCAGAGAGCATTACCAGACTATCAGCGCAAAGAAGGCTTAAAGATTCATGGCAGTAACCTATGCAACGAGATTCATTTAGCTACTAACGAAGAGCGTACAGCAGTTTGTTGTTTATCTTCTGTTAACTTAGAGAAGTGGGACGAGTGGAAAAACACTACAATGGTTGCAGACTTAGTAACTTTCTTGGATAATGTTCTCGAAGCATTCATTGAGAACGCACCAGAAGAACTAAGCAAAGCAGTATACAGCGCATATCGTGAAAGAAGTATTGGTATTGGGGCTATGGGATTCCACGGTTATCTACAATCTAAAAGCATTGAATGGGAAGGATGGCAAGCAACCAGTGAAAACTACCAAATCTTTAAAGATATTAAACAAATGGCAGTGGCACAAACATATAAGCTTGCCGAAGAGCGCGGCGAAGCGCCGGATGCTAAAGGTCATGGCGTTAGAAATGCTCACCTTTTGGCTATTGCTCCTAACGCAAATAGTTCTATTCTATGTAATTGTAGCGCGTCCATTGAGCCTATAAAAGCTAATGTCTATACACACCGTACCAGAGCAGGTGCTGATGTTGTTAAGAATCCTTGGTTAGAAAAGGTTCTTATTGAATATGAAAAGAATACTCCTGAAGTTTGGGAATCTATCCTAGATAATGAGGGTAGTGTACAGCACTTAGATTTCTTAACAGAACATGACAAGAACGTATTTAAGACTAGCTTCGAACTAGACCAACGATGGGTTGTTGAACATGCTGCTAAGCGCCAAGAGTTTATTTGTCAGGGACAGAGTGTTAACTTGTTCTTCCCTAGCGGTGCTGATAAGGGTTATGTGAATCAAGTGCATCTAAAAGCTTTCAAAGAAGGTTTAAAAGGGTTATACTATCTACGTTCAACAGCAGGATTAACTGCAGAGAAAGTTGGAATACAGGTGGAGCGTAACGCTCTTAAAGATTTTGAAGGCGATGACGAGTGCATGAGCTGTCAAGGATAAGAGATTATGTCAGTATTAGAATTAAGTGAAACTTATAAACCGTTCAAGTATCCTTGGGCGGTAGACTACGCTGTAAGCCACGAGAAGATTCATTGGGGCGAGTGGGAAGCTAAGCTTCAAGATGATGTTGCTCAGTGGCGTACTAAGCTTACCGATACAGAAAAGAATCATATTACACAGATTCTACGATTGTTTACGCAGTCTGATGTAGCAGTAGGTACTAATTATCTTGAACATTATATTCCTAAGTTTAAGAACAATGAAATTAGAGCTATGCTTACAACCTTCGCTAACCGAGAGTTTACTCATCAACGCAGTTATGCTTTGTTGAATGATACTCTTGGTTTGCCTGAAGAAGAGTTTACAGCATTCTTAGACTATAAGCAGATGCGTGAAAAAGTAGAGTTTATGACTAACATAGATACTCATTCACATTCTGGCTTAGCACTTGCCGTAGCACGTAGCGCAATTAACGAGGGCATGAGTTTATTCTCTGCCTTTGTTATGCTTATCAACTACTCGCGGTTTGGTAAGATGCGTGGCATGTCAGAGATTGTACAGTGGTCTATACGCGATGAAAGTATGCATTGTGAGGGGATGACTAAGCTCTTTAGAGTCTTCTGTGACGAGCATCCTCGTATTGTTAATGATGATTTCAAGAAAGACATATACGAACTTATACGCCAAGCAGTTAAACTAGAAGATAAGGTTATTGATTTGGCTTATGAGATGGGTGCTGTTGAAGGTTTAGAACCTGCAGAAGTAAAGAAATATATTCGTTATATTGCTGATAGACGCTTAATCCAGTTAGGTTTAAAGCCCAACTACAAGGTAAAAGATAATCCTCTTCCTTGGTTAGAGCCTCTTATTGCTACGACATCACACGATAATTTCTTTGAGACTGTTGTAACAGAATACAACTCAGATGGTTTACAAGGAGAATGGGGATGGTAGAAGAAACTGTAACTATTTGGGATGAAGCGTCAGGAATGTACTTCACCCATCCTGTAAAGTATGAGCGTTTAAATCACTGGATATATGCTCCAGTAGAAACAGACAAAGAAAACAAAAAGGAAGAAGATGAAAGTTGAATTGATTGAAACAGCAGGCGGTGATATTAGTATTGTAAACAGTGCTAGAGTCTCGTTTGATAAAGAGTCTGAATATGTTTCCGCTGTAGGCGATAAGTCAATGCTATCTGAGCGTGATGCAAAGCTAGTAAATTTCTTGGCTTCTCATAATCATATGACACCTTTCAGGCATAACTTCATACAGTTAAGATGTTCTGTGCCGTTGTT
>Ga0102948_1001270_pt1 | contig 9928 bp, 5 predicted proteins | sample SalPonA_A_H2O_MG_FD_78211 | JGI IMG/M metagenome (GOLD analysis project Ga0102948, IMG submission 78211) | Water microbial communities from South San Francisco under conditions of wetland restoration - Salt Pond MetaG R2A_A_H2O_MG | ecosystem: Environmental > Aquatic > Non-marine Saline and... | reverse complement strand
TTCCCAGCCCAATGGTGATACCATGGCGCTAAGGCTAGTTGTGGTGGTAGCCGGTGATGTGGGCGTTCCAGTAATGGCATAGGTGACGGTTGTAGCGGTGGTGGCGATGACACGGTGTTCACCGTTGTATTCCGCTTGGGTAGCGCCATCGATGTTAAGAATCTGCCCCACTTGGTACGCATGCCCTGTGGTGATCGAAGCGGTAGCAATACCATCGGCATAAGTCAGGCTATCAATCGCCTTGAGGTTAAAACCATTGATCAGGCAGGCATCTAACATAGTGACGAGATCACCCCAGTTATTCGATACCTGAGGGGCACCGGCCATGCCGGAATGGAAATATTTAACGCTTAGATCAGTCATGGTGTTCTATCTCAAGGTGTATCGACATCGCCGCGAAGTAGCAAGGTGAAGGCATCATCAGGAACGGTCTCGGGGCCTTGTTGTACTGTGCGGGCGACCCATACAGGAAATTGGGCACCAATGGTGTTAAACCGCAGCACATTGCCAGTGGCCCAACCGGTACCCCAGCCCAGCGCGGGTAAGTAAAAGTAAGGCACGCCTGTAGCTGGGTTGATGGGGGAACAGTCGGTACTGGTGTTGCCAGTGGCAATGACACCGACGTTTTCACCAATCACTTCAAACGATGTACTGTTGGTAAAGCGCACGATCCAGCGTTCGGTTAATGCACCTCGGTTGGTGACCTGAATCGGGTATTGGGTGTTGTTAAACGTTGCGGTCGCCGCCGTGCCTGATAGGGTGTCGGACCAACTGCCATTCCAAGAGGCTTGGTCGAAAACTAAGTTTACTCGTGCAAACAGATCGCCGGCGATGAGAGCGCTTGCTACAAAGCTGCCTGACTTGGGATCGCCAATATCAGCTAAGGGATAGTCGTGGGTGATGGCTCGGGTGAAGCTGATTTCGCCATTGATTTGTACATCACGAACCACGGCCATGTCCTCAATGCGATGTTCAATGGTCACCGGCTGAATGTAACCCGTCACATCAGTGAAAGTGACCGTGCCCGCTTCAAGATCCGTTGTGTAACCCGTATTGATGACGGCACCATTAGCATCGATAACTCGAACCCGTGATAGTCGGACTCGACTGCAATCCACCGTCATGCCATTGCTGACGGAAGCAGTGATTTTGCCCGTATGGCCAACGACCGCAAAACCACCGGGTCGAAAGATTGGAACTCTACCATCGCTGGGCAATCGCACAGGATCAATCCCCAGAAGATCCGCGTCCAGTGGTAGATAGCTGTAGGCTACGGCACTGTATCGAACCGTCGATGCCGCGACCGGTTCGGGTTTGAATATGTCACCATTGTCATCTACGTTGCTAGCATCAAACCACGGTTCATCTTCATTGCCAGCTGCAACCAAGACAGTGCCAAAGGCCACTCGAACCAGACCGCTTTCATAGTCGACCGAACCGGTAACACCTGTCGCTTCAATGGTGCCATCGATATTGGCCGTAACACTTTGGGTACCACCATCGGCGCGGGCGTATTGAATCGATAGTGAGCCTGGGCGTAACGGTGCAGCGCCGGTTCGAAATACATACTCACTGGAGATGTTTTCGCCTACGGTGGTAACACAGCTAGCGCGCCGTAGGCTGTTGGTCATGCCCGCCAACCATGAACTGAGTGATACCTCACCTGACAAGTAGTTGATCGTGCCGCGATTGATCCAACCATTGCTGGAGTTCTCTCGTAATGTGCCTTGGCCGTTATCGCCCCACGGTTCTGCGTTGTTGGCTGCCAAGATGATCGAGCCTGGAACAATTTGTGCATTGACGCCGCTAACCAGTTTAAAACTGGGCGCAAAGGCAATGGTCTCTGATTGTGCAGAGGTGGAGCCCGGGCTGTTGTAGCGGAGTTTGACGTAACCACTTTCGTCATTGGGATATAGGGATGGCGCGCTCACATAGGTGATGCCGCTGTAGTTCAAACGGTGTTGCCACCCCCTGTTCCAACCAACACGTTGAGCACTGTACTGTGGCTGTGGAATTTTGATTTGGGTATCAGGCTGAAAGACAATTTCACCCGTACCATAGTTGATTGTGCCAACCGTCACGTCGTTCATTATCAAGTTACCATTGCCATCATCGCGAGCAATTTGAGTGGGATCGACCCATACACCTGATGAAAGCCCGATACCCATTTCACGTAACTGAGTGATGGTATACAAGCCCAGCACGGTCTCATCGGTCAGGGTATTCCACTCCACCTCTAACGAGCCGGGCTCGATGGAGCCAAGTGTTGCAGTCACCGGTAACAAGCCACTTCCATTACGCGACGGATGTGCAAAGCTGTCCTCTTGTTTGGGGCCTGCGGTGTAATCAATGGTCAGCAGCGTACCGACATTGGGGAGCACGTTGGGCGCAAAGGCCAGCGTATTTTGACCCACGCTCAACTCGCCCGAGGCAGAGCCAATCAACACGCCATCGGTTTGTGCGGTGGTGGTTTGGGTGCCGTTGTATTCCCAACTTATCGACAATGAGCCCGGTTGAACGGATTGTCCTTCAGGTGGTGTCAGAGTGATGGTTTGCGATGCCGATAATGTGGTTCTGGGTTGTGCAGTTTCTTGTGTTAGCACGTTCCAGTTCAGGATCAACGAACTACCCACATCTGGAAGTGCGCCTAGCGTCACCACAAAGGCACCGGTGTCTTTGTTGTAGGTACCGGCGCCGTAACTGGCATCCAGACCTTTGAGAGATCCGTTACCCGCATCGGCTAACACATACCAACGACCCTGAGCCATGTAACTGATGGAGAAGGTGCTCGGTTGTGCGGTGGGAATGATGGTGCCCACGTAGGACTGACTGCGTGATTCGGGTGTTACCGGTATTTCAGAACTTTGCGGCGCGCGCAGTATTTGTGCAGCCGGTGTGTAGGTAATTTGCTTGCTGCCCGACATGGTGCCTGAGTTCAAAACGAGAATCCCGTTGGCGTAATCAATGGTCCCAATCACACCACTAGTGGTTTTCAAAATACCGGCGTCATCAAAAATGGTAATGCCATTGGTGGTCATGCTGAATGAACCGGGCAGACAACCACCGGGTAAATTGAAGTTCAGACTCGTTGTCCAGTTGTGGCTTGCCGTGTAAGTGAGTGCTTCTGCACCGGGTACAGGCAGCCCCGCTGCGGAATAAGGTGGCACAAAAGAGATCGGAGTTTCCGTCTGCGCACTCGGTACCAATTGGGTGTAAATCGACTCGCCCTTGATAGTGAAGTCACCGAGGTTTGCTGCTTGGGTTAATGGCACCACGCCAACGTAGGTGCCGGCGTCGGCCACTACGGTATCGCGCGTTTTGGTGCTGCCATTGGCACGCGTAAACAGGCGCGATGGCGGAGAGCCGGTAAAGTCATAACGAAGGGCATCGCTGATTTCCAAGGTCACGATATTGGCTTGATAGTCCTGATCTTCGTTATAAGTAAAGGTGCGCTCAACGACCGATACCGAAGTCGCGCGTATGTATTGTTCCTGCTCGGTACTTAAACCCTCATCCTGAATCAATACTAGAGTTTGTCCCACGTTGGGAATCGCTGCCGTGACGCGTTGAAAAAGTTGGACAACACGCTGACCGGCGATATGGTTCTCAAACAGAAAACCAGCCCATTCAGGGCCTTTGTTGAGATAGGCCTCAATGCGGGTTTGGGCCTGTGAGCGAGTATCGAAGGTCTTTTCGGTTGAGAACAGCGTAACGCTCACACGAGGATCCGCAGGCGGTTCTGCCACAATCACGTTGGCACCGAAATACGTGTCGGTATCATCGGTCTGTACCGACAAGAAGGTTTTGCGTAAGTTGACGCGACCACCGGACCGATCCAGTTCGGATATGTCAGGAAAAATGGCGTTAGAAATGCCGTCTTCAATGACATTGCCGGTTGGCGCATTACCGCCTTCGGGCACATCCGCCATCACGGCCGATTTGAGTAGTTTGACGTCGCCGGATTGAATCGGCATGTTAGAGCTCCAGTAAACGTAGGGTTAGGCGGAAGAAGTCTTGGTCGGATTTTGCAGCAAAGCCCATAACGGGCTCAGCTTCTACCGATGTATCGTCGTGGCGAAAGGCCACGGTGAATTGGCGGCCATCATTCAGGGTTAATTGATGACGTCCGTCGGTATCGCTGAGTGCGATACTTGCCCAGTCATGCAGTGTTTCGACGGTGGCGCGCGTGACCCACGCCATGTCGGCAGGTCCCACTAGGCTGATATGACGCCCCGTTTGTTTGGCAGCTGACTGAACAATCATCGCGCCGGTGATGGTGTAGGACACATTCGATACCGTCGGTGCCCAGTTGTACTCGTCCTGCCAGATCAGATCGTCGGGCAGGGTTAACTGCTGATTGGTGGTGAGATTAGTCAGTTGCATTGGTTTTTTCCTGATCGGAATAAATTAATCCTGCGGGATTACGTTATTCCCATGGGATTAAATGGAGCGCGCTTTAGCGGCACTGAGTAATTGCAGGAATTGGTTTTCATCGCGAGCATCAATCGATGCACTGACCTTGCGGTCACCTGAGACCAATTCGACCCGCACCGTTCGCGCGGGTGTGTTGTTTGCCCATTCGGGGCGACCTAAGGGCGATGCCATGGTATTCACCAATCCGCCGGTGGCAAAGCCCTGAACACGTTGAGCGATGGCCTGAGCCGGCATCGATAGATTGTTAATGGCGGCAAAGAAATCTGCGCCGTATTGGTTGACTGCGCCTTTGCTCACCACGTACTCACCGGGAGTTAGCATGGCAGGGACGGTATCGGAGGGGGCTATGCCTCCACGACGAAAGAACTCGCCTTGGTGTTGTTCCATGTAATCGAGCAGATCGCGTTCGAAGTCCTTACCCCATAACAAAGGCTTGGCCATCGCCTTGCGCCATGTTTCGGTGATGGATTGCAGTTGCTGTTGTTCGTTCGTGGTGAGTTCTTTGCGACCCACGAGCTTCTGTAAGGTACGGCGATCATTCACCGCACGTTCGTTGTAACTTTGCATGGTGTTCCAGCGCAGCCGAGGACTCGCGTGTGCACCATAGCGACGCTGCAGCCAGGTGACATATTGATCGATGCCTTTCATGCCCAGTTCGATCATCTTCTGGGCCTCGAACACTTGGCGGTTCTTTTTGATCGGGGCGCTATTGCCAGTTAGGCGCGAAACAAACCCGCCGGTAGCAAAGTGTCTGAGTTGTTCCATGCCGTACTTTTTGACGGCTGCTTTGCGTAACACAAAGGCGCCACTGTCGAGAGTTCTTGGTATTGTGTCTTGATCACCAGAGCCTGGGACTTTGCCGCTGTTCATACGGGGAAATAATGGTGATACCTCACCGCCGGTGGCAAAGCGCTGAGCTATGCTTCCCACTAAACCTCCATCGGCATTTACCTCAACCTTGCGAACATAGATCGTGTGGGTACTTGAGGTATTGGCGTTGTTGAGTGAATGGATCTGACTGCGTACGTCACCTACGTTACTGCTGATTGCATGGCGCGACTCGGTTTCAATCCGATTCAGAGCGGTGATTTGGCGCTCAACATTGCCAATGGCGGCTTGAGCCTTATCGACACTGACTTGCAGATCCACACGGCCACTTTCTTTGGCGTAGGTTTTAAATTGCTCCAGTGTGGCCTTTGCGTTCTCCACCTCAATCTTGGCTTCAACCGGCAGTGTTTCACCGGCTTTGAGTTTCTGTTCATACTCTTCCAACGTCTTTTCAGCGTGGCTGAGATCAGCCTGCACGTCCAATAGATAGGATTTTTCTGCAAGTGCGCTATCAAGGTCGGCCAGTGCTTGGGTGAATTTGGAACTGTCCGCTGTCAAGGTAATAGCCATGCCCTTGGCTAATTGCTGGCTCAAGTCATCGACCTGATTTTCGGTTTGGGTCAGTGTGGTTTGGATATCCTGACGTGCCGAAATCGCCTCCTGTGCTGCAGATCGATGAGCTTGGCCTTCGCCATCAAGAGCGCGGCTCAATAAATCCTCGGATGTACGTATGGCATCAATGGCGTTATTGACGTCACGCTTACTGCTGACGATTTCTTGATCCGCGGAACGGGTCTTGTCGTGAATATCTGCTCGCAGATCATCTGCCTGCTGCATCAAGTCACGGGCGCGGTCGAATTCTCCACGGCGCGAAGCATCCCGCGCTTGGGATTCCAGTTGTACCACTCGGCTAAAGTCTTGCTCTGAGCGATTGCGGGTATCCGCGGCACGTTTGGCTTCGCTGGTTTGGGTGGTGGCGACTTGTGCTGCCAGATCCATGGCCTTTTGAGCGAATTTCTTGGCTTCGTCGAACTCACCTGCGGCCAACAAGCGGCGAGCCTCGGCCTGGTATTCCTGAATTTGTTTCTTGCGATCTTCGTTCGCCTCGAAGTCGCTCATGCCTTGGCGTTGAATCTCGCGAATGCGTTCTTCCGTCGACATCGACAGGAGGCGTTTTTGTTCTTCGATGCGTTGGATTTCGGTTAAATGGCGATTGGCTTCATCGTTTAAGGCATCGATGTGTTGACGGTATTCGTCGATGGCAATCTGTAGGGTTTGGCGCTTAGTAGCGAGTATATCGTTTTCCACTCGCTGCACATTGGCGCTACGCTCCTGTTCGGTATCACCTTGGCGACTGGCTGCATCAATGCGTGCTTGTGACTCCTCGTCAATCAGTCGCAGCGTTTCATCACTGGCTTGCTGGCGCAGTTGGGTTTGCTCATCGAGACTGTCGGTCAGAAGTTCAGTGGCTTCGCGGATCTTGGTTTTCTGCGATTGACTGGACAGTTCCAGTTCCGCGTTCTCTGCCTCAAAGCGGGCTTTCACTGCATCGACTTGTTCGTTCATGGCAGCGGCAACATCGTCCGTTAGTGTTTTATAGGCCTGTGCCATATTGGCCGTGGCTGAGCTAATCACCCCATTGGCTTGTGAGATGGTTTTCTCGACCTCGCCGATGCGCGTGTTGAGTTTGCCCAGCGTGTCACGCAAGGCTTCAACACCACGGCCAACCGCTTCTTGAGTACCTTGGCGAACCGCATCGAGTCGTTTGGCGATGGCCTCAGCGGCATCACCCGTGGCATTCATTGCCTTTGTCGCTGCACTGGTGGCACCTTCGGCTTCGGCGTACATTTGCGCAAAGATACCGTTCATGTCGTTTAGGCGTTGTTCGTGACGAGCTGTTGCTTCATCAATGGTGTCGGAGGTAAACACCGCTGCGAAGGCTTCCCAACGGTACTGCATCTCCTCAATACCCTTCATCAGCACTTCGACCATAAATACGCCGGCTTTGCGCACGATCTCAAACTTGTCCGACAGCCATGTGCCGATTTCCCAACCCACTAAAAATGCGCTGAGTGCCGCAAAGGCCGTATTGAGCAAACCCACGCTGGCCGTTGCCGCAGATACACTCAAATTAGCCGTTGCCCATACGGCTTTAGCAGTCGTTGCAGCGGTCACCGCTGCGGCACCGACCGTTTGCCACGCGGTAATGAGTGCAGGGATTAACCGGTAAGTGAGTACCATCAAACCGGCTTCCATTAATATCTTTAGAGCGGCCATCACAGTATCGATGTTTTCAGCTAACCACGTCATGGCCTCGGCCAGCTTTTGACTGAATCCGGTGGCCTCATCGACACGACTGACCCACTGACCAAAGGCGTTCTCAAGTCGGGTGTAGGCTTGGGATACGGTGGCCGGAAGCTGGGAATACTCTTGTTCCAGTGTGTCCTTTTGGCTCATCAAGGCACCGACCACGACATCGGCGGTGAGCTTACCTTCCTCGGCCATTTTGCGAAGGCGCCCGATTGGGACGTTCAAACCATCAGCGAGTGCTCGGGCCAGACGGGGTGAGTTTTCAACGACGGAGTTAAATTCTTCGCCGCGTAAAACGCCTGCCGACAGGGCCTGTCCGAACTGGAGTAAGGCCGATTGGGCCTCAGTGGCAGATGAACCCGAGATGCGTAGAGCTTGAGAGATACTCTCGGTCAGTTGAAAGGCTTGCTCCTGTTCACCACCGAGTTGGCGCACCGCCAGTTGCAGTTTGCCGTACAGGGTTGCCATTTCTTGTATCGGCACACCGATCCGTTGGGCGATATCGAACAGTTGTTCTTGCGCGGTGATAAATTCTTGTTGGCCAGCCGTAGCCAGTTTCAGGCGCGCGGCCATGGAATTCCACGCATCGGCAATTTGCACAATCTCTTGGACTTTGCCCGCTGCCCAATTGATGGTTAAAAAGGCGAGCAGTTGGGTTTTTGCTTTGGAGACCTGATCACCAAAGGCCGCCACACCCGCTTTGACATCGGCCATGCCTTGGGCTGTTTTATCACCGGCGGCACGCGCACTAGAGGACAAATCGTCCATCGACTTGCCGGCGTCATTGATGGCTTTTTTTAAGCCCTCATCGGCCGCGTCGAGTGCAATCAGTATGGAAATGCGTTTAGCCATGGATTAACAAAACTTCCTATTCAAGGGTGGCGATAAAATCTTCGATGCGCTGTGATAGTTTGGGTATGCGGTTATTGACTAGGCGTTCCACGTTCAGGCGCTTCTTGAGCATGACGCGGGGGACGAGTACCGCAATCGGAATAGCCTCGCCACGTTTTAATCGTTTGGTGCCGGTGGTTTTGCGGTAGTGACTTTTAAACTTCCGCAAGGGGCGATCGAATTCCTTTTGGTTCTCGGCCATCAGAACCAAGTTGCCTTTGCTGTTTTTAACAAAGAAGGCGTTGCCGCCACGCATTAGTTCGGTGACTTGTTGCTTGAATCGCTTGCGACCGACACGGCCGTTCACTGGTATCAACATGCGCTTGTTGATCGAGCCACCTTGCTCATGCATACCCGACCACGGGATGCGTGATCCGACATATAGCGCGGGCAAACGGTTTTTGTCACCATCCAAGGCGCGTGCGGTAAAGCCTCTCAAAAATGATTTGCGGGCCACACTGAGATTCGCCCCGACATGCTCTCGCACATCTTCACGAATCTCGCGTGCTTCAGTGGCAATGGCCCGAACCACGGTCTTTTGCATCTTGGCACGAAACTCACCGCCCCATTGGCGCAGGTGTGCCTTGGCTTTAACGCTGTCGAGTGTGATGTGAATTTTCATAATAGGCCTGAGAGCCGATCGAGGGTTTTATCCACTTGCTTAGGATCACCTCGACTGGCCAGTGTAATCAGACTCAGCCACCTCGCATCCTGTTGACGTTGCTGTCGCTCAATGGCGGCCAAAAAGGCATTCATCTGTGCTAGTGTGTAATGGAGGATGTCCGTGAAGTGGTGGCCGTGATCGATCAGGACTTGGATGGCGTCGAACCATCCTTGCTGGTGACCTTCCCGACCTGGGTGAACAGGCCGTCCAGTCGAGGTAGCACTGTCTGGGTAAAAAAATCGGCATTCACCTCGATGACTTTGGCGGCGAGTAAAATGGCCTCGTCTGCCGCCAAATCATCCACCCATTTCTGCGGTTTGTTTATCGCAATCGCGACGGCTCGCAGAAGATCCTCTCCACGCTCACCAAACAGTGATAGCCAATCCACACCTTCATCCGTGATCTGCTTCATCACCGGGGCAAGTACACGCAGAAAGGCGGGCATTTGACCGACACGCAGCGGGCTTACCGAAATGGTTTCACCATTCAATGTCAGCTCAGAGGTCGCAGGGACTAATTTATCGAGATCACTCATGGCTTAGCTCCTTACAACTGCACAATGCGGCCAAACTGACCGAGTACGGCATCAAACGGTTTGGTGCTATCCGCTAACAGTGAGCCTTCCAGTTCAAACTTGTTGTAGTCGTCCGAGATGAACGAGATTTCCTTGAGCGGATCGAAAGCAACGCGATAAAGCTCGACTACGACCTTGGCATTGTCTTGGGCGGTGTTAATACCTTCCAAACGAAGATAACGCTCCGGTAGTGCTTGGGTGAAAATACCAATTTCGGTCGCCACACC
>Ga0102948_1001269_pt1 | contig 9935 bp, 7 predicted proteins | sample SalPonA_A_H2O_MG_FD_78211 | JGI IMG/M metagenome (GOLD analysis project Ga0102948, IMG submission 78211) | Water microbial communities from South San Francisco under conditions of wetland restoration - Salt Pond MetaG R2A_A_H2O_MG | ecosystem: Environmental > Aquatic > Non-marine Saline and... | reverse complement strand
TCTTCTGTTAGTGCGATCGGGTCTTCGGCCATAAAAACAAAAAAGAGACCCTTGATTAAAAGGTCTCTTTGATTTCCGTTACATTTCCTCTTTCCTTTATCTTAGCTGTTCATTAAAATGATGGCAACAAAAAGCCCCGACAATGCCGGGGCTTAAAATAAGGTTATCTAATGCTCTTTAAAAGAAACAGCGCTATGACTTTTTCATCAATCTTCGCTGGAAAACTTGAGTCTACAACGGCGATTACTTTTTCTTCCATCTCTAAACATTCTTTTGATGAGACATACTTTGTAAACTCTAGTAGTTCATTCTCTAACTCTTCTTTTGCTGCCATTCGTGCAGGGACTAGAAGATCGAGATGCTTTCGCGTTTCCCACAGTTTCTGCCGCAGGTAGCGAATAGTCTCGTTGTATGTTTTGGTGTCTTCAAACGCTTTTTTAAATATTGTTAATTTATAATCTAGATTTTAAGACACAAAAAACAGCCCAAATAGGCTGTTTAAAGTTATTTTAAAATTTTTTGACTAAGCGTTGAGCTTGTTCTACAAGCTCATTTGTGTCGCTCATAATCTTTTTCTCTTTTTCTAGGGATTTGGCGTTTATGTCGCCTAAATTTATCAACCGCTGATTGCGGTTAATAACTTCAATCGTATGTTTATGCCAGTTTTTAACCACAGCCATAAACACTTCAGCCCCGACGAACAACTTTATCGGGGAATTTTCCCCAAGAAAAGAAATGGAAATCCCTTTTAACAAAGGAGTTCCGTTGTATTCATACTCAAATTTGATTTCATGGTTTGAATTATGAATTTCATCAAGGCTTTCATATAGTGCCTCAATCATTTCTATCATTTCTCGATTTGATATTTTTTCGTTAGGATGCCCAGCTATATGCTGAACTATTTCCCCTACAAATTCCATAGAGGAGATTTCTAGCCCTATAAAAACTAGAGACTCTTTTATTTCTCCTAGTAGAAGAAGCTCCAGAAATATCATTCCACTTGATGACCGGGAAATCTTCAGCGTATCTACTTTTTGTGAAGTAGCTAAATTGGAACAAGATAGATTCCAATCTTGACTTTCGATAGTTAAGATTGGGTTTACTTTTTTCCTTTTTGGTAGAACCATATGTCCTTATTTTGTTTGTTTGATTCTATTATATCATATCTGCAATCATAAATATCATAAATATCATAAAAAACTTACAATAATCGCGTGGTTAGCTTGTTTTGCTAATGCGCCAAAAATTCATTTAAACAACAAAAAAACCGCTAGATATATCTAGCGGGCAAAAAAGGATTTATTCGACTAATTCATCTTCGTAGTCTTTATACCAAATCAAAGGTTAAAAATAAAGTATCTAATTTTCAGTAAATGGATTAAAATTTACAATATTAGTTATTTATGGAGAAAATCATGCCTTCAATTAAACAATCAACAATAGAAAAAATTAAAGAATTAAGTATCACAGATGAAATTTCTAGAAGTGTAGTTTTAAAAAGAGGGAAAGGTCTTTGTCCTTTCCATGACGAAAAAACACCTAGCTTCTCTGTTAACGAACTTAAAGGTTTCTACCACTGCTTTGGTTGTGGAGCTTCGGGTGACATCATTAAGTTCGTCCAGGAATACCACAAAAAAACATTTGCTGAAGCGATCGAATATTTAGCAGATGCGAATAATGTCTCTGTTGAGTACAAGCAATACTCAGTGTCGCAACAAGACAACTATGAAAAAGTCAAGAAAGAAAAAAATGACCTGTATGACGTATATCAAGCAGCGTTAAAATTTTATCGATCGCAGCTTCAGCAGTCGAGTAAAGCAAAACAGTACCTAGTTGATCGCAAAATATCTGATGAAACAATCAATCAATTTCAACTGGGGTTTGCCCCTGGAGATTGGAATAACAGGATGAACCTCAAACGATACCTATTAGAAAAAGGTTACTCAGAACGTCTTCTCACAACAGCGAAGCTAATCAAGCAGGACAGCTACTCCAACGGTGAATACGTTGACTTTTTCTTTGACCGCTTAATCATACCCATTCTAGATACAAGTGATCGGGTCATCGCTTTTGGGGGAAGGGCATTTGGGGATATTAAGCCAAAGTACATCAACTCTGAAGAATCCCCAATCTTCAGTAAACGAAATACCCTGTTCGCGTTGAACTTCGCAAAAAAAGCAATTCAAAAGCAAGACCAAGCGATTTTGGTGGAAGGATACTTTGACGTTATTGCTTTACACCAAGCAGGAATCAATACTGCGATCGCCTCACTTGGAACCGCCCTAACCCCAGAACAAGTTAAATTAGTCTGTCGCTGCACAGCGTCCAATAAAATAGTCCTTGCTCTCGATGCTGACCAAGCAGGGCAAAATGCTGTCATTAAAATAGACAAGACCGGGGTTGATACTAGGGGAATTTTGCAGCAAAATAAAACTGAGATTTTTAGCGGTAACTTACAATTCCATATATTGACTTTACCTCATCCCTACAAAGACCCAGACGAATATCTTAAGGAAAATCCGGCAAAAGGGTATCAAGCGTTAATCGATTCTGCTCCAGACGCGATCGCCTGGGGGATCTATCAAATTTGCAAGAAAGCCTCTGACTATAAGCAAACCGTTAAAACGATCCTCACTTTTTTGGCTCCACTAGAGAGCGAAACGCTGACCCAGCAATACCTTCAAGAAACTGCGTATCAATTAAGTCTGCGATCGCAGACTGATCAACAGTCGATTCAACAAGCACTCTTTGCGGATTTTCGGCGACTTCAACGGTCTCCTAAAGTTAAAAAAAAGCAAGAGCCCAAAATTTCCACTCCAGTATCGAAAAATTCGCGACTAAAGCAAGCTGAACGGTTAATCGTCTTATTCTATATATATATGGAGGAAGACGTAAAAAACTTCATTCTTGATACTCAGGAGAAGAAAGAGGTTTTTCTAAGCGATAATGAATGTGTTGCTTTATGGTCTGCTGTAATCCACGCAGAGCATAAAATGCAGTCCGATGAAACGCTGTTAAGCGTCTTGTCTCAGCAAAACGTAAAAATAGAATTATCTGAAACAGAAGAACTGGACTTACAAGTTGATGGAGAACGAGCAAAAAAAATATTAGATGAATGCTTTAACTTACTATCACAGCACAAAGAGGAACAGATGCTCAAAGCATTGCTTAACTCTCAATACTTGCAGCAAGACCAAATAAACCCAGCAATTTTACAGCAGATTGAAAGAATGAAGCGACAGGTGATGCAAAAAGAAGCAGGATAACACAATTTAAAAGCACTATGCTACAATTATGAAAACATAAATCACAAAGAGGGGGAACCTAGGTTCCCCCTCTTTTTTTATTTAACCCATGCACATCAAAAAAGAATGCCGACTGCGGCTTCCAGGGTCAATCTCAGTTGATTATCCAAGTGGTTACAAAGGAACAAAAAGCGATCCAACAGAAGATGCCTTCTCTGTCTCTACTGAACCTCGCTGGCTAACGATGGACGAGATTGACCTAGCAGCAAAAAGACTTATGGAGATGAACAAAGCATTTCCATCCCGTATGCAAGCTCTTGTGTACACAGGCGCAATCCAGGTAGACCCAAAAGATCCATTAAAACAGGCTACTCACGAGCAATTAAATGCGATCGAAAAAGCAAATGGATTGCCCTGTTCTTATAACTCTCCCGCCGGAGGGCATCGAAGCGTCCTGGAGCGGGTTTTGATTATTCGCGAACAAGGTTGTTTTGCGAATGCGGCAACTTATTTAACCTCTAACTAAAACTAGAACATGGTCACTTTAACGCGAAAATTCGGCGCTCCAGCAGGAGCGCCGGGTATAGAAGTTACGGAGCAACCCGGAATTAATGCGCTTGCCTCTCAAACCTACGGCACAACTGCTTTGTTTGGAGTATTAAAGCGTGGACCAATGGGAGTTGCTGTTCCGATTAATTCCAAGAATGAATACAACCAAACTTTTGGAGACCCAAAAGATTCAACCTGGCATTTATTTAAATCTAGTAACCATCAAGCTCCTGACTTTGTTGATGGTTATTTTTCTGCGGGTGGTAGCGCAGGGCAGCTTTGGATTACTCGTCTAGGCGTAGGAGGCAAAGCAAAAAAAGCTTCTCTCCAGATCAAGTCTCGAACGGGTGATGCAGTTTTAAAAGTTGTTGCTGCTAATGAGGGGAGATGGGCTGGATATAAAATTGATATTCCGTTCACTCCTGTAATTTATGCAACTACCCGGACTTTCACTATTTTAGCCCCAGGTGTAGAAAGCAATGAATTGATTGATGCGATCGTTACTTTTTCTACTCAGCTAGGTGGAAACATTGGGTCGGAATACAAGATTGTCTCTAATACAGCAGCCAATCCAGATTCCGGCGAAGTCATTGTTACCGTCGGAGCTCAATTCGATTTATTGGGAGACGGAGTTGCTGGACCTACGGCTTTAACAGGAACTGCTACTTATGAAAGATACTCTCAAATTAGCGGAACCAGCTCATTCGCTGCAACTAAAACTTTAACTGGGACTGTCTCTCTAAACAACTATACGATCGTGGGGCAAGGAACTTTATTCACGACAGAATTGGTTGTTGGTAGCACCATCTACGAGTCCGGCGAAGCTCGTATTGTCACGTCAATCACATCCAATACTACCCTGACAATTGATGCTCCTTTCTCGAACGAAGGGAGTGGGTTGACATTAGATACAGACAATACAACGTTAGTTGGCTCTCTTGATGTTGGATTTGAAAGTGCCTATACCACTGATTTAGCCGTAGGTCAAATGATTTACGCCTTAATCGATGGGGAATTGCAGGGACGAAAAGTTGCTTCGATTACATCTGATTCTGAGTTAGAACTTGAGAGTGGGTTTACTGAAGAGCTGTCTACAGGAACCGTAATTCAAGTAGAAAATTACTTGATTACTGGAACGGGTACAGCTTTTGATACTGAAGTGCAGGTCGGGCAGTACATTATTGACCCTAACCGCCAAGGCGATCGGGTACTTATTGTCGCCATTAATTCTGCAACAGAAGTTGAGATCGATACTCAGTTTAGCTCTTCTTTTACTGATGCGGAACTGACAAAGCAAAATCAATTAGCCCAAGTTCAATTAAGTCCATCTAATCCATTGGAAGGACTTTCTGTTGAAATTACTCAAGGAACTAGATTCCCCAATACTCATTTTGGGATGAAAGTTTATTTCAATGGTTCGTTGGCAATGCCCGCAATTCTGGATGCGTCATTAGATCCGGAAGATCCAGAAGGCTTATTTATTGAAAACCTTGTCAATAACAGAGACGTTATAGCAAGAAGCGCTGGAGAAAATTATACCAGATGGATTACCGTTGAATCGCTTTGGAACAGCGCTTACACGACTGCTCCGCAAAACGATGTTCGTCCGGCTAATGGTTCGGGAGAAATCCTGGTTATTGACAATAACCGTATTTACACTAGCGCAGAATTTGATTTTGACTTAGCTGTAGGTCGATTCTTTTACCCAGATCCTTACGTTCAGCCGCGCTCATTCTTTAGAATCCAAAAAGCACAAGCACCAGTTGAACTAGAGGGTACGGTCAGTGCAACAGCAGGTTCCGTTATCGTTACGGGGGTAAGTACCAATTTTGAGACAGTATTTGTTCCCGGCGACTATTTCTATGAGCCGGAAACAGGAATTGTGCGAAGAATCTTGTCGATTCAGTCCGACACTCAGATCACGGTTGATTCAATTATTGTGGATGGAATCGCCGCAAGTTCAACTGGATATAAATTGGGATGGATTGAAGTCGATCGCTCTTATAATCTTGCTTCAATCACAGAGGTTGGCAATCGTTTCTTGGTTGAATATCCACAGCAAATGGTTGGTGGGTTTGATGGCGATACCTCCGTAATCCTTCCTTACTATTTCACTAAATTTGCTGACATTGATCGCAACCATCTAGAGAATGCGACTTTAGGTCGGAACGTAGGCTTGATTCGGATCGCCACTCCAGGGGAAAATTCTCTTACGGTACAAAAAGCCTTTGCTCAATATGCTCAAGCAAAAGCTTATGAATACAGGGCAGAAATCCCAAATTATGTCACCACGACTGCTGCCGCTGAATCGTTTATCAACAATGATTTAGGCCGCAATGATTTTATCTCTGTCGCTTATCCTTCTTTTGGATGGATCTCTAGTCCATTAGGGACAGGAGAAAGATTCATTAGTTTAAGTGGCGAAATCATGGGGGGAGAATCTCGTGTTGCTGTAGTAAATGAAGGCTACCATGTTCCTTACGCTGGATTATCTGCTTCGTTAGCGCGAGTATTGAGATTACCTTTTAATCCAACTTCCCAAGATGAATCAACGTTAAATCTAGCTGGAATTCAGCCAATTAAAAGTAATGGAGGGAATGCAACCGTCTTTGGCGCTCGTTGCCCTTCAATTTCCACCATTTTTACTTTTCTTCATGTCAGACGAATTCAATCGCATTTTGTCCAATACTTTCAAAATGCCCGACCTCTACTGGCAATGCTGTTCCGGCCAAATCAGCCCTTGTCCTCTGAATACCTGCAAATGATTTTTGATAATTTTGCAAATACAGAGTATCGAAAAGGAACATTTTCTAAACAGTTGAGCCGAAACCAAGCGGTGCAGATCGTTGTTGGGCTTGGTACTCAAGGGGTGTCTTCAGTGGGAGACTCAAAAGATAAATTGATTGAATCCCTGAATGGAGACTTGGCGATTTCAATGCGCTACTTCCCCGCTGGAATTGTTGAGCGAATCAAGATCGATTTAGGCCCTGACATCTTAGTTGAACAATGGGGCGGCTAAATTTTGATTAGACAGACTTAATGGAAACAAAAGAACAAAACGATCCGAGAGGCTTATCCTTCCGGGTCGTTTTGTTTTTTGAAATGGAGGAAATATGCGAAAGGCAACATTAGAAGGCAATATACTCCCAAAGGCCAAACAAAGATTTTTGGTAGATGGCATGGTTGGGGCGGACATTCAATATCTAACTAGAGATGTCCTGGAAATGACTGTTGGCGTAATTGAACTTCCTGACCAAACTAAGGTTCCAGGAGGGCGTAGACGGGCAGGCGAATTTACTTTAACTTTGCAATTTGCTAGAGATGAGGACAGAAACTCTTACCTGGAATGGTTTGAGCAATGTATCGACAAAGGTGGAACCGTCGGAAACAATACGGAAACCGCTAGTTCTATTCAGGGGATTCATCCTGACTATAAGCGAAACGCAACGATTATCTTTCTGCGTTTGTATCAAGGGAAACCTAATTTTGTTCAACATAGCAATCAAGAACAAAAGCCAGTCACAGCAAGAGTCTTTGGTTGTTGGCCAAGTTCTGTGAAGGTTCCTGATTATGATATGAACGGAGATGAGGGAGATGGTGATTGCACAATGGAAGTCACTATTAATTATGATGACGTTACGATCGCATGGCCGGGTTCGGCTCCTGGACTGACTGATGACATTAACGCTCGATCTGCACAATACTTAAGTGCTTAAACATTTTTCGATTAATTATCCAATTCAAGATTTTATTTGCTTTGGACGTTCAAATTTTTTAAAAATTTGATATAATCGGAGAAAGTTAACAAAAAGACCCGAAAGGATTTATTCCTTTCGGGTCTTTTTTTGTGAAGCATGAATAAAGAAAACCAAGAAATCCAAGCTATTGGCAGAACTCTAAGTGAAATAAACATCCTTAGAATTCGCCGTATTCATCAACTTGCCGAGCAAGTCCTTGATTCGGCTGGAGTGATAAATACTCCTGCTTATACAAACGTGACTGAATTGAAAGTAGAGGCACAAGCAGAAGCAGAGGAAGACTCAAAAGATTTTACTGAAAACTCTTTGGAGAACTCTGCTAAAGATTCTACTGAAGATTTAGTCGAGCCTTTGGACTTCTCTGAAGAAGGTAAATCGATTGAAGTTGGCTCTCTCGAAGAGACGCTAAATAGTCCTGCCGAGATTCAGTCGGGAGAGATCGAAATCAAATGTCGCGGAATGTGGGAAGAAGAATCAGCGCAAGTTGAATCTAATCGCCATCCGATAAGAGGCGTTTTATTTAAAATCGACACTCCGTCTGAATGTGCTCCATCAATTGGAACAGGCCATCCCTTATATGTTCCTCGCAAAGTCGCAGAAGAAGCTTTGAAAAATATTGAGGGGCTTCCTTTAGATGCCGATGACTCTCTCTCTAACCATGCGAATGACCAAATTGTTGGGGTCATGGTTGGGGCTGAAATTGTCGGCAATGATTTTGTCGTTAAAGGTCATTTATGGCCGTATAACAACCAAAAAAAGGTCAATTTAATTCGCGCTCGACAAGGAGAGCTGGGAATGTCTATGAATGCGTATGCTTCGGGACACCTGGTTGTAGTTGATGGTCGCGAAGTTTTTTGGATTAACAAATTAGAATTGCTTGGCGCCAACATTTTGTTTGGAGCTAAAGCAAGCTATAAGACCACTTCTTTCGCTGCCAGCGCCGAGCAAGACGATGATGCTCAATCAGATGTCGCGATCGCAGCCAGCGGTGAAACTCATAATTCTCAGGAAGAAAATAATATGGAAGATGCAAAATTAGTGGAAGAAATTGCTTCTCAGTTCAAAGACATTCAATCTGGAGTCCGGAATACTTTTGATGAGTTAAGCTCTCAACTCAAAGAAGTAACCGAGGTGATCCAGTGTCAACAAGAAGAACTGGCAGAAATTCAAGCAGAAAGACAAGAGATTCAGGCGGCACAAAACAAAGAAAAGACTGAAGCCCAAAAACAAGAAGAGCGACAGGAATTTCTGACTCTGATTCAAACTGCCGTTGATGAGGCAATTAGCCAAAAATTTAACCCGTCTGGCCAACCTCGGAGATTTACCTCTAGACCTAAAACTTCGATCGCGGCATCTGAAAGCTTTAGTCCTGAAAGAATTGAACTTGAAAAAAAAATTGCTCGACTTGAGGGACAACTTTCATCAGAGAGAGACTTAACTCATCAATTGAAACTCACAGATGAGCTTCGCGCATTAAAAGAACAGCTCACCGTTATTTAATTTAACAAATGATTACTCAATTTGCTTCACCTTTAATCGGCAACGAAGGCAACAGTAAGTTTTTATCCAAGCAAGAGATTCAAGCAATCGCAACTTCAATGGACGGGTTCACTGTTGTTGATGATTTTGAACCAGTAGTTCGAGAATATTTACGAAAAGCCACTATCTTCTGGCCTTTGCTAAGAAAAGAATCTGCTTATGCCGACCTAGTAAAAGAGATCACTGAGGGGCCAGAACCCACCACTGGATTTTTCGATAAACATGCAACTAATCCAGCGGACAACCCAACAAGTTTAGCCGCTCACGATTTAACTGACCCTGGCGAATACATAAAAGCTGTGGGGGGAGTTATCTCTTTTAGCCCTTATTCTCGTTCTCTCTATAAACAACAAGGTCGTCCTTACGGCGATACCGTTGCCAAAAAAACAGCCGACTTGATTGTTTCGGCGACCAAAACCTTAGAAAGAACTTTATTCCTTGGGGATGCAACAACTAACCCGTTAGAGTTTAATGGGTTAGAACAGCAGATTGACCCAAGTCATATTTATACGGCAGATATTACGAGTGGGGATTCTGTCGTCAGAAAAATAAGAAGCCTAGCGCGTTTAATCGTTTCAGACCCCGACATTCTGAGAAATGTCACCCATATTTTTACGACGGGTTTAGGTCTTGAGCTAATCGAAGAAGAAGTAACGACTCAGCTTGAATACACAAATCTAGATGAAGTGCGTCCGGGATTAAGAGTTCCGGCAATTATCACTCAAGCTGATCCTCAAGGTAGACCTACTCCAATTATTACTAGCCCATATATTTTAGATACCGCTGGTGTTTCTGGAACAGTCCCATTTTGGCTTCTAGACATGAATACTTTGGTCTGGAAAGG
>Ga0102948_1001267_pt1 | contig 9948 bp, 9 predicted proteins | sample SalPonA_A_H2O_MG_FD_78211 | JGI IMG/M metagenome (GOLD analysis project Ga0102948, IMG submission 78211) | Water microbial communities from South San Francisco under conditions of wetland restoration - Salt Pond MetaG R2A_A_H2O_MG | ecosystem: Environmental > Aquatic > Non-marine Saline and... | reverse complement strand
TTCGCTTTTTCACGGGTTCGGGTATTGTAAAGATGTAGCATATCGTATTTTCCTTCGAATTAATTTGGCCGCAAAGTTTAGCATTGTCCGCTGGCAAATGGTAAGCCTTTGCATGCTAATTTCACCATGATGTAAACCACTTTGGAACCATGACGTAAAACGTGGGATAATTTCCACAATCTCAGCTTTTGCGCTACCATTGGCGCACAATCTTTTGAATACATTAAGGACACATCATGCAGGTTAAATTAACAACGAATTTTGGTGATATCACACTAGAACTTTTTGAAGACAAAGCGCCAAAAACCGTTGCGAACTTTGTTTCATATGTTGAAGATGGTTTTTATAACGACACCATTTTTCACCGCGTAATCAATGGTTTCATGATCCAAGGCGGAGGCTTCACAGCAGACATGGAGCAAAAAGACACCAAAGCGACGATTGAAAACGAAGCTAATAATGGCGTGGCTAATGAAGTTGGTACTATTGCTATGGCGCGTACGCAAGACCCACATTCAGCAACCGCACAATTCTTTATCAACGTAGGCGACAACACGTTCCTTAACCATACTAGCGAGTCAGTAAATGGCTGGGGATATTGTGCATTTGGTAAAGTGGTAGAAGGTATGGACGTGGTTGATAAAATCAAAGCGGTTCAAACCGGCAACAACGGTTTCCATCAAGACGTACCGGTTGAATCAGTGATCATCGAAAAAGCAGAAATGGCTTAATCGATACGCAAAGGCGCTATGCTTTTCGCTAGCGCCCTTCTCCCACCTTTTTTAGTAAGCCAACTATGTCTTATACCTACTTCATCGCAGACTTACATTTAAGTGCAGACCGCCCCGATATTACAGCATGTTTAAAAACCTTTTTAGACAACGAAGCGAAAGGCGCCGACGCGCTATATGTGTTAGGCGATTTATTTGAAGTATGGATTGGAGACGATGATGTCACCCCCTTCAACACCGATATTGCCAACGCTTTTAAGGCAGCCAGTGAACACTGCCCCGTTTATTTTATGCACGGCAACAGAGATTTCGCCATACGTGAAAAATGGCTTAACAAAGCGGGCATGACCTTGCTAAAAGAGCAAACCGTTGTTGACGTGTACGGCACCCCAACACTGCTTACCCATGGTGATGAACTGTGTACCAAAGACGTGGCCTACCAGAAATTTCGAAAGAAGTCGCGCGGATGGTGGTGGCCTAGGCTTATGTTAGCGTTACCGCTATGGTATCGACGCAGAGTGGCCCGGAACGGTCGTGCCGAAAGTAAAGCAAATCAAGCCGCGCTAAAGCCTGAAATAATGGATGTTACACCGCAAGAAGTCGTTAACGTACTTGAGCATCACAATGTGCAGCGCATGATACACGGCCATACTCACAGGCCAGACATACACGCGTTGGTAGCAAACGATAAACCCGCCACGCGCATTGTTCTCGGTGATTGGTACGACCAAGGCAGTGTGTTGAAAGTCACTGAGCAGCAGGTCGACTTACAAAGTAGAACGTTCGAATAGTAGTGATATCAATAGAAGCGCATTCTCCGGTAAATTGCGGTGAAACATTGAACCGTATTTACTAGCTTAAATTTTTGCCTGTGATATATATATAAGCGGTTATGAACTGCATCACGGATGGTGAAAATGTTTGATGTTCTCCTCTCCCCTTCAAATTTTTGGTTTAGCATTGCGCTTTCAGCTGTGCTTTTTGTATGTCTACTTGAAGTTGTCAGTATGCTCTTTGGGGTCAGTTTACTTGGCCTAAGCGATGATGCGGGCGATCTCACCTCAGACGGGTTAATGGGTTCTGAATTTGCCAACTGGCTAAGTATTAATAAAGTCCCGTTTTTGATTTGGTTTATCGTATTCCTGTCGTGGTTTTGCGCCCTTGGATTTTTCTTAAACGGTATAACCGGCAGCCTGTTAAGTATCACATTACCTATTTTTGTATCGGTCGCTATCGCAAGCGTTTTAGCGTTATTTACAACGTCTAAAACCGCACTGGCTATCGCAAGCCTATTGCCGAGCATACAAACTAGCGCCCAAGCTAACGACGACTTTGTTGGTGCAGTCGCCACTATCACCATTGGCAATGCGTCTAAAAACAACCCAGCAGAAGCTAAATTCACAGACCGTTTTTCTCAGCCGCACTATGTGCTGGTTGAACCCATCGAAGATAGCGTACTTTTCAACCAAGGAGAGGCCGTTATTCTCGTTAAAAAAGGCCAGCACAGCTGGTTAGCGACCAGCTATCAATAAGTAGAGATATAACCGTATGGATACTATTCAACCTTCAAATTTACCGTCGATATTGTTTCTTGCCGGTATTGTCATTGTTACCCTCATAACGATAGGCCTGATATTTGCCAAACTGTATACACGCGCAACAAAAGAAACCGCGTTTGTACGTACCGGTTTGGGCGGAGAAAAGGTCATAAAAGACGGGGGCGCAATTGTACTGCCGGTGATGCACGAAATTATTCCGGTAAATATGAATACGCTTCGTATTGAAGTAGAAAAAACGCAAAAAGATGCGCTGATCACGAAAGACAGAATGCGTGTTGATGTGAAAGCCGATTTCTACCTTCGTGTAGCGCCCAATTCAGACGGCATTTCAATGGCTGCACAAACGCTCGGCACACGCACTACCCGTGCTGAAGAAGTCAAAAAGCTGATGGAGTCTAAGTTTGTCGACGTATTACGCGCCGTAGCTGCCGAAATGACCATGACCGAAATGCACGAGCAACGCGCCGATTTCGTTCAAAAGGTGCAACAAAGCGTGGCAAACGACCTTGAAAAGAACGGGCTAGAGCTTGAGTCTGTTAGCTTAACTGGCTTTGACCAAACCGATTTAGAGTTCTTTAATGAGAACAATGCGTTTGATGCTGAAGGTCGTGCTCGCTTAGCAAAAATTATCGAAGAAAAGAAAAAAGAAACCAATGATATTCAACAAGAAAACCGTATTCTTATTGAACAACGCAACTTAGCCGCAGAGAAGCAATCGCTTGATGTTAAACGTGATGAAGAGGAAGCGCGCTTAACCCAAGAGCAGGTACTGGCATTTAAACGCCAAGAACAAAAAGCGGAAATTGCTAAGCAACGCGAAATGAAAGAACGTGAAGAGCGTGAGGCTGAAATTGCTAAAAACCGTGCTATTGAAGCGGCTGAAATTGAGAAGTCGAGAGAAATAGAAACACAAGAAATTGCAAAACGCCAGGCGCTTGAACAAGCTCGCATTCGCCAGCAACAAGAAGTTGAAGTGTCGGAGCAAATTAAGCAGATTGCTGTTGCCACGAAGTCCGAAGAAGAGTCTGCGGCGCGTGCCAAAGCCGCTGAAGCGGAAAAACAAAAAGTAGAAAAAGAAGAAGCGGTACTTACTGCTCGCTCGGTAGCAGAAGCCGAACGTAAGAAACAAATCGAAGTGATTGATGCACGTAAAGAAGCAGAACGAGAAGCCGTAAGTATTACCGTTGAAGCAGAAGCAAAACGAGAAGCGGCGAAGAATACGGCTGAGGCTATTCTCACCGAATCAAAAGCAACGGCCGACGCTAAAATGCTGCAAGCAGAGGCCGATGAAAAAGTATTAGCCGTTGAAGCTGCGGGTAAACAAGCGCTTTACGAAGCTGAAAACATGCTTAAAAACGAACAAATTGACCTGCAAAAATCATTGGCAATGCTTAAAATATTGCCTGAATTGGTGGCGCAAGCCGTTAAGCCACTTGAAAATATCGAGGGCATAAAAATTCTGCAAGGATATGGCAGTGGAACCGGTTCATCATCGGGCAACGGGCAAACACTGTCTTCCGGCGGGCTTGCCGACCAGGTAACACAGGCTGCGCTAAGTTATCGCGCCAATGCGCCGTTGGTAGACTCTATGTTAAGAGAAGTTGGCCTGGTGAATAGCGAAAACGGTACGTTGGAAGATTTATTGATGGGTAATAGCAATGTAATGCGTTCGCAGCCTATGCCCTCGCCCAAAGAAGCATCAGAGGGCGCAGAAGCTTCAAACATTTCAGCGGTAGAGAAAAACTAACCTCCAAATTCAATAAAACACTGCAAACAAAAAAGGTGCACGATTATGTGCACCTTTTTTTATTGTAATAACGCACCGTCTTTGACAATGCGCCTAACTGCATTACTACCTTTTATATTGCGCTGGCACACCTTCATCAGGCGTAGACACTTCAATAAACTCTCTAAGGTCTTGGTTTGACTGTTTAAGGTCGTCACGACGTAAATACATCATATGCCCGCTTCTGTACCCTTTAAAGCTTAAACGGTCACGCATTCTGCCGCTATTGTCTAGCTGCCACATAGTGTATTTGGCATCAAAATAATTGGTCGCACCGTCGTAATAGCCCGCTTGTACCATCACATTCAAATACGGGTTTTGTGCCATTGCTAACCGAAGGTTTTCCCCTGATTTATTATTGCTTCTGTCCCAAGGGTGCACAGGGCCGAACATGTTGTACTTCATATCGGTTTTGTAGTTTAACTCTTCACGCAGGTAGTAGTTAATGGCGGGCGTGAACGAGTGCAGCCACGAGGTTAATTCTGCCCAGTAATCAGGTCGGTCGCCCGACTGTTTCAAATCAATACCCAAATACCGACTGTCCAATCTACCTAATGTTTTTCCTTCATCGCGAAGCAGTGCTTTCCAGAAAAACATCGTACTCACATCAAGGTTATTCTGTGCAATATCTTGCTCTGACAACCCTGAGTAACGCGCCATTTTAGCCAGTACAATACGTTTCTCTTCAGGCGATACAAAGCCGCCTTTTGCGAGGGCTGGAATAAGTTCGTTGATGGTGAAGTCTTCAACTTCAGGTAAAAGCGCTTCTAAGTCTTTACTTTGTAACTCAGCATCTAGCTTATTGTGATACCACGCTGCGGCAGCAAAATACGGTAAACGGTTCGCCGCTTTTACCGGGCCATCACGTTCAATACCTATATCGGTAGGCGACACCAAAATTACGCCATTCAAATACATCCACTGGCTATTTTGAAGCTCAAGCGCAAGCCCCGACACGCGGGTTGTGCCATAGCTCTCACCAATGAGATACTTTGGTGAACGCCAGCGATTGTGACGAGTAACAAACGTATTTAACCATTCAGCCAGATATTTAATGTCTGCATTTACGCCAAAAAACATCTGCTTTTGGCTTTCTTTAGAAGGCAGGTTACCTTCACTATCTTCAAGCACACGGCTATAGCCCGTATTTACAGGATTAACAAAGACGATATCAGCCACATCTAACACCGAATAAGGGTTAGTCTGCACGCCATAAGGCTGCACTGGATACCCTTCATCATCAATATTTAGAATACGTGGGCCAGTATAAGCCACGTGCATCCATACCGATGCTGAACCGGGGCCGCCGTTAAATGACATGATCAAAGGGCGCGATGCATTATTTTTAACATCGGTACGTTGATAGTAGGTATAAAACAATGAGGCCACTGCTTCGCCTTTTTCATTCCATACTGGTTGCGTGCCTGTTGTCGCTTTGTATTTTACTCGTTTTCCTAGAATTTTAGTTTCATGCTCTGTGATCACACTAGCATCTATATCTATGGCTCTGCCATGCTCATTCGCATGAGCGGTGGTTACGCTAAAGAACATCACTAGCATAGAAAGGTAAGCCAGCGGTTTGGTCATGGTTTTCGCTATCATAGTGGCATCATCTTTTATTGTCGTTATATCTCTGTATTGAATGTAGCCAATACACAATGAATTGTCGTCCACTTCACTATACGCTGTTCTTAGACAACGAATAATAGAAGCCGCGATGAACTTGCCCTGCCCGTCGACTAAAAACGGTTCTGTGCATGCTCATACTTATTTCTCACAACTATGTTCACGCATATGGTCAATGAGTTGCGGGAAAAAGGATAAAAAATAGTGATTAAGTGCCACATGATGACGTGTAATATCATCCACACAGTCAGCAAATCGGTTTTCAAACTTTATACGTTTTGTCACCATCACGATGGCATCTAGCATATTGTCTAACTTAGCGTAATCGCTGAACCAATCGTACTTAACCATATGCGATACCGTTTTTGACATTCTACTGGGCATTAACGGTAAGCCTGCCTCAAGTCGCTTATACGTTTTTTCGCAGTGCAAATGAAAGCTGCGTGACGAAAATAATGACCAGTGACGTATTAAAAAATGGTCAAACAGCATATCGATAGCCACCGGAGCAAACCGTTTTGTATGCCTTGAAAATAATGCTTTGGCAGCTTTGATATCTTCATGGCTGTCGGTAAAACGGTCTACCACGTAATGATTATCAAGGGCTCGCTTCGTTTCTGGGCATAAGCTAGCAACGTCGACGCCTTTACGGAAATCTCCTAATAGATTACCGATATGAGACGGGACGGTCGGCTGTGCAAAATAAAGGTGGGCAAAATAATTCATGTAACGAGTGTAAGCAATTATATAGCCTAATTCTAGGGCTCATGGCTTAGTGTGCTTCTTATGTTGCGGTAGCTATCTGGGTTACTTCATTAAACTACCGTTAGCCTTGCTACTAAAGCGCTATTGCCGCTTGTATGCAAGAAGCCCGTTCGGTAGTATTGCCGGCCTGAGAAAAGGTACGTTGCACGTATCTTTTGCTGAGTTATTAACGCTTGCGTCGTACCTTGGCGCCCCAAATTATTCGGTTTTATTCAAGAGTATTATTCATGTCTGGTATTTCTATGTCTGAAGTGACCGCCCTGCTGTCACCCGTTAACCAATTTCTGCACTGTGAAACCCCACAGGCATGGCTAGACGAAGCTAAAAAACCAGAAAATTTACGTATTTTGCTTACCGATCACCTTATTTGTGAGCTGAAGGCCGCGCAGAGTGCTATGTACTTACTGCGCCGTTACGTTGCGGATAAAGAAACTAGCAACGTGCTATTGGGATGGCTGGAACCCTACGAAGCGTTTACTTATCGTCATGAGGGTGACTGGCAATCACTCAACACGAAAAACCTGTCTAAAAATATTTTTAATGTTGACGGTTTAGACGATGTTAAAAAAGACATGCTCAATAAAATGGTCATGTTGATTAAAGAAGAGCTTCATCATTTTTATCAAGTGCTAGAAATTATGCATACGCTAGGCTTTGACTATAAATCAGTAACTTCTAGCCGCTACGCCAATGGTTTGCTTCGCCATGTTCGCACCTACGAACCAGAGAAACTTGTCGATAAGCTAATTTGTGGAGCCTATATTGAGGCCCGCTCGTGTGAGCGTTTTGCGAAGTTAGCGCCACATGTATCTAGCGAATTAGGCGCGTTTTATATTTCGCTGCTGCGCTCAGAAGCAAGACACTTTGAAGACTACCTAGCGCTTGCGGCACAAATATCAAAAGACGATATTAACGACAGAGTCGAGCACTTTGGCGAGGTAGAAAGGTCGTTAATTGAAACCCCAGATGCATTGTTTAGGTTTCACTCAGGTGCCCCTGAAGCAGCATAAGAACCTTACGCCCATGTAGTTGTGCAGCGCAACCTAGCGCTGCCATTGCCTTTCTCCCTTTCAAAAGCGATTCAGCTTAAAAAACAATCACAAAGATCGATTTTTATACAAATATTCATTGACGCGCCTTCACTCCTGTAGCAGACTGAATTTGTAAACATTATGTTAACAAATTCAGAATTTCAATTTCTGACTATAATAATAAGTACGTAGGTTAAAAGGCGGAACAGCTATGATCTTAAACCATCTCATCGGTATTTATACGCATCCTCGTGAAGAATGGCAGGATATTGATACTAAACATGAAACCTATTTTTATGCGTTAAGTCACATTGCGGTTATCGCACTTATTCCCTCTATCGTAGCTTATTATTCAAGTGCGCATACCGGCTGGAGCATTGGTGCGGGCGACGTTATTCGCCTAAGCGAGAGCAGCGCGACCATTATGGCCATAGGCATGTATTTTGGGTTAATTGCCGGAGTGGTTGGGCTTGCCGTTCTCGTGCATGAGTTAGCAAAGGCATTCGACGCCACGCCTACCTACACACAGTCTTTAGAGTTGGCCGCTTATACTGCAACGCCCTTGTTCATGGTTGGGTTTGCAGGGCTTTATCCTGAGCTATGGGTACTTATGACAGCGCTATTAGTGGGTATGTCATATTCTGTCTACCTTCTGTATTCAGGCGTACCAATTCTTATGCACATGCATGAAGACAAGGGCTTCATTTACTCAAGTTCGGTAGTCACCTGCGGCTTGGTATTACTGGTAATATTAATGACAGGCTCAGTACTTATATGGGGTTTATCGGGTGGCCCGGTATTTGTGCATTAGCCCCCCATTCTTTTGCCAAAAAAAAGCCGCTAATTAGCGGCTTTTTTCGTTTTTAATGACGTAACAACTTAATCGTTGTTATCCATATTATACACATCTAAGTTGGTTAACTCTGCTTGCAACACTGGCGCATTGCGTGACTGCTCACCGCGTGATTGGTCAATACGCTCTAGGTATTCCTGATTCACGTCGGCAGTAATGTAGTTACCGTCAAACACTGACGTTTCAAAACGTTGAATAGCATCGTTTTCTTCACGCACCGCATCAACCAAATCAGAGATATCTTGGAAGATAAGGCCGTCGGCTTGTATCAGTTCGGCAATTTGATCAATCTCTCTACCGTAAGCGATAAGCTCGTTGGCAGAAGGCATATCAATACCGTACACGTTCGGGAAACGAATCTCTGGTGCTGCAGAGGCAAAGTACACTTTTTTCGCACCCGACTCACGGGCCATTTCAATAATTTGACCTGACGTGGTGCCACGTACAATAGAGTCATCGACCAACAGTACACTTTTGCCTTTGAACTCAGACGATATTGCGTTTAGTTTTTTGCGCACAGATTTTTTACGCATTGTCTGGCCGGGCATAATAAAGGTGCGGCCAATATATCGGTTTTTAACAAAACCTTGGCGATAAGGCAGTTCTAACGTATTGGCAATTTGAAGCGCAACATCCATTGATGTCTCAGGGATAGGAATAACAACATCAATATCTAAATCAGACCACTCGCGCTTGATTTTTTCGCCTAACTTGCGGCCCATGTTTACGCGTGATGCGTAAACCGATATGCCATCGATAAAGCTGTCTGGACGAGCAAAGTAAACAAATTCAAAGATACATGGTGAGGTTACCGGGTTCTCGGCACACTGCTTGGTATGTAACTCGCCGTCTTCGGTAATGTAAACCGCTTCACCTGGGGCAACGTCACGAATAAACTGGAAGCCTACCGCGTCTAATGCCACGCTTTCAGACGCAACCATCCACTCTTCACCCATCTCAGTCATACGCTTACCTAGCGCAAGCGGGCGAATACCATTTGGGTCGCGAAAAGCGACAATACCTTGGCCGATAATGGCAGCAACCACTGCATAAGCACCACGGATCTTTTTGTGCACCTTAGTCACAACTTCGAAAATGTGATCCGCTGATACCGATAGCCCTGCAACTTGCTGAAGCTCGTGCGCAAGAATATTTAATAGCAACTCTGAGTCAGACGTCGTGTTAATGTGTCTGCGCGCAATTTTAAAGACTTCTTCTTGCAGTTCGTGAGCGTTAGTCAGGTTACCGTTGTGCGCAAATGCAATACCAAACGGAGAGTTAACATAGAACGGCTGTGCTTCAGCTGAGCTCGACGTTCCGGCAGTAGGATAGCGAACGTGGCCTATCCCCATGTTTCCAGACAAACGCTTCATATGACGCGTATGGAACACATCGCGAACCAATCCGTTCGCCTTGCGCAAATTGAACATATTCTGGTCGATAGTCATGATACCAGCAGCATCCTGCCCACGGTGTTGAATGACCGTCAAACCATCATAAAGTGACTGTGCTACGGGCGTTTTACCAACTATTCCGACAATACCACACATGTGCGTTACCTATTTCAAGCGGGAGTTAAGAAACTGGAGCTGTCTTT
>Ga0102948_1001264_pt1 | contig 9962 bp, 7 predicted proteins | sample SalPonA_A_H2O_MG_FD_78211 | JGI IMG/M metagenome (GOLD analysis project Ga0102948, IMG submission 78211) | Water microbial communities from South San Francisco under conditions of wetland restoration - Salt Pond MetaG R2A_A_H2O_MG | ecosystem: Environmental > Aquatic > Non-marine Saline and... | reverse complement strand
TGTTGCCGAGGCGGAAGCTGCGATAGAGCAGGGCGACGTTCCTTTTGTTTACCTCTTTTTAGCGAAGTTAGATGCACTGTTGCACCAGTACTGGACAGATTCTAATGAGATCAAAAAGCATGTTGCTTGGTACGATCGCGAAGTGCGTCGCCTGTATCAAAAAGCCTGTGAGAACTATGACGAAGTTCGTTTGTTCATGTTCTCTGATCATGGGATGACAGACATTAAAGAAACCTGCGACCTAATGGGGCGAATCGAAAATCTCGGTTTAGAGTTTGGTGTGGATTATGCCGCTGCCTATGACTCAACAGTCGCTCGATTCTGGTTCTTGAAACCGGGTGTGCGTGAGTCTATCGAGGAAGCGCTGAGGCAAGAGACTCAGGGGCATATAATGAGCCAGTCCGAGTTAGTCGAGTACGGCTGTGACTTTGAGGGCGACCAGTATGGCGAACTCTTTTTCCTTATGAAACCGGGTGTACTGATACTCCCAAGCCATATGGGTGTTAAGCCGCTGGCCGGCATGCATGGCTTCGCGCCCGGTGATAAAGACTCAGTGGCTTCGTTTATGTCTAACGTCCACCTAGAGGAGCGCCCAGAGGGACTTGCTGACCTGTATACTCTGATGCGGCGGGAGGTAATCGAAGCCATCTAGTATTAAGCTGTTCTTGTCTTGCTTCCAGCTAGTTAAACTTGCAGAGAGCAACTCTTTATCCACAATATTGGATTAAAAGGTTCTCTCTTTTACGTTTTAACAAACTGTTTCAGTGCTACTCCTCCCGTATAAATAGTTTAAGTCCCCGTCCTCCGGCGAACAGTTTTATGAAAGCCACTTTACAGCTAAATTGAGACTGTAGTAATCAGAGGAGTTCGAAAATGAAAGTGATTAAAACACTGGGATTATTGGTTGCTTTTGGGGCAAGTATTTTCTCCAGCCAATCATTTGCTGTAACGTTTGATGTAGTAAACTCAGTGAATAGTTATCCTGAAGGGGATACGCTCAGTGAGGGGGGGGAGTGGGCCGTCACCTACGAATACACGATTGAGAGTTTTGGCGACGGGATAGTGGAAGCTTATACATATGGCGATTCCGGATGGTTTCTCAAATACGAAAAAGATGGATACACTGATACTTTCACAGCTAAAACTTATAATGTGCTGACCGGGGATATAGTTTGGACCAGAAGCGACGGTACAAACTTTACATCTTTAGACCAAGTCGGTGGCTTCGTTAAAGTAACTGAGACGGTGGTATATGTCCCTTCTGGCAGCCCAGAAGCAGGGCAGATAGCCACTCTGGCACTCGCGCTAGCGGCACTGTTTGCTCGTCATGCCTTAGGATTATTAAACAAGCTTAGACTGCAGCTAAGTCTTTGGAGACGCCTAGAGGTTGACGCGAAAAAACTCGAGAGCCTCCAGCTTGCAGCAGCCTAGACTAGGCGCAATCGGCCCCTGAGAACAGACCAGACTTGCTGTATATCAATCGCTGAATCTCTGTGAGTGAGGTAGATCCGAAAGCGTGGATCTATCTCACTAGGGAGGATGGACCAACAAGCTTCTACCCGTTGTATCTGCTGCTCAGTTGGAGCTTTTGGCCGTCCTATGGGGGTGTTCAACTGCAAGCGGGAGCGTAGCGCCGAAATCTCGACGCGTCTCAGTCCAAACAGCTCGTGCAACATCTCCTGGGTGGCCCCAGCGCTTACAAAATCATCGATAAGGGTCTGTTCGGCTTTTTGGACGTTGAGTCTAGCCTCTAGGTCATTGAGTGTTGCCAAACAAAACAGAGGGAATCCTGATTTGCAGATCATTTGCTCGGTACTGTATGCACAAAACTGGTCAAGCTGCAGTGGAGTCATCGTGCAAAGCTTAGCGGCATAGGAGGTATCTAATCCAAAGATCTCTCGTTTGAATCTCCCCTCGTAACTGGCGTGAATTACCGCAGTTAAATACTCTTTTACGTAGCTGCAAAGACTGTATTTCAATGCTGAAGTGAACGTTCCTTTTTTCTGTTTCATCTGTTCTAACTCTTGAGTTCTCAGAAAACTTTTCAATTCTGATCGGAATATTCTTGTCTGCGGATTAAAGCAAAGTTTATACCAATAATCTCAAAAATGAGATAATCTGCCCTAGTTGTGAGGAAAATAATCCGGCCCCCTAAGTCTATTTTTGGCATCCTTATTGCTTTTAAAAATAACAACGAATCGATGGGGAAGGACTATGAGAACCAATCTGCGTGCAGCTTCAGGTGTAAAGATCACTCTAATTGTGGCCAGTGTACTGACAATTATTGGACTTGGAGCAGTCGTTGTTAGTTCGCAGTCCATTATCTCCTACAAGATCGTTGATGCCGCCTCAGGAGACCTGCGCTCACCCAAAGATCTCATCGGTGAGATGGAGACGCGAATCGAACTTGATCGCGCGGACATCAAGGCCCTTTCTGTTTTGGCGGTTAATGATTTTAATAAGGGTGATTACGTAAGTGCGGCAACGCGTTGGGGAGAGGTTAGTAGCCTATCTCCTTTGGATCCAGAACCCCTCCTGCAGGCGGGACGATCGCTCTATCTAGCCGGCGACCTTGCTAGCGCTGAGGTGGTATTAACCAGAGAACTTCTAAATCCCAGTACCGACGCAAAACTCGTGCTGTCGAGAATATACTTGGAGCGCAACAAGCGAGACGAAGCTCTTTCAATGTTACGGGGATTACAGGCTCAGGATCCGTTGAATGAAGAAGTCATCCTACTTTTAGCGGATGCTCTTTTTCGAGGTGGTGATCTTGATGAGGCAGAAGGCTTCTATCGCAGTTTACTCCATTCAACGAGGAATCAGATAAAGACCGGCAGTTCTATTGGCCTAGCTCAGATCCTGTTTAGATCTGATCGAAAGGATGAGGGTGTTTTAACACTTGAGCAGCTAAACCTTAATGACTCAGCCGCTAGCACGATGAATGTCGTTGCCGATTTGTACTTCAATGTTCGGGAGGTCGATAAGGGCATCGCTATCTATCGACAACTAATTTCGAAATATGGTTCTCGGGCGAGTTGGGTCGTGACCCTAGCTGAAGAGTTGGCGGGTATGAAGGCAGTTGATGCACTTGCACAGCTACGTAATTCGGAGATCGAGATTGATTTAGATGGCATAAGTGCTCGTTATTATCTTGATGCTCTCGCATCCTATGTTAAAACGGACTGCGCAGATTTTTTGGGTAAAATGATCTCGGCAACTCAACACAACCAAAGACCATTGGCGGTGTGGATGCAGTTTGATTGCGCCACTGCAATCGGAGATCTGGCGACCTTCGAAAAAATTGGCTCAACGTCTGATCTCAGGAATTTGGCGATGCCAATCAAACAGCGGATGCATAGTATGTTGATATCGCGAGCCCCCGCTGCATCTGCAGCGGGTAAAAATGAGCTAGCGATAAAAATGGCAGAGCTATCGACTGACTTGGACATTGATCCAGTGATGGCCGAAATCGCTCTAGGCAGTGCGCTGTTTAGCGCGGGTCAGTACGAAAAAGCAATGGGTCAGGTACGTGAGCATCTCAAGTCAGATCTGCACTGGTTTGCAGCCAAGGAGATTACAGCCCGCTCCTTGCTGGGCCTTGGGCAATACGAAGAGGCCCAAGTTATCTTTGATGAATTGCTTACCCATGCACCTGATACTGATCGAGGTCGACTGCTCATGTGGGGTGGTATGGCAGCGAGAGAATCGGGGGATCGATTAAGAGCTGAGCAATACTTTGAGTTCTCGTTTGAGAAGGAGGGCTTTGCTGAATCTGGTATACGTTTGATTGAACTCTATATCGAGCAGCAGCGCTGGCTGAGTGCAACTCAGACTGCTACTTGGTTTACGCGCCAAGAGACGAGCGATCAAAAAGCCATCGGTGAAGTATATTTGGGTGCTGTGGAGATAGCGCAAGATAATCATAAAGGTGCTGCTGAAAGATTCCTTAACGCAGTGAAACTCACACCTGATAACGTAATTCTTTACCTGCGTGCAGCAGACAGCTTCTTGGCAGCTAACCTTACCCCTCAAGCTGAGAAGGTGTTGGTTGAGGCGCTAGAGGTTAGGCCAAACCATCCGATGGTGGAGCTCAGGCTTTCGGACGTTTCGGTTAAAGAGGGTAAAAGTGAACTCGCCATTCAGCGACTTAATACTTTGATTACCAAACAACCCAAGTGGGCACTTCCTAAATACAAACTGGCGCTAATCTTGGCGAAAGACGATAAAAGCTTGGAGGAGGCTTACCGTGTTGCGTCTGCTGCTTTTGAGTTACAACCCAACGCGGTGCTCGTAGAGGCTCTGGTCCAGGAGTTAAAGCAGAGGGTGGTAGAGCTTGAACGTTCTAAACCAAGCAGCGAATCTTGATTTTGACTGGTTTAATACTGCAAACAGATGGGGTTTGGAAAGTCGGTGAGAAGACCCTCAACCCTGCGGGGGGGGGGCAACAGCAAAGGTGAGATTGGACTCCCTCATTTTTAACCCCGCACAACTTCGCAAATTTAGGAAATTTCTAATTCCGAGAACTGGTTTTCGTAAAGCGAGATCAGATATTCGTAGGTGTAGCGCGCTCGAACAAGTTGGTTTCCGTGTTCAGCCATGGTCTGCAGTTGCTCTCTCTCTTGAATAGCTTGATCCATTTTTTTGCTCAGCTGTTCAATATTCTCAGATTCAAACAGATAACCATTTATTCCGTCTTGGACAAGATTTGGGTCTACGGCATCACTCTGTATGACAGGTGTGTTGGATGCCCATGACTCAACTACAACTGCACCACTGTTCATAAACCGTACCGGAATCACGTGAACATCACTGTAACGCAGCCAACCGAGTACTTCGTGTCTCTCTAGTACCCCTGTAAACAGAACGTTCGACTCTAATCCTGCGCGAGCGATCGTTTGTTTCATTCGATTCGCGATTTCGGGTTCAAAGTCATCTCGACCTACAAACACGAGTTTTGCCTGTGAGTGTCTTTTTGCGACTTCGATAAAACTATTGAGTACGATCTCTTGTCCCTTAATGGCAGATATTCGACCTAGGGAGAGAAAAACAAAGTCCTGTTCGGCTATGCCATAACGGACCCTTGGGTTGGCAACTGCATCTTCGTACTCAGACAACATAATGGGTACGGGTGAGTAGCTGACGTTGGGGTTGATCTTTTTCAGGACATCAATTTCACGATTTGAGATGGCATAGATATGATCGGCCATGCGTATGAAGGGGATCTCTTTCTTTGGCACTTCATAAGTATTAAGTATGCTCGGAGAGATTGTTCCTTGTTCTGCTATTACCGAGGAGTAGTCGATCAGGTCGAAAAAGCAGAGCACTATCGGAATTTTGCGTATTTTCGCCGCGATCATCACTAAACGATTGTTGTAGCTGACAGCAGGAAAACACATCACTACATCAAATGGCTTACCGAAAAGCACACTAAAAAACATACCAGGGCACAGTGTCTTCACTTTTAAGTTTGGATACTTATTAAACGGGTTAAGTAAGTCAAAAAAACGCTTTACATGGTAGTTGTTTAGTTGCTGATTCGTTGGATCTGCGGTGCGTTTAGGCGTAAAGATTGTGACATCGTGGCTCTTGGCGAGAGTGTTTGCTTGAAAATAGAGGTTGGTCTCAGCACCGCCGACTTCTGGGTAAAATCGATTCAAGGAGAAAAGTATTCGCAGCTTTTTCATGAAGTACTCTTAGTAGTTGTCCAGCGAGGCCGATTGTTTACGCCAAGTAAATTTGGCAATCTAATTGGCACTAACTATGCAGAAGCTATGCCAGTTCAACTTCTCTAGCCTTTAAAGTCAAATTGATACTTGTCACAACTGGAGAGTGGTTTTGAGTTTTTATAAGTCTTGCAAGTATTTTGCCCTAGCAATCGCAATTTTTAGCGGTAACACGCACGGCGTTACCTTCGACTTGAGGTTGCTCTCAAACCGTTTCATTGAGTTAAGTATCGAAAGGAAGGACTCAGAAGCTGCAAATAGTGGCGTTCGCTCGGAGCGCGACAGAGCAAAGGATGTAGAGATCTCAATTCCAGATTTTAAACTGCGATTTGATCAAGGTGACTACAGTCAAATCGCCATTGAGACAAAGCCTTTTGGTGGGCAGCCGAAGATCCGTCAAAGATGGGTGTGGGAGCTTCTTGATCCACTGCCTGAAGGCGTACGAGTAGAGGCGTTAATTAATTCGTCTTTTGGTGATCAGTATTACGCTTTGAACTTCAAGCCCGATGCGATAACGGGCTCGATTCAAGTCAACCAAGCTGGCTACACACCGGATCAGCTCAAAATCGGGTGGGCCGGAAACTGGACTGGACGGCGGGGCACTCCTATAAATACTCCCGTCTTCAAATTGTACAGTTTAGCGACGGGTAAAAGTGTTTTTACTGGAGCTCTGTCGGTTCCTATAGTGGACGATCAATGGAGCGGAAACTATCTATACAAAGCGGATTTCACAGCCTTTCGAACACCCGGACGTTATCAGTTAGTTATCGATGGACTAGGTCGTTCCCAGCCGTTTTCAATCGGCAAGGATGTCTACGATGCCGTCGCGCATAAAACCTTTAAAACGTTTCTCCATCATAGAGACATTAACTCATTGACGGCACCGTACGTTCAACCCGGGTATGAGCGGTTGAACGGCGCTATACCAGCACCACTGAATGCCGTTTACCATCCTGCCGTTCCGGTCTCTATTTTTGCCAATAACGAAGTGGCCGGTGAATACCATCCTGTAACTGGAGGTTGGTATGACGCGGGTGACTTCGGTCAGTATGTTGTGAATGCAGCTCCAGTGTGGCACTACTTCAGCACAGCCTTAGATTTTGCGCCGTCACTTATAGAACGAGATGATTTTGGAATCCCGGAGTCCGGCAATGGTATCCCCGATATGCTTGATGAGCTTGCTTGGGGATATGCGTGGGCCCGCTCGATGCAAGATAGTGATGGGGCTGTCTATAGTCGCGTTGTGAGTGAGTGTTGGGACGACTCTCTACCGCAAGATATTGATAAGGCTCGCCTGATCTATGAGAAAACGACCCATGCCACTGCCTCGTTTGCGGCGTTGAGTGCAATACATGGACGTTTAATTAGTACGATTGACCCAGCCGAGTCTCAACGTGCAATTGACGCTGCGATCCAAGCATGGCAACACCTTATTAAATCGCCTCGCTGGCCCGAAGAGGGCTCCGTTTACAAAAATCCACCTGGCACCTGTGCAGGCGAGTATCAAGATTCATCATCTTTGGATAATCAATTGTGGGCTGCGGCTGAACTCTACAGAACTACCGGGGAAGCGCAGTTTCGTGATTACTATGAATTGAATCAGCCCGGAATACATCATGATGTGCAGGCGATGCCAACTTTTGGCCGGTCAGAAATGGCTGCCGCTTGGGCTTATCTTAAAACTGATGATCCAAGTAAAAAATCTAAGATAATTTCCGATTTGCGTCTCAAATTTGATATCGGTGGTAGAGATCGAGAAAAGTACTCACTGAACAACCCGATGGATGCAATTGTTCATCCTAATGCAATGTGGGTGGGGTGGGGAACATTAGCACAGTCGACTCGACACACTTTTCCACTGCTTCAGGCTTACACTCTGACAGGTCGGCAAGAATTGTATGACCTCGCCTTTAGAACGCCGGATTTTCAATTAGGCGCTAATCCGTTGAGCCTAAGTTTTATAACGGGTATCGGGACGAACTATCCGAAAAAGCCATTGTCGCTTCTGCAACGGCACACCGGTAATGCTGAACCGCTGTATGGACTCCCTATCAATGGTCCAACCGCAGAACTGCGAAATACGCTCGAAGCATACAGACAGGTGAATGGGCAGTATGACCCTATTGATAGATTTAACGGCAGCAACTATGGAGAGGACTATCTCTACCCAGTGATGCGACGTTATGTCGACAGTGAGTATTTGCCGATAATGCAGGAACCAACCCTTACAGAGTATGCATACACTTTTACGGCGTATGCAGTGCTAAATGAGCTCGCGCAGGGACGGTCGAAATTGCAGTGACCGGTTCTTGATTCAAGCTTAGTTGATACCTACTAGTTGCTGATGCCACTCTTTCTCCATTGAACTTGCCCAAGCCGTCAAGAATCGGCGATTAATATCAAATGCTTGTTTGTCATCGTCATTAATCGTCGAGACACGAATCAGATATCCATCTGGAATTTCGCCCCGCACGGCATAGCCAATTTGAGCCGCCATACGGCTCAACCCCGGTAGCACCGGCTGCCCAGAAAGTGTCATCCAGTAGGTGACGGTCTCTTGCCGAGGCCCTTTGGAAACTGTGAGGCTTCTCACCTCAAACTCTCGATCTGCTAGCCTCAACGCTCTATCGTTGGTTGGGCCTGTTGTGAATCCTTGTGCTTTGTAACAGTACTCTGGGCGGTGTGCTGTGAAGCGAGAGTCAAATTGGTTTGGCGCATAACTCAGTGAGACCATCACGCGCTCGTTGTTACTGCCAAAGTAGATCGCTTCACTGACCATTACCCCCTCTGCAGCTTCCGCTGGTGCAATAACTTTAGCTGGAGCAAGCCCTAAATATTCAGCTCGCACCCAGGTATCAAAAGTATCGGGTAAGGCCTGATCTATACCTTCGGTTGGCTCGGTGTTAGCCGAGGGCTCAAACAGTTGGAGCATTCCAAACGAGATAAGTAGCACTGATGCGCAGAGGTAGGCTCTAGCTTTGTATTGCATGTCGAGCCTTTCTGAATTGTTGAGCCTTGTGGTCGATATAGAGCAGTAGCGATATAGAAATTAGGAAGCTCATATATCCGAAGGTTTCGTGAACCTGCTCTGCGATTGCATCATTAAAATTATAGGTAACTAACAATAGAGACAAAACTCGTACGAAATTGCTCAGTAAGGCCAAGGGGAGGAGCAGAGCACAAAGCATAATCTTGCGCCGCGTTGAGCGGTTGGGCGCGAGATAGACTACAACGCTGCCAAGAATTCCTAATGCAAAAAGTGAGTGTATTCCGGCACAGGCGTCCGCCAGAAAGAGCTTATACGGCCCGATCGTAATCACTACGCCGTCAAGTGCGACTGGATAGTCCCAATAATACAGCAGGTCGACAGCCCATATCGCGTTGAATAGCTTTAGCTGCGATGTCAGTGTGTACATTACGATTCCTGGCAAAGGGATGGCCAGTAGTAAAAATAAGATTGGAAATCTCAAGGCGCGAGCTGATGAGATGCCATAAAGTGTAACCACCAAACCCAAAATAACCGGAGCAATTGCCGCAGTCTCTAGCGCGATGATCGAAGCCCTGCGTCCAAGAAAGAGGCCACACAAGCTCAAAACTATAATTAGTAGTCCAACGAAGGGGCGTGTGTCATGTTGGTCTTTGCGAAGCCAATCTTTGCGCTTAAAAAAGGCTAAGTAACAAAAAATAAGGGGTATAAGAGGGCCGTAAGAGTACTGTTCCTGAGGCCATATATCAGCGCGTAATCGAAGAAATGTTTGAGCCAAAATCAAAAGGAGGCTAGTGAGAACGAGCCACGTCTCCGGGGAATAGTCTATCGGATATTGCCTAGTTAGTTCTCTATTTTGCATTTGCCGGCCCAAGCAGCTCTGCAAATTTTCCATAAAGTTCGATAGACCGTTGATCTCGGCTCGCTGCAAGGGCTAAAGCTAGTTCTCTCTTCGTTCGCTGATTCAACATATATCTGCTGATGCTTGTCCTTGCCTGAGTGAGAGAAAGTGGGGCGGAGGTTGCCGCCTCTACCTCATAAATGACAATATCAGCGTCCGTCTCAAAAACGCTTATTCCATCATTCAAAATATCGTTCAGTTTTGAAAGGGCCGTTATGGGAAGTTGTTCATCCGCTCTGATCTCTCTACCGGATACGAAAGAGATATTTTGTTTCGATACCCATGTTTGGAGTTCGCTAATCTGTGAAGATTTTTTTAAGACGTCCACAAATTCACGGTTTTCTCTCAAAAT
>Ga0102948_1001260_pt1 | contig 9970 bp, 12 predicted proteins | sample SalPonA_A_H2O_MG_FD_78211 | JGI IMG/M metagenome (GOLD analysis project Ga0102948, IMG submission 78211) | Water microbial communities from South San Francisco under conditions of wetland restoration - Salt Pond MetaG R2A_A_H2O_MG | ecosystem: Environmental > Aquatic > Non-marine Saline and... | reverse complement strand
GAACTTACTTACGACTACTACGAATCATCTGCCGCACTAGCTGGTAGCGCACTTTCTTAAGGTGAATTAGGACTATATTATGGCGCTTGACATTTTTGGATTTACCATTTCAAGGGGGAATAAAAAACAACAGGAACAAGAAAAAACTGTTGTTATTCCCCAGAATGATGATGGAAGTATTGTAGTTCAAGATAATGGGATATATGGTCAATTTCTTGATTTTGAAGGAAACTTTAAAAGTGAAGTTGACTATATTCGCAGATATAGAGAACTAGCAAAACAACCAGAAGTAGATATTGCGATTGATGACATAGTTAATGAGGCGATTGTTACTGATGAAGAAGATATTCCAGTAACAATCGACCTTGATGCTGTAGACCTATCAGATAATATCAAAGAACGTATTCGCGATGAGTGGAAAACAATAGTACGCTTGTTGGATTTAAAAACAAACGGATACGAAATATTCAAAAAATACTATGTGGATGGAAGAATATACTTTCACATGGTAGCAGATTCTAAAAAACCCCAAAAGGGCATTGCTAAGATACAGTATATCGACCCACTTAAAATCAAAAAAGTAAAAAAGATTTTAAAAGAGAAAAATCAGAAGGGTATTGATGTAGTTGTTGGAACAGAAGAAGCTTATGTTTATAGTGAGCAAGGTTTCGATAACGGTGTTGAAGGTGTAACTCTATCTCCCGATTCAATTTCATATGTAACATCTGGATTGGTTGAAGATAAATCAGGTGTGGTACTAAGTCACCTACACAAAGCAATGAAGACCGCAAATATGCTTAAAATGGCTGAAGATGCTTCAGTTATTTACAGACTATCTCGTGCTCCAGAACGCAGAATTTTCTATATTGATGTTGGTTCACTTCCTAAGAATAAAGCTGAAGCTTACCTTAAAGAAGTGATGAATAAATATAAAAACAAAATGATTTTCAATGCTGAAACTGGCGAGATGAAAAACGAAACAACTCATATGACGATGACCGAAGATTATTGGTTGCCGCGTAGAGAGGGTGGTAAAGGTACAGAAATTGATACTCTTCAGGGTGGTCAAAATCTTGGAGAAATGGATGATATTCTTTACTTCCAGAAAAAGCTTTACAAATCATTGAATGTTCCTGTTTCTAGATTGGAACAAGAAAATGGGTTTAACTTAGGAAGAGCAACAGAAATTAGTCGTGATGAACTTAAATTTGGTAAGTTTGTTAATAGATTAAGAAAGAAATTTAGTGAGAATTTCGATAATATATTGAAAACTCAGTTGCTACTTAAAAAGATTATAACTCATGACGAATGGGAAGCAATTCAAACGGATATATACTATGATTTCATTAAGAATTCATATTTTGTAGAATCCAAAAAGAATGAAATTTTATCGGCAAGACTTTCTCTTTTGAGAGATATTGATGATTATGTTGGTAAATATTTCTCTAAAGAATACGTTCAAAAAGAAATACTTATGATGAACGATGATGAAGTTCAAGCTATCGAAACTCAGATGGAAAAAGAAAAACCTGATGAGCCACAAGAAGATGGGAGTACATGGTAATGGCTATAATTATGGGAGGTAGCGGAGCGGCTATCTATGAAAAGAAAGTACCAGAAGAAGTTACAGAAGTTGTAGAAGCCCCTGTAGAGGCTTCAGAGCCTGTAGAGGAAGTTATTGATGAAGTCGAAGAGGAAGTTGTAGAAGCTCCTGTAGAGACTTCTGAAGAGGTTGTAGAGACTTCTGAAGAGGTTGTAGAGGAAGTTGTAGAAGCTCCTGTAGAGGCTTCTGAAGAGGTTGTAGAAGCTTCAGAGCCAGTAGATGAAACTGTAGAAGTTACAGAAGAGGCTCCAGAAGAAGAGAAAAAACCTCGTAGAAAAAGAAAAACATCTAATAGGAGAAAATCATGAGTAATCTAGAAGGATTTATCAAAGATTTGGTTTCTAAAAAGCTAAGCGATGCTCAACAGAAAATTAATGATACTCTACAAGCCAAAGCTCTTGAAAAAATTGATTCTATGCGTCCAGAAGTTGGAAAGAATCTTTTGAGAGTTGAAGAAGAGTTGGAATATGATGGTGAAGAAGAAGATGTTGAAGAGGGTCTTGCTCCTGTAAAAAAGCGCATAGACCCCGCAAAGCGTAGAGAAGCGGCTAAATACTACAGAACAAATAAAGTTAAGATTAAGCAACAGCAAAAGAAATATAGAAAATCTGCTCAAGGTAGAAGAACTGCTGTTAAAGCTAAGAGATTTGAAAAAGTTGGCAAAACCTCAACTGGTAAAAGAAAATCTCAAATCTTGAATAAAAGATTAACAAAATAATTCAAGGACATAACTATGAAGCTTGTAACAGAATTGGTAGAAAATGTACAATATATTACTGAAGGAAAGGGTGAAGATAAATCTCTTTATATCGAAGGTATTTTTCTACAGTCTAATATAAAAAATAGAAATGGTCGCGTTTATCCTAAAGAAGTGATGGAGCGCGAAGTTAATAGGTACATTAAGGAATCTGTAGACGCTAAGCGAGCTTTTGGCGAACTAGGTCATCCAGAAGGTCCAACTATCAATTTGGATAGAGTTTCACACATGATTACCTCACTTAGAGAAGATGGCGACAACTATGTTGGTAAAGCCAAAATCATGGATACACCACATGGTCGTATCGTTAAGAACTTTATCAACGAAGGTGCTCAGTTGGGTGTATCTTCAAGAGGTATGGGTTCTATTAAAGAACAAAATGGTATTGCTTATGTTCAAGAGGATTTTTATCTAGCAACGGCTGGTGATATTGTTGCTGACCCAAGTGCTCCAGATGCGTTTGTGAACGGTATTATGGAAGGCAAGGAATGGATTTGGGATAATGGAATTATCCATGAATCCGAAGTCGATAAAATGCATAAGGCTATCAAGAGAGCTAAAATGAATGATATTGAAGCCATTATGCTTGAACAATTCCGCAATTTTATGGGTAAAATTTAGTTATTATAAATAAATTTAACATAATTGTTAATTATATTAAAAATGGGAGACTACAATGGGTAAGACACTAAAACTTACTGATGAGCAATTGGCTGAACTTCTCAAGGTAAATGAGTCGGAAGCCGAGGACAATCAGGACACATTGAAGACTACTAAACTCACCAAGAAAAAAGTTTCTGCCGAATTTGATGAAGGCGAATCTGAAAACGAAGTAGAAGTTTACGAGTCTGAAGAAGAAGAGTCTGACGAAGACAAAGAAGAAGTTTCTGAAGAGTCTGAAGAAGTCGAAGAAGAAGTCGAAGAAGAAGTTTCTGAAGTTTCTGAAGAGTCTGAAGAAGACGAAGAAGAAATGGAAGAAGAAGTTTCTGAAGTTTCTGAAGAGTCTGAAGAAGAAGACGAAGACGAAGACGAAGACGAAGAAATGGAAGAAGAAAAGAAAGAACTTGCAATTGAAGAAGATATGAATGCTCTATTCAATGGCGAAGACCTTTCTGAAGAATTCATGGAAAAAGCTTCTACAATCTTTGGCGCGGCACTTCAGTCACATCTAAAAGAAGAAGTTTCTAAACTAGAAGAGCAATATGCTTCTAAGCTAGAAGAATCTGTTGCGGCTGTAACAGAATCACTAACAGATAAGATTGACACTTATCTTGATTACGTTGTTGAAGAGTGGGTCAAAGAAAATGAACTCGCTATTGAACAGGGTCTAAGACTTGAAATCATGGAAAACTTCATGGGCGATTTGAAGACTCTATTCAACAATAATAATATCGAAGTTCCTGCTGAGAAAGTTGACTTAGTTGCTGAAGCAAAATCTGAGCTTGTTCAAAAAGAAAACGAACTTAACGAATCTATTGAGAAGAACGTTGAACTGAAACGTGAACTTTCAGAACTTAAAAAACAAGTGATTATCTCTACAGTATCTGAAGGTCTAACTGTTTCTCAGTCTGAAAAACTAGTTAATCTCGCAGAAGGTGTAGAATTTTCAGATGCGGAAGCTTACGAGAAAAAGATTCGTTTAATTCGTGAGAATTACTTCCCAGAAGAAACAGTAATCGAATCAGAAGTTAAAGAAACTAGCGGTGAAGTTCTTGTTGAAGAAGAAAAGAAACCAGCTACTAAAATTGACCCAATGATGGAGTCATACGTTTCTGCTATTTCTAGAACTATTAAAAAGTAACTAATTATAAATAACTTTAGATTATAAAAATCGTTAAAGGAGAAAACAATAATGTATACACAAATGCACCTTTCCGAAGAATTGACTCAGAAGTGGAAACCAGTAATGGAACATGAAGACATGCCATCTATTACTGACCCATACAAAAAAGCAGTCACAGCTATTCTTCTAGAAAACCAAGAACGCGCTATCCGTGAAGAGAATGCTCTACACGAGGCGGCACCAACTAACAACTACGGTGATGGTAATGTTAAAGCATATGACCCAATTCTTATCTCTTTGGTAAGACGCGCTATGCCTAACATCATGGCTTATGACCTTTGTGGTGTCCAGCCACTATCTGGTCCTACTGGTCTTATCTTTGCCATGAAGTCACACTACGACAACATGACAGGCGCAGAAGCACTTCACAACGAAGCAAACTCTGCTCATTCTGGTGTTGGTACTCATAGCTCAACTGACCCATTTGCGGCTGATTTCGCATCTGGTACAGGTATGGACACTGCTTCTGCTGAAGCTCTAGGTGGTCCTGAAGCTTCTGACCCATCATTCAAAGAGATGGGCTTCAGCATTGACAAAGTTACTGTTACTGCTAAGTCTCGCGCACTCAAAGCTGAATACACCACTGAACTAGCACAGGATTTGAAAGCTGTTCATGGTCTAGATGCTGAGTCTGAACTTTCTAACATTCTTTCTACTGAAATCCTAGCTGAGATGAACCGCGAAGTAATTCGTACTATCTACTCTTCAGCTAAACTAGGTGCTCAGTCTGGTACTGCTACTGCTGGTATCTTTGACCTTACCACTGATTCAAATGGTCGTTGGTCTGTTGAGAAATTCAAGGGTCTTATGTTCCACATTGAGCGTGAAGCTAACGCAATTGCTCGTGCTACTCGCCGTGGTAAAGGTAACATCCTAATGTGTTCTTCTGATGTAGCATCTGCTCTATCTATGGCTGGTGTCCTAGATACTTCATCTGCTCAGGTTGGTCGTTCTACTGGTGACTTGAATGTTGATGATACTGCGAATACTTTCGCTGGTACTATCAACGGACGTATGAAAGTCTTCATCGACCCATACTTTGATGCGGCTGGTAACTACGAACTATTCTGTGTAGGTTACCGTGGTACTTCACCATACGATGCTGGTATGTTCTACTGCCCATACGTACCTCTCCAGATGGTACGCGCAGTTGGCGAACAGACCTTCCAGCCTAAAATCGGTTTCAAAACTCGCTACGGCATGGTTGCGAACCCATTTGCTACAGGCGCTCAGGACGGTGCTATCAGCCCACGTTCAAACGACTACTACCGTATCGTTCGCGTAGACAACCTAATGTAATTAGGAAGTTAAAGTATGAAAAGGGGTTCTTTGAACCCCTTTTTTTATGTCTAATTTTTTTATATAAATACTAGTATGAGTAAAACAAATCATTTAAAACATGGGAACTTTCTACCAGCAGACGGGTTTGGACTAACCGTAGATAAGTACCCTTCAATTGGTCCACTAGCACAGGGAGTATTTGTCCCAGGATTGATGATGGGCGAGGCTCAAATGGCTAGTCCTTTTGTTGATTGGTCTTTGGTTGGTGACAAGATTGTCTATGAGAAACTGGCAGTAACTTTGGCTATTGACGAAAACATGGATGTTGTCCGTGAAATTGTTCAATGGATTAAAGGTATGGGATTTCCAGAAAACTTTGAGCAATATAGAAAAACTCAATTAGCACATAGACAGCAACAAGTATTGGACGATTTATATTCTGATATAACTCTTATTATATTGAATAGCAAGTCTAATCCTAATATTAAAATAACTTATTATGATGCCTTTCCAGTTTCTATGAACGGATTCCAATTGGCAACCACTAATACTGATACACCTCATTTAACTATTGATGTTACATTTACATTTAGAGATTTTAAAATAGAAAAATTCGGTGAAGAAAATACAGTAACTTAAATTATTGGATTATATTATGAAAATTGATGAAATACATAATGAAGTACTTCAAGACTTGAAGATAGACATGTCTCAACTAGATTACGAATCTTTGAGGACGCATGAGCTTTATATCAAGTATCTAAAAATTCATTCTAATGAAAGAATGAGACTCACTTACTACAACAATAAATTAAATACCGCTTACAAAGATTGTCTAAGATATTATTCTGGAAAAGCAGATGAGCCTTTTGATGAGTATGTGGATAAATCTGAAATAAAGCATTACATTTATGCTGATGAAAGATATCAAGACGCCAAAGCTAAAGTAACAGTACAAGAAGAACTGGTAAACTATCTTGAAAAATTATTAAAACAAATATCAGAAAGAAATTGGCAAATCCGCAATGCTCTAGAGGATATAAAATTTAAGAATGGTGGATGATGAGCGATATAATAGTATCTAAAATAAATGATGTTTACTGTAAAATTGATGGGGAAATTGGCGCACTAAGGGAGCTAGTTGACTACTTCACTTTTAGAGTACCCGGTTGCGAGTTCATGCCAGCCTATAGAGCTAAAATGTGGGATGGAAACATTCGTCTATATAATCCTCAAACAAGACTACTCTATATGGGACTAATTCCTTATTTGGAGAAGTTTTCTATGGGAGAATATACCATTGATTATGGAAATGGAATTGTACATAATAGAAATATAGACTTTGAGCACATAGAAGCCCTCTGTAAGCACTTAGACCCGCATTCAAATGGTAAACCTATACAGCATAGGGAATATCAGATAGATGCGCTCCAGTTCGCTATTTCAAACGATAGAGCATTATTGCTTAGTCCCACTGGCTCAGGGAAAAGTTTGATAATATATACTCTACTTAGGTACTATGAAGATATTCTTAGAGACAAAAATAAGAAAATTCTAATTATTGTTCCGACAACTTCTTTGGTTAGACAGATGTACAACGATTTTGATGATTACTCAAGTGCTGATGATAATTGGGATGTTGTAGAAAAATGTCATATGGTGTTTCAAGGACAGGATAAGATTGACCCAGAGAAACCTATTGTAATCTCTACATGGCAATCTATTTACAAAATGCGTAAACCCTATTTCCAAAATTTCAGTGCTGTTTTAGGGGATGAGTGTCACTTATTTAAAGCCAACAGTCTTACTAAAATTATGGAGAAGCTTGAGGATTGTCCTTTCAGAGTTGGGACTACTGGTACCCTTGATGGAACAAAAACACACCAGTTAGTTCTTGAAGGATTATTTGGTGAAGTTAGAAAGGTAACAACCACCAAAAACTTGATGGATGACAATCAACTTTCATCATTAAAAATAAAATGTCTTGCATTGAAATACGATGAAGAAACCTGTAAATCTATAAAAGGCATGAAATACAAAGATGAAATGGATTGGATTGCTCAAAATGATAAAAGGAATAAATATATAAAGAACCTCTGCAAAGGACTCAAAGGTAATACACTGGTTTTGTTTAATATGGTTGAAAAGCATGGAAAGCCACTATACGACTTAATTAGTGATGAACTTGGTTCTGAAAGACCTGTTTATTTTGTTCATGGTAGTGTAGATTCTGCTATTAGGGAAAAAATTCGTACTGATACAGAGTCGCATGATAATGCTATTATTGTTGCCTCATATGGAACATTTTCAACAGGTATAAATATAAGAAACCTTCATAACATTATCTTTGCGTCTCCATCTAAATCAAAGATACGAAACCTACAGTCAATTGGTAGGGTACTTAGAAGGTCTGATACGAAAGATTCTGCTGTATTGTATGATATTGTTGATGACTTACACCATAAGAAACACAAGAACTTCGCACTAATTCATTTCTTAGAACGTGTAAAGATTTATAACGATGAAAAGTTTAACTACAAGGTATACGAAATAGATTTTTAACGGAGAATCAAATATGGATAAGAATGAACAAGTAGAACAAAAAATACATATTCTTATGATGAATAATGGAGATGAGATATTAGGTAGGGTTTATGAAACAGATGAAAAAGATATTATTTGTATTGAAAAACCTTTAATCATTTCTAGATACGAATCTGAAAACGGATTTAACATCCATTTAAATAAATGGGTTCCTTATTCGGATGATACCTATTATTTGGTTAATACATCTAATATAATGACACATGCCCCAGTTACAAATAACTTAGTTAAATTCTATAGTATTTCATTGGATAAGATTGAAAAGTCTGATGAGGGAGATATTTCGGGATTGGATGAATTGGAGAAAGAAACTCAAGAAGGGATTATAAATATTCCTGAAGGAACAAAGTTTCATTAGTTATAATTAATAGTTATAATAACCCATATCATCTACTACACACATAGAATAACACTTTGTCAAGTCACTTGTCAAGTCATAATATAACTAATTGTTATTAACAAGTAGATAATTAATAGATACATTAATCCATATCATCTACTACACAAACAATTCTACTGTTTGTCAAGTCACTTGTCAAGTCCATCCAGAATATCCTTATAACTTATAGTAATTTGACATACACATAAGTTTATGTTAGTATTGAATAATATTTAACAACTATAAGGATAAATCTATGAAAAATGATATGGCAAGAGCTAAAGCATCCGCACCACCTAGTAATAAAGCAGACCACTACATTGATAATAAGGAATTCTATGATGCCATGAGTGCTTATATTGCTGAATGTAGGGCAGTGGAAGCAGAAGGCAAAGATATAAAGGAACATAGACCAAAGGTTCCCAATTACATTGCTGAATGCTTTATGAAGATTTCTGAGAGACTATCTTATTCACCAAATTTTGTCAACTATACCTTTAAGGATGAAATGATATGTGATGGAATAGAGAACTGCCTACTCTATATGCATAACTTCAATCCAGAGAAGTCTAAGAATCCTTTTGCTTACTTTACTCAAATTATATACTACGCATTTCTTCGTAGAATTCAGAAAGAGAAGAAACAACAGTATGTAAAACTTAAGAGTTTTTCTACTTCAATGATTGTAGATGACTATCATGATACTATGGACGGTGATAATGAAGATTACCAGAATACATTCGTTGAATATCTCCATGATAATGTTGACAAGTTCTTGAAAGATTTTGAAGATTCTTATTTAAAGAAAACACTAAATAAGAAAAATAAAAAGCCCAAGAAGAAAAAAGATGCAGATTTAGGACTAGAAGCATTTTCAGAAGATGTTAATCTGAATGACTTGAATTCGAGTGATATCTAAATGTCAAAACCCATGTACGCAGAAATAAAATTTAACAACGGCAATGGCGCATTACTATGTAATGGTTGTAGTGTAATTATTGCTTATGGTTTTGACCATGAAGATAGATTACATTTTTGCGATAGCTGTACAGAAGTATATTCTAAAAAAGACGAAGTGTTCCAAAATGTATTCAGGAAACAAAAGAAAGTATTAGAAGAATCTGTTAAACCCGAATTGCACAATTCTAAAATTTGTTGCGAAGGTGGATATCTTACCGCTGGTTGTTTTCATGACAACTGTGCGGGACCGATAGAGGCAAAATAATGACCATTGTAGAATTAAAACATAAAGTAGTGAATAACCAAGAGTTATATTTTTGGTTTCTAAACTACACATTAATCAGTCCTTCTTCTGGACATAAAACGCTTGATGAAGCTGAACAGTGGTATGCTCGGTATACTGGTCCTACGCCAGAACTTGATGTTTCTCCTGAAGAATTGGCAGAACTTGAAGAATTAAACCGTACCTACATGACTAAACCAAGACCAAGCCAAGTTTCCATAATGATGGATTTTCCTGAAGAAATAGACGAAAGGGATGAT
>Ga0102948_1001258_pt1 | contig 9984 bp, 10 predicted proteins | sample SalPonA_A_H2O_MG_FD_78211 | JGI IMG/M metagenome (GOLD analysis project Ga0102948, IMG submission 78211) | Water microbial communities from South San Francisco under conditions of wetland restoration - Salt Pond MetaG R2A_A_H2O_MG | ecosystem: Environmental > Aquatic > Non-marine Saline and... | reverse complement strand
ATCCAATGGCGAGGATCAACAGGATTTAGTCTCGTTTCACCTGTCTCGGTCTTACCCCCTGATTCGATCCAAGGATTCAGACCGCCATTTAAAACATAGCAATCGGTGAGACCAAAGAGTTTCAGCGTCAACCAGACACGCGACGCACTGAAATGATTAGCGCTGCGATCATAGACAACAATAGGCGCGGAAGCATCGACTCCCATTCGAGCCATGGCCTCTGAGAAATAGTTATCAGACGGTAACATGTTTGGCAGATCGCTGTTCTTGTCACAGATCTCATCGATCTCAAACAGAGCGGCACCCAGAATCCGGAGGGTCTTAAAATCTGCACGGATCCGCTCTGGATCTGCAGAAAGGTAATAGGTGGCATCCAGCACAACAACCTCATTGAGATGCTGCTTCAGCCATTCAACTGTTACTAACGGATCTTTCATAGCATTCGTCCCTACTGAACCGTCTCTGGTTTTAAACGCAACACAAGAATATCAGGAAGTCGCTCAATCTTGTGACGGGTTTATCTGGTTCAGTGTACGGCCAGCAGGGAGCTTAATTTTGAGATCAGATCTGGGAAAGGAGGTGCAGAGATAAAGCGTCGCTGGCCCTGAGAGATCCGCACGGGGGTAACGCTGGAACACTGAGCCAGACAACAACTGCGCATCACAAATCTGACACACACCGTTTCGGCACGCTCTGCGTTGATGAATGCCAAAGCTGCTAAGCTGCTCAAGCAGAGGAGTATCGGGGTCGAGTTGAAAAACATCCTCGACCCCTTCGATACTGAGGCGAAACCGATCAGTCATCAATCCCGAGATCTTTCCAGATCTCATCAACACGGGTTTTAGTGGCCTCGTCCATGCTAATCGGCTCACCCCACTCACGCGTGGTTTCACCCTCCCACTTGTTGGTCGCATCCATGCCCATTTTTGAACCCAGACCTGAGACCGGGGAGGCGAAGTCAAGATAGTCGATCGGCGTATTCTCAATCATCGTTGTATCACGCGATGGATCCATGCGCGTGGTGATCGCCCAGATAACATCGTTCCAGTCGCGAACGTTTACGTCATCGTCACAGACGATGACAAACTTGGTATACATGAACTGACGCAAGAATGACCAGACACCTAACATGACACGTTTGGCATGCCCGGGGTAAGCCTTCTTCATGCTCACCACAGCCATACGGTAAGAGCACCCTTCAGGCGGCAGATAAAAATCCACAATCTCTGGAAACTGTTTCTGCAATATCGGTACAAACACTTCATTCAGTGCTACACCCAGAATGGCTGGCTCATCAGGCGGACGTCCCGTATAGGTACTGTGATAAATCGGGTCCTTACGCATGGTGATACGTTCGACCGTAAAGACAGGGAATTGGTCCACCTCATTGTAGTACCCTGTATGGTCACCGAAGGGGCCCTCATCAGCCATCTCATCAGGGTAGAGGTACCCCTCCAACACGATCTCAGCACTCGCTGGAACCTGAAGGTCGCTACCAATGCACTTGGTTACCTCTGTCTTACCGCCGCGCAGCAGTCCAGCAAAAGCATACTCTGACAGTGTATCAGGCACAGGTGTCACGGCACCGAGAATGGTTGCAGGATCAGCGCCAAGCGCAACCGCAACCGGAAAAGGCTCTCCCGGACGCTCTCTCTTCCACTCCCGAAAATCCAACGCTCCACCGCGATGGGCCAGCCAGCGCATAATCAACTTATTCTTGCCAATGAGCTGCTGCCGGTAGATACCTAGATTCTGGCGCCGTTTATTCGGACCACGGGTAATGACGAGTGGCCAGGTCACCAGCGGTCCTGCATCACCTGGCCAGCAGGTCTGTATCGGTATGCGATTCAGGTCTACCTGATCTCCCTCTAGGACAACCTGCTGACAAGGAGCACTTCTGACCTCTTTGGGCCCCATATTGAGAACCTGTTTAAAGATAGGAAGCTTGTCCCAGGCATCTTTAAAACCTTTCGGTGGTTCCGGCTCTTTCAGTTGCGCCAGCAGCTTACCCACTTCACGCAATGCAGCGACGGACTCTTCCCCCATACCCAGCGCCACCCGCTCTGGCGTGCCGAACAGGTTTCCGAGGACCGGCATATCATAACCAACAGGGTTTTCAAACAGCAGAGCCGGACCGCCACGCCGCAGCGTACGGTCGCAAATTTCAGTCATCTCGAGCTTCGGATCTACCGGGTATTTAATCCGTTTGAGTTCGCCGCGCGCTTCGAGTTTATCAATAAAGTCACGCAGATCTCGGTACTTTGGTGATGCCATCTTTGCTCCTAAACAGTGCTAGCGGCAGAAAAAACAAAAGGGCGAGTTGTTACGCTCGCCCTTTCCAGATGGATTGGGGCGGGACCCCAAATTCACATCAATTATTTACGTTTCATTGACAGGAAGAACTCTTCGTTGGTCTTGAAGTCCTTCAATTTATCAATCACGAACTCAGTCGCAGACGCGTCTTCCATTGGATCGAGCAGTTTGCGCAAGATCCACATCCGCTGCAACTCTTCCTCAGTAGTGAGCAGATCCTCACGACGAGTGCCTGAGCGGCGAATGTTGATCGCAGGGAATACGCGCTTCTCAGCAACGCGGCGATCAAGGTGAACTTCGGAGTTACCTGTGCCTTTAAATTCCTCAAAGATAACCTCGTCCATTTTCGAGCCTGTATCAACGAGCGCTGTTGCGATGATTGTTAGGCTGCCGCCCTCCTCGATATTACGTGCAGCTCCAAAGAAACGCTTGGGCCGCTCTAGGGCGTGTGCGTCCACACCACCTGTCAGCACCTTGCCTGAGGATGGGATCACAGTATTGTAGGCACGTGCCAGACGGGTTATTGAGTCGAGCAGGATCACAACATCTTTCTTGTGCTCGGTCAGACGCTTCGCCTTCTCCAGCACCATCTCTGCAACCTGTACATGTCGTGATGGAGGCTCATCAAAGGTTGATGCAACTACCTCACCGCGGACGGTGCGCTGCATATCCGTGACCTCTTCAGGTCGCTCATCAATCAGCAGCACGATGAGGTAACACTCCGGATTGTTACGAGTGATGCTGTTTGCAATGTTTTGCAGCATCAGTGTCTTACCCGCTTTGGGTGGAGACACAATCAGTGCGCGCTGACCTTTACCCATTGGGCTCACCAGATCAAGCACACGTGCTGTGATATCCTCCGTTGAACCGTTACCAATCTCCATGCGCATACGATTCTGCGCAAATAGGGGTGTCAGGTTCTCAAACAGGATTTTGTTCTTTGCATTTTCCGGCTTGTCGTAGTTAATCTCTGAAACTTTCAACAGCGCAAAGTAACGTTCACTGTCCTTCGGTGGACGAATCTTGCCAGAGATTGTGTCACCTGTACGCAGATTGAAGCGACGAATCTGACTAGGGGAAACATAAATATCGTCGGGGCCAGCCAAGTAAGAGGAGTCCGCAGAGCGAAGGAAGCCAAAGCCATCCTGCAGGATCTCCAGCACACCATCGCCGTAAATATCCTCACCGCTGCGTGCGTGCTTCTTGAGAATGGCAAAAATAACATCTTGCTTGCGCGAGCGAGCTAGGTTTTCAAGTCCCATCTCCGCTGCGATATTCAGCAGGTCAGGCATAGATTTTAGTTTGAGTTCGGTAAGATTCATTGTCGTAACTGATGAAGGGCTAGTTGCAGCCGAACGGCTGGGTTGCCGGAAGGTTAAAATTAAGAAGAAGGAGTTCGAAAAGTATCTTTGATAAGATGCGTTCCAATATATACAGACGTCTGCTGCCTGTCCAGCAAACTGTATAAAAAAAGAGCAGAAGTGACCATTCTGCTCTTTTTGGTCGTACTGATATTAGATATTCGCGTCTACAAAGGCAGCCAGCTGTGATTTGGACAGTGCGCCAACCTTAGTCGCTTCAACGTTACCGCCTTTAAACAGCATCAGTGTAGGAATACCACGGATACCAAACTTCGGTGGCGTCTCGTTATTCTCATCAATATTGAGTTTGCATACCTTGACGCGACCCTCGTACTCTTTCGCAATTTCCTCGAGTACGGGCGCGATCATTTTACATGGGCCACACCACTCGGCCCAGTAATCTACTAGGACAGGGCCCTCAGCTTTTAGTACATCCTCTTCAAAGCTGGCATCGCTTACATTAACGATATTTTCACTCATTCGTGATTTTCTCCACTGCGTTTGCACGCTTCTATCTTGAACTTGTTAGCCGCAGCTTACGCCCCAGCCAATATGGCTTGCCTATATTGATGCTCGATAATAGCATCAGCAGACGGCTCGGGGAATGTTCCTATCCCTATTCCTTCTACCCCCTGAAATGAGTAACCCACGCATGCGAATGAGCTTCGCTGAACACAGCCGCAAGGTTTACCGTGACTGGTATCAGATCACTCTGACACTATTCAAAGTGCTGATACCGGCGCTGATTGTCGTACGCCTACTCGAGCAGGCTGGATTTGTTGATCTGATCGCCCAACTGCTGACACCCGTTATGCATCTTCTGGATCTCCCACCAATCGCCGGACTGATATGGGCGACCGCGATGCTCACCAATATCTATGCTGGCTTGGTGATTATGATCACCTACGGATCCGACTGGACACTCGCGCAGGTTACCTGCATGGGGATGCTGATGCTCGGAGCACATAACCTGCTAGTTGAGGTCAGCATCGCCCGCAAAGCAGGCTGCCGCATACTGCCGCAAACCCTGCTACGTATTATCAGTGCTTTCTCACTGGCTTGGCTGCTCAGCTGGTACTACGCAGACGACCCTGTCATGCAGCAGCCGCATGAATTTATCTGGCAACCTGAAATACGCGGTGCAGACTGGCTTACCTGGTTACAAACTCAGCTGGCCAGCCTTTTCTGGACTACCGTCGTAATCCTGGGACTGGTCACAATTCTCCAGGTCCTCAAAGCCACCGGAATCGAGCGTTTACTGGAGCTCGCCCTAAAACCGCTATTAAAATTAATTGGTATCTCTCAACACGCGCTATCGATGACACTCATCGGCATGACACTCGGCCTGGCGTTCGGTGGCGGGCTACTCATCAGAGAAGCGGAGCGTGGGGAATTAAAACCTCGCGAGGTACTCGCCGCGATCAGTCTACTTGGTCTATGCCACAGCCTCATTGAAGATACCTTGTTAATTGCCTTAACCGGTGCATCACTGACCGCCGTGGTGGGGTACCGTCTGCTCTGGGCACTCGTTATGATCGCCATAATCACCCGGCTTATACCCCTGATACCAGACGCAATTTTAGATCGCTGGTTCGTAACCCGTGTCACCAAGACCGGAGCCTCATAATAAGCACTGCTACTTGGGTTTAACGAGCGGATATCATCAGTCTTGTAAACGCGCCAAACGGAAGAGAGCAGGTCGGGCCAAGCCCGACCTGTAGAGCTTAGAGCTGAGGACCCGCTGCAATAATAGCAGCGTCTACACCTTGGAACTTTTCGAAATTCTTTACAAACTTTGAAGCCAGTTCTGCCGCTGCCGCATCATAGGCCTCGCCCGATTCCCAGGTATTACGGGGGACCAACAGGTTGCTATCAACCGACGGGACTGTGATCGGGACATTCAGGTTGATACCGCTAACATGCTGAGTTGCAACGTCGTTGAGCGCACCACTCTGAATCGCCCCTATGATGGCGCGGGTCGTTGGGATACTGAAGCGTTGGCCCGTGCCATAGCTTCCACCGGTCCAGCCAGTATTCACCAGATAGACACGTGAACCGAACTCCTCTATGCGTTTCATCAGCAGCTCAGCATATTCGCTTGCTGGACGAGGGAAGAAGGGCGCCCCAAAACAGGTTGAAAAAGTCGACTTGATACCCCCGCCGGATCCCATTTCAGTTGATCCGACGAGCGCTGTGTAGCCTGATAAAAAGTGGTAGGCCGCTGCCTCTTTACTCAGTACTGATACAGGCGGCAATACGCCCGTAAGATCACAGGTCAGGAAGATAATGTTATCGGGCTCGCTACCCATATTGGTGGCTGAGCGCTTCGCTATATGCTCAAGTGGGTAAGCGCATCGACCGTTTTCAGTCAGACTGGTGTCGTGATAGTCAGCGCAACGCTGTTCATCTAAGGTCACGTTTTCCACGATGGCCCCAAAACGTATGGCCTCCCAGATGATCGGCTCGTTTTTGTGACTCAGGTTGATGGTTTTAGCGTAGCAACCACCCTCAAGATTAAATACCGTACCCTTGCCCCAACCGTGCTCATCATCACCTATAAGGTATCGATCCGGGTCAGCTGAGAGCGTCGTTTTTCCTGTTCCTGATAGACCAAAAAAGAGTGTGGTTGTGCCATCTTCACCAATGTTCGCCGAGCAGTGCATGGGCAGCACGTCCCGTTCAGGCAGCAGAAAATTCTGCACTGAGAACATCGCTTTTTTCATCTCACCCGCATAGCGCATACCGGCAATCAATACTTTACGCTTGGCGAAGTTAATAATCACACAACCATCGGAATTCGTACCATCGCGCGCTGGATCACACTGGAAGCTTGCGACATTTAAAATCTGCCACTCCTCTTTATCCTTTGGATTGTAGTGTGCAGGACGAATAAAGAGATTCTGTCCAAAGAGGTTCTGCCAAGCAGTCTCAGTGGTCATCCGAACCGCCAAATAGTGATTTGGATCTGCGCCAACATGAACTTCGGTGACGAAATGCTCAGTGTCGGTCAGATGCGCTTCAACACGCGACCAGAGCGCATCAAACCTAGCTGCATCAAACGGGCGGTTAATCGCCCCCCACTCGATAGAGTCGGAGGTGCTGGGCTCCTGAACAATAAAACGGTCCATAGGCGAGCGACCGGTGCGTTTACCCGTCGTAACAACGAGTGCGCCCGTGTTTGCCAGCACACCTTCGCCACGGGCAATTGCAGCTTCCACCAGTGCGGCGGGTGCCAAGTTGAGATGGGTCGTGGAGACAACCTCTTTAGTCATTTGTATCTATCCTTCGGGCACTGCCCTATCTACCTGCGAATAAAGACCCAGCCGGCCTCTTTGGGCCGCGTTCATTGACGCTTTGCTTGGGTATGAAATGGACCAGATGAACTCTGGTTTCTTATTTTGATGGAACGACTCATTGCACGCTGACAATGGTCTCACAAAAAGCATGTAAAAACGTAGCCCCTGAGGGCTACCTATTAGTGCAATGAGTTGTCATCGTTGAGATGGCCATCGTTGCGAAAGAGCGCCTGAATATCGGCCGAGTCGAAACGATAAACCTCATTACAGAACTGACAACTCATTTCGAGCTGCCCACCATGCTCCTCGGCCACTTCGAGCAACTCCTCTTCGGTCATCATTTGCATGGCGTTTGCGCTGCGCTCACGGCTGCACTCGCACTTGAATATCAGCGGATCGGGCTCAAACAGACGCACCCTCTCCTCGTGATAAAGACGGTAGAGGATCGTCTCATTGTCGAGTTCAAGTAACTCATCGGTTTTAAGTGTTTGCGCCAGTGCTACGATATGCTCCCAGTCTGCCGCACCTGAGCCAGCAGCCGGCAGTACCTGCGTCAGCATGCCAGCCGCCCGTTTACCATCAGCGGCCAGCTGAATTTTTGTCGGTAGCTGCTCCGACTGTGAAAAGTAGCGCTCCAGACACTCACTGACACTGGCACCCTCCAGCGGCACTACACCCTGGTAGCGCTGTCCCGAGTTCGGTTCAATCGTCAGCGCCATACGACCATTCACCAACAGGCGATCGAAACGCTCATCATCTGGCAAAGGCCCCTCTTCCACGCGCGCAATCCCCCGCACGTGGTTATCGTGTGTGCACTCCGCCATCAGAATACGCACACTGCCTTCCCCCTGAGCTTGCAAGGATACACGCCCCTCAATCTTAAGATTTGAGGTGAGCAGGACAACGGCGGCGAGCAACTCACCCAGTACAACCTCTATGCGTTCTGGGTAGTCGGCGCGCGCCAGCACCTCAGCGTAGGCCTCTTCAAGCCCCACGAGTGCGCCACGGACATCGATTTCGTCAAAAAGTATGCGTTGAATTTGGTCGGAACTGCTCATTAACACTCTAACTCTTGGATATGCTAGGAAATGCCAGATTGTACACTCTATCAATCGTCCCAGAACCCTTTTATGCGCAGCAATTCACGCCGACTCTTCTTGTTCGGTCTATTTTCAGGTGCCGAACCGAGCTGTTTTCGTGCCTCGGCATTGGAGCTACGCCTGTCGATACTATCTTGCGTCTCCCGATAGAGTTTCTGCGCCTCTGGGGCGCCTCGACGCTGGTCAGATAACGCCAACACCTCAACGACCTTCTCCTCATAGCCCTGTCGTAATTTGATAAGTGCGCCAATCTCCACCGCTTTAGAGCACTTTGTCTTCTGACCGTTGTAGTGAACTTTGCCACCATCGATCATCTCTTTCGCCAGACCGCGCGTTTTATAAAAACGCGCAGCCCAGAGCCACTTATCGAGTCGAACCTGCGCTGCAGCACTCATAGATCCGGGAATACCTCCGAAAAGTTATTCAGAATTTGAAAATCGCAATCACTCAGATCACGCGGCGGCCGCTGACTGTCGGGCTGGGCGATCGTTAGCAGGTGTGCAATACCGTACAGACGTGCTGAACCCAGTACAGCGAGACTGTCATCCACCATTAATGTGCGCTGGGGGTCGAAGGGTTCTACCTCCTGCAACCTATGCCAGAAAGCCTGCTGCTCTTTGGGCGCACCAAAGTCATGGGAAGAGATGATGCGGTCAACCTCGTCCCCAAGCTGGGTATGTTTTAGCTTCAGGTCCACACCGCCACGGTGGGAATTAGTAACAATTACAACACGCCGACCGCTCTGCTTCACTCTATACAGAAATTCTGGGACTGAATCGAGATAGCCGATTCTATCCGCCACTTGTGCTTTAAGCTCAGTGATCGGAAGGTCGAGTTCTTTCGACCAATAATCGAAACAGTACCATTGCAATGTACCCGTCTCACGCATGATTCGCTCGTGTAACCAGAGACGGGCCTCATCTGGATCCATTCCGTTTTTCTCTGCATAGACCAGGGGTAAGAACTCCAGCCAGAAATGGCTATCAAAATGCAGATCCAATAATGTACCGTCCATATCAAGAAAGACAGTATCTATCTCTTGCCAATTTAGCATAATCAGGGAACACTCAAGGTTCAGCCGAGAAAGATAATAAGTATGCCCATCAAACCCGAAATTTTGAAGCTGAGTCGGCCAGAGCGCTCAAGACTCTTCCATGTAGAACAGGTTCACCTTCGCTTCAGCAATGGCGAGGAGCGCATGTTCGAGCGTTTAATTACTCCGCCCAGAGGCGCTGTAATGGTTATAGCCCTTGATGCGAACGACAATCTACTGTTGATTCGTGAGTATGCGGCCGGTTTAGATGAGTATGTTCTAACGTTACCCAAGGGCGTTATCGATCCGGGTGAGACGGCGCTTGAAGCGGCCAACCGAGAACTTCAGGAAGAAGCCGGTCACGCGGCGCGCAAACTCCACCCTCTCAAGCGAATCAGTGCTGCTCCCAACTACATGGGCCACATGCTCGATCTGGTCATTGCTGAGGATCTCTATCCCAGTAAGCTAGAGGGCGACGAGCCAGAGCCGCTGGAGGTTGTTCGTTACCCTCTTTCACAGGTCGATGAGCTGATTACACAAGCAGATTTCCACGAAGGGCGTGCAATTGCAGCACTCTACCTTTTAAAGAACTGGCTGAAAGAGCGACATTGAACTCGACAAGCGCTGGCAAAGCGTTTGGAAAAAACAACGCGTCTCAAAACCCGGAACAATGCGAGTGCTGAGCGTATCAACTAGCCTTGCACGCCAGCGTGCCAGCCATAATTACCTGCTCCACTTTTGTTTCAAAAGCTGAGTCACCTGTCTCCATCCGCATAATCCGGGTCACTTCGTTGTCACTGAAGCGTTCATGGACGTAGTCAGAGAGACAGTTACATTGCGCTTCGCTCCCCCCGCCCGCAATACAACCATCACGGAAAGGT
>Ga0102948_1001255_pt1 | contig 10011 bp, 7 predicted proteins | sample SalPonA_A_H2O_MG_FD_78211 | JGI IMG/M metagenome (GOLD analysis project Ga0102948, IMG submission 78211) | Water microbial communities from South San Francisco under conditions of wetland restoration - Salt Pond MetaG R2A_A_H2O_MG | ecosystem: Environmental > Aquatic > Non-marine Saline and... | reverse complement strand
GTAAGTGGGTCAAGAGTAAGATTCCCTGGCAAGCTAACAACACTTGCGCTAGCCATAGAAGTTGCACCTAGCGCAACCGATACTGCAAGAGCTTTAACAAAATTTTTCATAATTAAATCCATTAGGTTTTCAAGTAATACCCAAATAACAAAGCGATTTGCATGCCAACTTTGCAAACCACTGAATATAATGGCTTTTTTTGATTAAGGAACATCGTAGGCATTCACATTGTAAAAAAACTCGACACTACATAACGTCTTCAAGTTTCTGTGCTAACACTTTTACTTGTTTGAGGTTGTGACCAAACTTAGATTTTATATTATCAATACAATGCTGTGCTTCACTCAACTGCTTGGTATCGATTAAATACTCACAATGCATTGACAAAACGGCTAGTCCCGCATCAGGCTTAAGGATGGTCTCATACAGTGAATTAGCCAACGAAACATTATCATCGGCAACGTGGACCCGCGCAGCAGTATCAATAAGAAAAGGTTCGAAGGTTTTTAGCGTTAGCGCTTTGTTTACTCGGGCCTTACTTTTATCTAGATCACCGGTTTGTAGGTATAAATATGCGCTGTTGTTCAACGCAATAACATTATCATCGTCTAGCTGAAGTATACGATCATACAATTCAATCGCTTCATTAGGGTTAACACTTTTAACGCCATCGGCTAAAGCTGTAATTGCTGCAATGTCATTAGGGTTAGTTGCTAAGTAATCACGCAACACATCAAACGCTTCGTTATGACGCTTATCTGCGGCTAATGCGTAAGCGTAATACATTACATTATCGCTGCTCTTATCAAACGCGGTGGCATCGGAAAGCAGCGCTATTGCCCCTTTCACATCACCGGTACCTAGCAATGCTTTACCCATTATTGCCTTATACGCATTTGACTCTCTAAGTTCTTTTGGAAGTTGCCCTAATAACACTTTAGCTTTTTTAAACGCTTGCTGCTTAACTAATAAATTTGCCCGAACAATAACTAAACGCGGGTCGTCTGGGTACGCCCTCGCCAATCTGGCGGCTTCTTTTTCAGCTTCAGCAAATTTTGAAAGCCCTTCCAACATATGTATAAGGAACAAACTAACGCTGCTGTTACTTGGGAACTTTTTGCTAAGCGAGGTTAACGTTGACGCCGCTTTTTCGACTTGGCCAGTAGATGACAGCGAAAAGGTATAATATCTAAGAAGGTTGATCGGCGGGTCAATCTTGCCTACATAACCATCTAGCAACTCGATGACAGCCACAAAATCTTTTTTAACAAAAAGTGAATAAGCTCGAAGCATAGCTGAGCGAAGGTCTGGCATTTGACGGTAATGAGTTTGAATCAAGGCTTCTGAAGCGGAGGTATCTCCGTCATTTAGCTGAACGTCAAAATAAAGTTTTAAAATATTTTCATTATCTGAATGATGTTGCGCAAGCTTGGCAACAACCGGCTCAACATCAGTCCATTTTTCAGCTGCTATTTCTGGTTGAATCTGGTTTAGGTTGGCAGCAATGTGATTTGGCGCCAGTTCCAACAGTTGAGAATAGTATTCATTTGCCTCATCCATGCGCCCAGACTTTAGTGCTACGTAAGCCGCAAACTCAAGGGCCGTTACGCGCTCTCCCTCACTTGTGCGTTTAACCCAATCATCAGCGACTTGCATCGCTGCGTCGAAATCCTGCTTTTGAAGCGCTGCAATAAGGACCAGCACCGTTTCATTTTCTTCATCTTCAGCTGTTTGAGAAAGTTCTTCTATCGAAACACTTTGACCATTGAGAAACTCTAACACTGAACTAAGGAATTTATTATCTTTTGCCTTATCGAGCGTAAAGTTTTTTGCCAACTCACTTGCTTTTCCTAGGTTTCCACTTCGATTTAATTGGTACCCAAGTTCTGCAACAAGCGCGTCGTCAATATTAGCCTTGTTACTTTTATTATCCGTATATATTGACAACGCTTCGTCGGTGTAACCGAGCTTTAATGCCACTCGCAATCTTAATTGTCTTACGAGCTCGCTTTGTTCTATTTCATCTACATTAATAAGCGTTAAAAACCGATGAGCAGTTTCATATTGTTCAAGCTTATACGCAGCGCTTGCGGTAGAAAGGGCAAGCGCGGATGACTTTCGCCCCATTTGGTAAGCGTTCATAAGCAGTGGCAGTGCTTCTTTCTCACCCTTTTCGGCAAGCACTATGTAACCTTTCAGCTCATTCAAAAAGCCATTGTTTTTATTTTTCTTAATAAAGTCGTCTACAATTGGCTCAGCAGCCGTATATTGCTTACTTCTGATTAGTTCAACTGCAAGCAATAGCTTCGCTCGAAAGTCATATGTTTTTTCTTGAACGTACACGTCAAGGATTTTTGCAGCCCTCGCTGGCTGTCCAGACACGCTTAAAATCTGCGTTTTAAGCCACGTAGCTTCAGAATTTACGCCTAGTGCACTCTCAGAATCATTCGCTAATTTCAGGGCACCTTCAGTATCATTATTATTAAATGCTTGAACCGCTTTAGCTAGCGTGGCATATCCGTCATCACCTGTGATTGCTGATTCAATGGTAGCATTTGACTGCTGTAACTCACCTAGTTTGCGTTGACTTAATGCAAGGTAATATTGTGTCGCAGAAGAATATTCATCAGGTTCACTTAGTAGGTTTTGAAGCTCGTTATATGACTCGTTTCGGTATAAAGCCATTGCTAATAACGACAGCACATCGCCATCTTGCTTACCGCGTCGGTAAGCAAAATCTAGGTCTTTTTCTGCCGAGGCGAAATCGCCTAAAGCTAAATTAGCCTTCCCAAGCAAGTACCTAGATTGAATATCCTGTGGATTGTCACCCACTATATTTTTTAAAAGAACGACGGCTTTCGCATAATCTTCGCGGCTCATTGCGTCTGAAGCGGCCTGTAAATCATCCTGTGAATTTCCACCGCATGCACTGAGCGTTGCTAATACTAATAATACTGAACACAGCTGCTTATTTCCCATATTCGCCTTATCCTTTATTTTTGTTTTGTTATTCGGTTATAGATTTCGCCATATCGCTTTGCCATAGCGTTCAGTGAATATTTCTCGAGCACTAACTTATGCGCATTGTCTATCTGAGAGGTCGTTTCACATGTCTCATTAAGTTTCGCTAACAATTGCTCTGCCAGCCCTTGAACGTCTCCAGGCGAGACAAACGTTGCATATTGCTCGTTTATAAAATGCCTTATACCGCCAACGTCTGTAGTAACAACAGGCCTGCCTATTGCCATAGATTCTAATATTGTCATGGGCATAGCTTCATAGTGCGACGACAACACGAATACATCGCAAGACTCTAGCTGCTCGCGTACATCCTCTCTGTACCCCATAAACTCAACATGCTGCTGAATATCTAACGATACTGCCAAGGCCTCTAGCGTTTTACGTTCTGGACCATCGCCAACAATTTTTAGTTTAACGGGTAAGGTGGTGCTTTGTAACACCTGCTTAAAAGCCTTTAATAACAGCGGTTGGTTCTTGACGGGGTCTAGGCGGCCTACCGTACAAATTACTTTTTCACCGGTAGTGGTAGTTTTTTTAGGTGAAATTAAAGATGGAACATCAACCCCATTTTGAATAAGGTGAAGCCTACTAGGACGAACGTTTACCACCTGCGTAACCCAGTCCATTAAGTCTTGAGATACGACCACATAGTCATTGATAAAGTAAGAGGACACTTTGCGAATAAAGTTATTCTTTTTATTCAACCCATCTTGTGCATCACCGCCATGTCCATGGTCGCTATGAACACGCGTTTGTACGCCGGCTAGATATGCCGTGATGTGGTATTCGATAGTGCCAAAATTATAAGTATTAATGACGTCAGGCTGCAAACCTTTTAGTAACGAAAACAGCCTTTTGTGGCAACCCACATCTTTGCCTGGCCGCTTATGCAAACAATGAAGTTCAACTTGCTCATTAAGGCTAGACGTCATCTCAAATTCGGGGATAAGCGTTACGATAACATGCTCGAATGCGTCACTAGATCCATTTATCAGGTTAACAATGACCTTCTCTAATCCCCCGCATCCCATACTATATACGAGGTGGACAACCTTCTTTTTCATTGACTCACCGATTCTCATTTTCCATACTGTGCATCCATTGTGCTTGCACACTATATTCCATTTACCTTAAGAAAAAAATTATTTTGAGCGAAACGCCCACCCCGCAGCCAATAAACGTAAAAACTTATACGCTAGCAACACAGTCTGACGTTGAGGCACTAGCGCCATTGTGGAAAACGACATTCAGTCAATCTAACACCTCATTCTTTTTAAGTTGGCGATGGATAAAGCCATTCGCCTTACAAGCATTAGAAAAAGGGTATCGAGTTCATGCTATTCAAGCATCCTCAAAAGATAGTACGCCACTTGGCTTAGCGATATTTTGTGAGCGATCGCAAACGCGCCACAAGGTATTTCGATACAACCAATTATTTTTACACAAAACAGGCGATGATGTACTTGATAAGACGTGGATTGAATATAACGACTTTCTGCTAAACGCTGAACACGAACAAACAACAAGAGTCGCAATGTGGCAATTTATTAATTCTCATTTCAACCATATTGATGAATTTGTTGTTGGCCTTAGCACTAGAGACACAATTTCAAATACAAAGCGAATACTGCCTAAGTATTTTTCTTGGGATTACATTGTCGACACAGGGCTTGTATTAACAACACCAAAGAATGAATTACCAAAATATAAAAGCAAACAACTTACGTCTAATATTAAACGCAGCAATAAATTACTTGCCGCCAGCAGCACATCAGTTGTCATTTCTGATGATAACAACGACTTCCTTCAAGCCTTGGAGTCTATCTCACCTATGCACAAGGCTACGTGGAAGCAAGAGAGCGGGTTCTATCTTGAAGAATTCAAGCAGTACTTGGCCATGCTAACTGAGGTGCAAGATGAAACGAGGCTTGTGAGTGCATTACTTAAAACGCAAGAACGCGTAGTAGCTGCCCTAATTGGCTTTGTTCATAATGAAACGTTCTATTATTATCTGTCGGTAAATGAAACTAGCGAAAATAATAAAGTGAAGCATGGATTAAGCTTGCACCACTATGTTATTGAATGGTGCGCAAAACAGGGCATCAATCGCTACGATTTTCTCGCTGGAGATTATCGATATAAACGCTCTTTCACAAATGAGAGCATTGAGTTTAGCTACACGCACTTTCAGCGCCCGACGATGAAGGCGAAGCTTGAAACCAAGCTACGCCTAATAAAGAAGAAGCTATTCTCTAAGGAATAGCTTTAACAATGTGCGGCCCAATCAATTTGGTAATGCTTATTGGTAGCTTTTGCCATACTTTAATCGCCAGGCCAAAGCTTTCATTATCTGGTGACAAGTCTGGCAACGCCTTACCTTCTGGCACGTAGTGGTACCAATAACACTGATGAGGTTGCGCTCCCCACTGCTTTTTAAATTTGTACGTTCCGGCATCAATAGAAGAGCGCCCAAAGTCAAACTGCTTAAACCCAGCTTCAATGGCATAGCTTAAGATTTGCCAATACAAATACATGTTTACTGAAATACGATTGGCGTATCGCAATGTGCTCGCCCATGGTATCTCTAGCTTGTCTTTGTAATGCATTAAAAAACCTGTGGAGACTGGCTTTCCTTCCCAGTAAACCACACATATGCGGGCATTGGCTTCAAAAGTGTTTAGTATGTCGGCAAACAACGCTCTGCTGTAAACCGGCGTGCCAAGGTCTCTCATATTTTGACAAAAAACCTCATAAAAATCGTCTAGCAGCTCTTTGCCGCCAATTTTGTGGCTAACGCCTTCGCGGATAGGCCTTTTTATCTGCGAGCGACGCTTTGAACCAATAGACTTACCTAGAGCCTCTTGGCTCTCTGGTAAATCTAGAATCATATTCACTTTATGTGTCGACAAGTGAAACTCTGAAGGCATATTCTCTTCGCTACAACGAAACTGAACATGTGACACGTTTAGCGCATCGGCTAGGCGTGTTGCAGCATTAATTAGCGCTGTAGACACTTCAGCATTATCAGCAAGTACGCCACCGTAGTTAAAGTACGGCATAGACACTAAAAAATTACCAAACACGATGCTTTTTAAATTAACTAACGGCAGTACGCCGACAACATCGCCTGCTGCATTTCTTGCAATAAAATACCGAGGTTTTTGACTTAACGTTCTTTTAATTAAGCTTGCCCACGCCATTTTATGATAAAGCGTTCCTTTGCTGTGCTGCTCTACATAGGCATCCCACAGGTTGTGATCTTCGTTTTTAACTTCTTCAACGTTATACAATGCCTTACTTCCATTAGTCATTCTGTGCTTCACCAATAATTCTAGTTCTGTCCATTATAAACTGACGTTCATTCAACGTAGGTAAATAAGGAAATGGCTGAACCCCTGCCTTATCGCGTGATAAGTACCATAAATTTCCCGCCATGAAGCCATTGGGGTTGTTCACATCCCCAATAAAAACATTGCCGCTAATAATACGCTCATCATCAAGCCGGCTTTCGACAAACACGTTCGCTTGTTTTCTATCGAAAAAAACGAGATTATTTTTGATTGTTATTTTGTTTACTTCGAATTGCTTGTTAACCTTTTTTTCGAGGCCATAAGCAATAAGCTGGCTATTTGAAGAGTTATTGCCTTGTTGCAATATAGAGTTTGTTACGACAAGTTCACCATAATTGGCCATGTCAATCAATCGGCTATCATTGCCCGTTAATGACGCAATAAGGCTGTTGTCGACTACCACACGTTTCGAGCGCGACTTAATGCCAGACCCTTCTTTCTTAGTGTTGGTAATTGATGAGTACAAAAACTGAAGCTCATCAGCTTTTATATAAAGTGCATGAGAATAACCATTACGGCTTCCCAGATGCTCAAATCGAGAATAAGCAATAACCACGTGACCCGCGTCGCTTGCCGTCATCACACCTGACTCCGAGTCATGCACATAAATATCTTTTACGGTAAGGTTGGTTCCCTCGAAGCGTATACATGCACCGTTCCCTGCTGAAACACTGATGTTGACACACTCTATAGACTCGACGGTTACGTTATCGCCAGTAAGCACCAACGCACCTTTATTATCTGCAGCTGCGCCGTCGAAAACCACGCCAGCCTCACCTAAAATCGAGATGTCGCTTGCACCAATATAAACGCCTTCGGTATACACCCCTTTTTCGAGGTAAATACGGCTGCCATCCTTAATACTACTAACGGCCTGTTTAAATGATGTAAACGGCACACCGTCGACGAACACTTTCTCAGCACGCGCCGCAAAACTGCTTACTATCGACAACAAGGCGCATATCGCGATAATCAGACGGGCTACCGTTGCGCCTCCTTGCGCAAACCAAAACATTTAAATAATGCCTCGCGTATCAATGACCACTTTTCTTGCTAGGCTTGCTTTGTCAGCAGACTTAAACTCTTTGTGATCGACTAATACAACAATAACATTAGCTTTTTCGAGCGCTTGGTTTAATGAAACAAGCTCGATGCCTTTTTTGTTTAAATGGTCGGGCAATGCACTAATATTAGGCTCGACTGCCAACAATGAAAGATCAGGGTTTGACGCCAGTTCGTTCACAATCTGAACCGCAGGGCTTTCTCTTAAGTCATCAATATCAGCTTTAAATGCCAAACCTAGACATGCAATTACCGGCTTCTTAAATTCATCTGCTGCTGCAACAACTTGGTCTACAACGTAATGTGGCTTACCATCGTTAACCAAACGTGCTTGCTTGATTATCTTGGCTTCTTCGGGACAACTGTCAACAATAAACCAAGGGTCTACAGCAATGCAGTGCCCGCCAACTCCAGGGCCTGGGTTCAATATGTTCACTCGCGGGTGGCGATTTGCCAACTTAATAAGTTCCCATACATTGATTTGCAACTTGTCACAAATAATAGACAACTCGTTAGCGAATGCGATATTCACATCGCGGAACGAGTTTTCAGTCAACTTAGCCATTTCGGCGGTTCTTGCATTAGTAACAATGCACTCACCACGCACGAACGTTTTATAAAGCGCTACTGCTTTCTCGCTACATGCAGACGAAATACCACCAATAACTCGGTCGTTAGACACCAATTCCTGCAATACATAGCCAGGTAAAACACGTTCGGGACAATGTGCTACATTTACGTCTGCTTGCGCGCCCACGTCTTGCGGAAACGTAAGTTCTGGGCGGGCTTCTTTAAGCCATTCGGCGAGCTTCTCTGTTGCGCCTACGGGGCTTGTCGACTCTAAAATTACCAAGTTGCCCCTTTCGAGCACGGGTGCAATTGCTTTCGCTGCGCTTTCTATATAACTAAGGTCTGGACTATTTGAATTATTTTCGCCTTTCTTGAAAGGGGTAGGAACCGCGATCATAAATGCTTCGGCGGGTTCAACCTGCAAGGTTGCGCGCAAATTGCCGGTAGAGACAACACTTTTTACCACGATGTCTAAATCTGGCTCTACAATATGAATTTTGCCTTGGTTTATGGTGTCGACCGCTTTTTGGTTTATTTCTACACCCACCACCTCAATCCCACGAGATGCGATAACTGCAGCGGTTGGCAAGCCAATGTACCCTAAGCCAATTACTGATACTTTTTTAAATTCCATTACTTTGAATCCTTTGCCAGTGTGGCTACTATTCTGCCTGAAGCCTTGCCGTCGCCATAAGGGTTATGCGCCATCGACATAATTTTGTAACTTTCTTCATTGTTTAGTAGTTCAAGCGTTTCACCAACAATTCTGCTGGCATCGGTACCAACCAGTTTAACAGTTCCGGCCTCTACTGCTTCTGGCCTTTCCGTGGTATCGCGCATAACCAGTACCGGTTTGCCTAACGAAGGGGCCTCTTCTTGTACACCGCCAGAGTCTGTAATAATAATGTGGCTTTTATCCATTAGATAAACAAACGGCAAGTAATCTTGAGGCTCTATCAGGATGATATTGTCGTGCTTCGATAGTAGCCTGTTTACTGGCTCTCTTACATTTGGGTTCAAATGCATTGGATAAACAATTTGGACATCACTACGTTGTTCTGCAATTTCAGCAAGCGCAGTACAAATACGTTCAAAGCCGCCACCAAAACTTTCTCTTCTATGCCCAGTTACCAAAATAAGCTTTTTTGTTTTATCGATAAAAGAAAATGTTTCTTCGAACGTGGTAGAGAGCGCATTATCGCTGTTAAGTTTTTCTCGCACCCATAAAAGTGCATCGATAACAGTATTACCCGTGACGGTTACCTTGCTTTCAGGCACATTTTCGGCAAGTAGGTTACTTTTCGACAAGCTAGTTGGGGCAAAATGGTATTCTGTTAGTGCACCGGTAAGTTTTCTGTTCGCTTCTTCAGGCCAAGGCGAATATAAATTTCCCGTTCTTAAACCCGCTTCAACGTGCCCTACACTAATCTGCTGATAGAATGCAGCAAGCGATGCTGAGAACGTAGTGGTAGTATCACCATGAACAAGCACAACATCGGGCTTAAACTCTTCAAGAACCGGCTTTAGCCCCTCTAAAATTCGGGTAGTCACCGAGTACAAGTCTTGCCCTGGCTTCATGATATCTAAATCATAATCGGGCGTAATTTCGAAAAGCGATAACACTTGGTCTAACATTTCTCGATGCTGAGCGGTAACACAAACCTTTGCGTCAATCTCTGAACTGCCTGCTAAAGCATGTACTAGCGGGGCCATTTTTATCGCCTCTGGGCGTGTACCAAAAACGGTAAGAACTTTTTTCATGCGTTTGCCTTTATTATCTATGCAGTTAATTTTCCCTAATGCCCATCATTTTGCCTTACCTAGGTTGATATTTACAGTCAATAATTCGCTAACTTTATACTTCTATTGTTCACTTACATTTTGTGAGCGTGTATTCTCATTTTAATAAAAACATGCGCTGGCGTGAAAGAACGTAAAGGACACTATAAAAATGCTTGGTTTAGCACTAAAGGCAATGGACGCATTCAACCATATTAAACATAAAAGC
>Ga0102948_1001248_pt1 | contig 10034 bp, 7 predicted proteins | sample SalPonA_A_H2O_MG_FD_78211 | JGI IMG/M metagenome (GOLD analysis project Ga0102948, IMG submission 78211) | Water microbial communities from South San Francisco under conditions of wetland restoration - Salt Pond MetaG R2A_A_H2O_MG | ecosystem: Environmental > Aquatic > Non-marine Saline and... | reverse complement strand
ATATTTACGGCGCTTCAACCCTGTTTCTGCAAGGATCTTGGCAGAAATCTCTTCAATAGAGTATTTAGTGCTATTTAAAAACGAGATTTTTTCTTTTCGGTATAAGTTTTCTACCTCGCGTAATTCCATTCTGCACTGTTGAATAGAGGCGTATTTGCTGTTTGCGCGTCGTTCAGAGCGAATTTGATGCAGCCGTTCTGGGTGGATGGTTAATCCGAACAACTTATGTTTATGCCGGCGAAGCGCTGCAGGAAGTTTTAGCATGTCTCCCATGTCTTCCTCGGTGAACGGGTAGTTCGCGGCTTTGATGCCATACTGTAACGCAAGATATAAGCTTGTTGGTGTTTTTCCCGAGCGTGATACACCCGTTAATATAATATCAGCCTCGTCATAATCTTTAAGGTTCGAGCCGTCATCATTTGCTAATGCGTAGTTTACCGCTTCAATTCTTATATCGTAGGTGGTTTCGTGAATACTGTGCGTACGGTGCTTTTCTGGTTTAGACGGGACGCCCAATACTTTTTCTAGCGGAGCAACAAACTGATCCAAGAAATTATAATTAATGCCCACCGATTTAGAGATTATTTTGCGAATATCTACATTCACAATTGTATAAAAAACGAGCGGTCTTTCTCCGGTGTCTTGAAAACTTTCAGAAATTTGCTCCAAAACTTTATGTGCTTGTTCTTCAGTTTCAACGAATGGGATGGTGTTGTGGTTGAACTGAACCGGGAACAGGGAAAGCAGGGCGTGGCCAAACACCTCTGAGGTGATGGCTGTGCCATCTGAAATATAGAACGCTGTACGCACAACATATCCTTAACATTGTTGTAATTTAATTACAAAAGTAATTAAGAGTTTACTTTCTGAATTCGTCCATTCTAAGATGATTTTGTCGAAAAGCTACCTAGTTCGCACAAATCACGGCGTTTTATATAACAATGCTGTCAAATGTGATGAACAGGGAGTGTGCGAAAAACGCATCGACGAAGAATTTGTTTCATTCAGGTCATACTAATTATAACGCCTGAGTGTAACCTCATACCCTACACAAGAAAAAGCTGGAGGCTTGGGCTGTGCAAGAATACGTATTGTGGTATCAAGAACTGGGCATGCATGATGTTAATCGCGTAGGCGGTAAAAATGCATCATTAGGCGAGATGATTTCAAATCTAGCGAATGCGGGCGTGCAGGTACCGGGAGGTTTTGCCACGACTGCTGAAGCATTCAACGAATTTCTAGACCAAAGCGGTTTAGAAGCAAAAATTCATGACGTGTTAGACGCACTAGACGTAGACGATGTAAACGCCCTTGCTGAAGCCGGCAAAGATATTCGTCAATGGATCATAGATACACCGTTCCAGCCAGCACTCGAAGAAGCGATTAAAACCGCTTTTGTTACGTTGCAAGGTGATGCGGGTGAAGAAGCGTCTTTCGCAGTTCGTTCATCTGCCACTGCTGAAGATATGCCAGATGCTTCGTTCGCGGGTCAGCAAGAAACGTTTCTTAACGTAAAAGGTTACGATTCGGTAATGGTGGCCATTAAGCACGTGTTCGCGTCATTGTTTAACGACCGTGCTATCTCTTATCGCGTCCACCAAGGTTACGACCACAAAGGCGTTGCGTTATCTGCGGGTATTCAGCGCATGGTTCGCAGTGATATTGCATCTTCTGGCGTTATGTTCACCATCGACACCGAATCTGGTTTTGAAGATGTTGTCTTCATTACAAGCTCTTACGGGTTGGGTGAAATGGTAGTACAAGGGGCCGTTAACCCCGACGAATTCTATGTTCATAAACCAACGCTTGATAAAGGGTTGCCTGCTATCGTTCGCCGTAATCTAGGTAGCAAGATGACCAAAATGATCTATTCAGATGATGAAGCGCATGGTAAGCAAGTATCAATCGTAGATATTGATAACGCAGACAGTAAAACATTTTCACTGAATGACGAAGAAGTCATGGAGCTTGCAAAACAGGCTCAAATCATTGAAAAACATTATCAGCGAGCGATGGACATTGAGTGGGCGAAAGACGGTGTTGATGGAAAACTCTACATTGTTCAAGCACGTCCAGAAACGGTAAGAAGCCGTGAAGACTCTCAAAGCATTGAGCGTTTCCAGTTGAAAGGTCAAAGCAACATTGTGTGTGAAGGTCGTGCAATTGGTCACAAAATTGGCGCTGGGGTAGCGAAAGTACTTGGCTCAATTGAAGAGATGGATAAGATTCAAGCTGGCGACGTCCTAGTTACCGACATGACGGACCCAGACTGGGAGCCTATCATGAAGAAGGCGTCTGCCATTGTAACCAACCGTGGTGGAAGAACCTGTCACGCGGCCATTATTGCTCGTGAGCTAGGTATTCCGGCAGTGGTTGGGTGTGGTAATGCGACTGACAGTATTGCGACGGGAGATAAGATTACCGTGTCTTGTGCCGAAGGTGATACAGGCTTCATTTACGGTGCAGAACTTGAATTTGACGTGGTTACCTCTCGCATTGACTCAATGCCAGATATGCCGCTTAAAGTAATGATGAATGTGGGTAACCCAGACCGCGCGTTTGACTTTGCAAGGCTTCCAAACGCCGGTGTTGGTCTAGCGCGTTTAGAATTCATTATTAACCGTATGATTGGTGTTCACCCTAAAGCGTTGCTTAACTTCGATAGTCAGCCAGAAGAGCTGAAAGAAGAAATTGGCGATATGATGGCGGGGTACGAATCACCGACTGAATATTACATTGAGAAACTGGTTGAAGGTATCTCTACTATTGGTGCTGCGTTCTCTCCAGAGAAAGTTATTGTTCGTATGTCTGACTTTAAGTCGAACGAATATTATAACTTGGTGGGTGGCTATCAATACGAGCCTGATGAAGAGAACCCAATGCTTGGCTTCCGCGGTGCTAGCCGCTACATATCAGAAGACTTCCGTGACTGTTTCGCCCTAGAGTGTGAAGCAATTAAACGTGTTCGTAACAAGATGGGTTTAACCAACGTCGAGATTATGATTCCGTTTGTTCGCACGGTTGAAGAAGGTAAAAAGGTCATTGAACTGCTAGAAGAGCAGGGGCTTAAGAAAGGTGAAGATGGTCTGCGCGTTATTATGATGTGCGAGTTACCATCAAATGCGCTTTTAGCCGATAAATTCTTAGACATCTTTGATGGCTTCTCGATTGGCTCTAATGATTTAACGCAGCTTACGCTAGGTTTAGATCGTGATAGCGGACTGATTGCCCACTTGTTTGACGAGCGTGACGAAGCGGTTAAAGCATTACTTTCCATGGCTATTCGCGCAGCCAAAGCACGTGGTAAATATGTTGGAATTTGCGGTCAAGGCCCATCAGACCATGAAGATTTTGCAGCATGGTTATTGGAAGAAGGTATCGATTCGGTATCGCTTAACCCGGATACCGTTGTTGAAACATGGTTATATTTGGCTGAAAAGCACGGTTAACGATTAACGTGATGCTTATTGGCAAATAGAAAAGAGACCTTCGGGTCTCTTTTTTGTTTGTGATATTGGCTTGCTGATGAAGAGAAAAACCAGTGGCAATAAATGCATACAGTATTCGTTAAATAAACGATGAGTATTTATTTAAAGTATGAAATTTAACCGCGAGTTACATGACTTTTTGTAATAAAAACTGTAATATTACAAAGTGACTTACAGTTTGTTTTAACAGTTTTTAATTAACGTGGTTGAGTTCCTATGACACATAATAATAGCAATGTTTCAGTAAATAACGCTCAAGATAAAACGCAGCAATCTCTTTCTGTAAAAGAGCTTCTGGCCGAAGCGCAAAAAGAAATTAACGATTTGAAAATGAAGATTATGTGGATGGAACGTAACTACGAATAGTCGTTTTCGGTTTCTAAGGCGTTTGGTGTTGACCGTAAAATAGGTAATTTCTTACCTAAAAAATGTAATTCGTCACTACGGGTTACATTTTTCTTTGTGATTACAGCTGACACTATTAACAACGTTAGCGCTCATCGTATTTGTGATAAACGCCTTTATTCCTAAAAGTGAGCTAGGCCTCTAGCGGTATTTTCTTGACAGAAAAAACTTGTCAATTTTTCTCGCGCTGATGCGCATTTTGTTTTGCGTGAAGGTAAGTAACGTTCGTGCACGGGGCCAGTCATAACTAAGCAATACCAAACCACCCAAAACCAGCAGTATCGAGCCAGGTATTAGTGTAAATACAACACCGCTTACAAACAATATACCGCCTAACGTAAGTCTCAACGCTTTCATATGTGATTGCTGCTCTTATTTGAAAGAAAACATAACGTACTACCGAGTAATACAAAAACAGTGTAGACGTTTTGCGGCTAATAGATAAACAATGAAAATGTAAAAAGATGTAACCCCGTAATGAAAACCTCGTGAAATACCTGTGTATTAACAGGCTTTATTGTACATAAACAATAAGTATTAAAAGCATGTGAAAAAGCCTTATTGGTGTAGAGAGTCACGCTGGGTGTAGGTATACTTACTGGTAATACTGAATTCGAAGGTTGTATTACATTGAGTCTTCCACGCGTCGCGCCCCAACAGAGTCTTTCTGAGCATTATCAACAGTATCTAGACCAACTTGCTGAGTCTGGATTTTCAGGTGATATTGAATATAGCTATGCCAGTCGATTGGCTGTTGCTACCGACAACTCGGTCTATCAAAAACTTCCACAAGCCGTACTGTTTCCTAGAAACGTGACAGACCTTGCCACTATTGGTGAGCTCGTCAATAGGCATCCCCTTGTTAAGTTTTCAGCGCGAGGTGGTGGTACCGGTACCAATGGTCAAAGCTTAACCGACGGTATTGTAGTAGACCTGTCGCGCCATATGAACCAAGTACTCGAAATTAATGTCGAAGAACAGTGGGTTCGTGTTCAAGCCGGTGTGGTGAAAGATGCGCTTAATGATGCGTTGCGTCCTCACGGGTATTTCTTTTCTCCCGACCTTTCAACAAGTAACCGTGCAACGGTTGGTGGCATGATAAACACCGATGCATCGGGGCAGGGATCGCTAGTATATGGTAAAACGAGTGACCACGTTTTAGGGTTAACGTCGGTATTGGCGAATGGCGAAGTGATTAACACGACGCCGTTAAGCCTAGAAGAGGCGCAGCAACAATCGCGTGGAAGTGATACCTATTCTCGAATTTTGCGTCAGGTTATTGCGACCTGCGTTGAAAAACGAAATGATATTATCGAAAAGTTCCCGCGCCTTAATCGTTTTCTAACTGGCTATGACCTAGAGCACGCTTACAACGCTGATGAGAAGAAAATAGACGTTAGCAGGTTGATTACGGGCTCTGAGGGGTCGTTAGCGATGGTTGCGGAAGCCACATTATCGCTTACCCCCATTGCTACTAACAAAGCATTAGTGAATATTAAGTATGATTCTTTCGAATCAGCCTTAAGGCATGCGCCAGCGATGGTGGCGGCAAGTGCAACGTCGGTCGAAACGGTAGACTCGACCGTACTGAATTTGGCGAAAACAGATATTATTTGGCATTCCATTTCTGAGCTCATTACCGACATTCCCCATAAAGAGATGCTTGGGCTTAATATGGTGGAGTACAACAGTAACGACGAACAGAGCATAAAAGAAAGGATTGCTCGTCTCGAAGAAGAGTTGACACAAGATGCAAAAAACGGAACCAACGGTGTAATTGGTTACCAGGTTACGTTCAGCAAAGCGGATATCGGTAAAATATACGCAATGCGTAAAAAGGCGGTGGGTTTATTAGGGAAAACCGAAGGCGCACAGAAGCCAATTGCATTTGCAGAAGACACTGCCGTTCCCCCTGAAAACCTAGCGGATTTTATTCTGGAGTTTAGAGCATTGCTCGACACTCACGGATTGCACTATGGCATGTTTGGGCATGTAGATGCAGGCGTATTACATGTTAGGCCAGCTCTTGACTTGTGTGATCCGGAGCAAGAAAAACTCATGCATCAGATTTCCGATGAAGTGGTAGCGCTGGTGGCTAAATATGGCGGGCTAATGTGGGGCGAGCACGGCAAAGGGTACAGAAGTGAATATGGCCCAGCGTTTTTTGGCGACATGTTATTTAAAGAATTACGTAAAATAAAAAGTGCGTTCGACCCTCATAATAAGATGAATCCAGGGAAGATATGTACACCGCTTGACTCTTCAGACACCTTAGTGAAAGTGAGCGATACCAAACGGGCAACGTATGACCGTACGATCCCTGTGGCGTTCAAAGACGCATTTGCGCCTGCGATGTCGTGCAATGGCAATGGATTGTGTTTTAACTATGAAACGACATCACCAATGTGCCCTTCGAGCAAAGTTACGCGCGATAGGCGACACAGCCCCAAAGGTCGCGCCGGGCTAATACGAGAATGGATTAGGCTATTAGCAAAAGAGGGCGTTGACAGCACGTCGTTGCGTGCTGAACAATTTAAAACCTCGCTTTGGCAACGGTTTAAGAACTCTCGTAGTAGCGAAGAAGATTTTTCTCACGAGGTGCTTGAGGCCATGAACGGTTGCTTGGCTTGTAAGTCATGTTCAAGCCAATGCCCTGTGAAGGTAGACGTACCCGAGTTTAGATCTACGTTTTTATCAATTTATTACCAGCGCTATATGCGCCCCATGAAAGACCATTTGGTTGCTAATATCGAGCGTATGGCGCCCTTAATGGCTTCTGTGCCTACGTTCGTTAACATGTTTTTACATCGCCGCTGGATGCAAAGCGCGATAGAAAAAACGGTAGGGTACGTTGATACACCGATATTGTCGTCGCCATCACTTAAAAAGCGTTTGGATAAAAACGTCACGCACTACGACTATGATGCATTGGCATCGTTGAATGATACTGAACGTTCTAAAACAGTACTTATTGTTCAAGACCCGTTCACCAGTTTCTATGATGCTTCGGTGGTAGAAGATTTCGTTTCGTTGTGTACACAGCTTGGCTATAACCCAATACTGCTGCCCTTTAAGCCAAATGGTAAACCTGAACACGTTAAAGGGTTTTTAGCACGTTTTGCTAAAACGGCTACCGACACGGCTGCATTTTTGAATGAAGTTGCCTCTTTATCAATTCCGATGGTGGGTGTAGATGCGTCGCTAGTACTTTGTTACCGCGATGAATATACTAAAACCCTAGGTTCTCAGCGTGGTGACTTTTTTGTCAACACAGTACACGAATGGCTACTTGGCGTACCCGATACCACATGGGAGCAGGCAGCAACAACACCGTCTACCAAAGCGCTCGCGTTACTAAGTCACTGTTCAGAGAAAACGGCATTACCAGCCTCTGAAAAGCAATGGCAGACGATATTTAGTAAAGTAGGGCAGCCTGTAGATCTGGTTGCCGTTGGTTGTTGCGGTATGGCTGGAACGTACGGACATGAAGCAGATCAAAAAGAAAAGTCTTTGGCTATTTATGGCCTAAGTTGGGAAGCCGCTGTAAAAGCGTACCCACAAGACGCTATTATGGCAACGGGCTACTCTTGTAGAAGTCAGGTAGCTAGAATCGAGAAGTTTAAACCTCGTCATCCTCTGCAGTTACTTTTAGCTGCAGTGGACAATAATTAGAGAAAAATCAAAATGACAGAACAAGCACAGCAACCACAACTCACTCAAGCTCAACAAGCAGAGTGGGCGCGTATACAATTTCAAAAAGCAAATAAGCATTTAGCTGAAAACGGTGTGTTATTTGAATCAGTAGTGACTGATGAAAGCCGTTACCTTGCGCCATACTTGGCCGTATGGAAAATTAAAGCCATAGATGGTGCGTTCTACTGGGCTATCAGTGGTGATTTGCCGAGTGACTATACTGCGCTTGAAAATGCAGCGAATGTGAAAGAAGTACTTCGTCATTTCGGTATGACATGGCAGTTAAAAGCAGAGAATCTTCTTCAGGCAGCAGGGGATGATGCAACACAAAAAGAATATGCCGAGTTATTACAAAACCGCGCAGAGAGCTTGTTTGCTATGCAAAATGCACAACAGCTTTGGGGCTAAGAACGGTAATTATTGTTTGTAGCGAGGAGAGCGTAATTACTCAATGAATCTGAGTGACATCGGGTAGAGGAAAGCGTTCTGCACCACACTGCATTTGCTGTCGCGGTACGCCAGCATCCATAAACACCTGACCTGCGGGACGAAACCCAAGGCTTTGATGATAGGGTACGCTGTCTAAATTACATGCTACCTTTACAACCGGGACGGCTTCTCGCTTCGCTGTTTCAAGCAGTGTTGAAAAAATAGTGCGATAGATTGCAAGGCATCGATACCCTTGCTTTACTGCTATTCTTCCTAGTATGCCACAGCGTGTCAATCTTGCTGTGGCAATAGGGCTGTTGTTATCATCTACTATTAGAACGTGAAATGCATCAAGGTCGGCTTCGTCGAATTCTTTATGTTCTGGTACGCGCCATTCTAAAACAAAAACGCGCTTTCTTAATGCCATAAGCGTATTACTGTCGTCGCTCCAATCTGCACTACGTACCGTAAATGACATAATAAGTTTTATTCCTCGACCCACTCCCAATAACCATTATTAATAAGTGTAGTTAACGTTTCATAAAAGGCAAATGATGGAGAATCGGGAAGCGAGACAGCGTTTAGCAGGGTTCCCTCGCCAAGCGCTACATAGCTAGGCTTATCTTCATCATTAAATAAAAACTGTTCTCCATTCACGTAAAGTGCATTGACTTGGCTTTCCTCACTTTGCAATAAAATCAGAGGCTTAATTCCAGGGGCTGGGCGAGTGCTCGCACCGGCTGCAATCTCATTTGCGACCTCTTCAACACTGAAAGGAGGCTCTATGGGAAATTCAGGAATACCTTGCTCGCTGACTGATGCCATTAAGGCTTGCGTAAACTCTTGGCTTTCAATAGTGTGAATAAGCTGTTTTTTAAGTGCTTTAATATCATCTACTGTGACATTGGCGGGTGTATCACAAGCAGGGCGTTTAGGGTCAGAAAAGCGAGTGTTTTTCACAGAGCACTCAAGCATCATGGCAAGGCTCTCTGCAAGCTGCAAGGCCTCTGGCGCACGGAATCCGACACTATACGTCATGCAATCTTCTAGTGCTTTCCCGTCGTGCGGCCAACCCGGAGGGATATATAACACATCACCGGGTAATAACACTTCATCAATAATTGGAACGAAGGCTTCTATCTGACGAAGAGATGGGTGAGGAAAAACCTCGTTATAATTTCCTGGGTTTCCCACTTGCCACCTGCGCTTGCCTTTTCCTTGCACAAGGAAAACATCGTATTGATCAATATGGGCGCCAACCCCCGCACCTTTATTAGCAAAACTCACCATGAGGTCGTCAAGTCGCCAGTTTGGAATAAACGAAAACGGTGCAATTAAAGCCGTCACGTCTTGAATATACCTGTCGACGCCTTGAACCAATAATGTCCATTTGCCTTTGCATGCGTCTTCAAAATTCGTAATAGGGCCCTGTGTGACGTTCCAGTTACCGCTATTGTTGCTTATAATTCTGCTATCAATATCTTCTTCTTGCGCCAAGCCTGCTAAATCATGCTCATCGATAGGGTCGTTAAATTGAGAAAAAAAGCCCCGAAGTATTACTGGCTTCTGTTGCCAGTAATGTTGTAAAAAGTCGTTGATATCGAATGTTTGCATATGCCCTCCAGTATAGTGCGCGCATTATCTTTCATCACGCCCATTGATACTAGTCGCAATTACGATGTTATGCCGCTCAGCGTTGACTCGCTTAATCTAAATGCGGAAATGTTACCGACTTTTGTCGCACAACAAATGGATGAAAAATACTGTTGGTATGCAGCCGGTAAATGCTTATACGTATCCGTGCATATCGTCAGGCAGTTTTTATCACTATGGTGTTCAAGCATTGCGGCTTTGTTGACGGTGTCGCCCCAAATATCAAAGGTACCATGGCGTCGCTCGGGCATACCAGCGGTAACGGTGCCAGTAGCGATACCGATACGAATGCCGCAAGTAAAACTTGGATTGTCTTTCTTGTATTCAGATATGCCGTTCAGCAATCTTATGGCATAAACCACACTT
>Ga0102948_1001242_pt1 | contig 10067 bp, 7 predicted proteins | sample SalPonA_A_H2O_MG_FD_78211 | JGI IMG/M metagenome (GOLD analysis project Ga0102948, IMG submission 78211) | Water microbial communities from South San Francisco under conditions of wetland restoration - Salt Pond MetaG R2A_A_H2O_MG | ecosystem: Environmental > Aquatic > Non-marine Saline and... | reverse complement strand
TTCTAAAGGCACTTGAAATAAACTTCTAGGATTCACCGGCATGCCAGATGCATCTCTATTCAGACCATAAGAAGGTAGCTGCGGATTGGCATAAGCCAATACATTCTGTACCTCAATAAAGAAATCCAGGGCCATTTTTTTATAAAACCACTTCTTGTCTATTCTAATATCCAATTGGTTAAATGGATCTAATTTATCACTCCCCAAACGGTCGTAATCCAAAATAATTTGAGGGTACACCTGAGTCGTTTGCGCCACATCTGTGGGGACATATGGAGTGGCTGCTGCAAATCTATTGCGGGCACTCACTTCCCAATTTCTAGGGAGTTTATAGCCTGTAGTGAAAGAAGCCAAATGCCTACTGTCCCAAACTGAGGGTCTGAAAACCTCTGGATCTAATCCTGAAAAGGTAGAATAAAAATAAGTATAAGAGAAGATTCCAAAGAAGCGATCCGTAAGTTTTTGCTGCCACAACAATTCTAATCCATAAGCCTTACCATCACCAACAGAAGCAATAGCTTCGTTTCCTAAGACCTCAAAACCAGCTCCTTTATTGGCCATAGACACCCCGTCCTCTAAAGAAACTGGGTAATCTGAATAGTATTTATAAAAACCCTCTAAAGATACCCTAGCAGCAGGAGACAATAGTTTTTCTACCCCTAAGACCAAGTGCGTAGAACGGGTGTAGTCCAAGTCTTGGTTTATAAATTCCTGAGCGGAATTCTGAAAGCCCAACATGGTGTAGGGTGGAATTTTATAATAAACGCCTGCAGTCCCATTGAGCTTCCAGCTTGGTGCCAAGCTGTAAGAAGCAGAGACCCTTGGAGAAAAGGTTTTAAATAAATTAGATCCTTTTGTAAAAGTATCGCCATCCATTCTAAATCCAAAAGAGAGGGCCAATCGATCTTCAAAAAAATCTCTAGATCCTTGCGCAAAAATTCCATAATTAATAAAATCTAAAGTAGTATTGTAGTTAAATCCTGCCAGGCGGTTGTCTGTGATGTTCTCATAAAAGGCCCTCTGTAAATGAAACCCATGACTCCATTTCCAAGCCTTCTGAAAACGATTTACTGCGAGCCTTAATTTGGTTTCAGATTCTAAGGCGTCATTTTGAAAGCGAAGGTCTGTTTGGCTGGCATTGTCATTGTATTCACTATAGGTGTTCCAGAGACTATTGTTACTCAAACTCATCTCCATATAACCACTCTGATCTTTAAAGCGCCTTTTCCATGTAACCCCTACTGTATTTGAGTTTTGGTTAATAAAAGGTACTTGATCAAAGGTCGCTTGTTGGTCAGGAGTGGGATCTTCTGGAAGGGCTACCGTAAATTTATCTATACTCCCAAGACCCACAAAACTCAGGCTGTTGTAAGCGTCAATTTTGTGATTTAACTTATATTGATAATCCCAATAATCAGGTCTGATAGGCAATCCTATCAATTCAAATAAAAACTGTAAATAAGACCTTCTAACAGAGAAAAGCACATCTGTTTTTACTGTCCCATTTTCTTTATTGACTGAGAGGGGTGTTTCAAGTGTTAATGCAGCTTCACTGGCACTTAGCCTAAAATTTCCTGCAAATCCCTCGGGGTTCACATCTCTTTGAGTGAATTGCAATACCCCAGACAAGGGGTTGTTGTACTGGGCCCCAAAGGCAGATGCCGAGAGCCGTACATCTGAAATGAAAGACACATTTAACATTCCCACAGGACCTCCAGCACTTCCTTGGGTGCTAAAGTGATTAATATTTGGAATCTCAATACCATCTAAATAATACACCACCTCATTGGGAGCTCCCCCCCTAATAATTAAATCATTTCTAAAGCCTCCAATTGAGGGAGAAACTCCTGGCAGTGTTTGGGCCACCTGAACCACATCATTATTGGAGCCCGGATAAGAGGCAATCTCAACTGCGGAGAGGGATTGTGTAGAGAGGGGCGTTTCTTTAGGTCTTGTAATAGGACTTAATGCCAGCACCACCTCATCTAAAGATTCAGAAGCTTCTTGAAGGGTAAAATTCAATGGTGGGGTTCCTGCTGATTTTATTTGAAAATTAAAAACAGTCTGAGCATTGAAGCCCAAATAACTGACTTTTACCGTATAGGTACCCGGGGGAATATTGGGGATGATATACTGACCATTTTCATCGGTAATGGCTCCAAAAGAGGTTCCTTCCAGAACAACAGAGGCCCCGAAAAGCGGACTTTGATTTTCTTCAATAATTTTACCGCTTAGGGTTCCTTGAACTTGACTGTAAACAACAGTAACTGCCATACACAGTATAACAAACAATATTTTTTTCATAGCAGATCAAAATTAAGAAGTAAAAGGTAAATAAGCCTAGTATTTCTTAATTAATAAGCATTTGTAATCCAAGGATATGGCGTTCTTTTAATCCACTGCCCTCTAGTGAAATCAGGAAAATCTTGGGCAGCACCGTTATTCTCAATAGACAATTCAGAGAGCGGCGTTACTGCACTCCAAGCAGCAGCATCATAGGCATCTATAGGAGGAGCCACATTGGCTTTAGCGGCCTCCACAAAAGCGTTCAACACAAAGAAGTCCATCCCTCCATGACCAGCACCCTCTGCGTATTCCCCGTATTTTTTCCAAAGCGGATGGTCGTACTTTTCCAACCAGGCTTTAGAGGCGTCCCAACGATGGGGCTCAGATTGACCCTCTATATATATTCTGTCGCCATCTTTCTCCCAAAGGCCATTAGACCCCTGAACCCTAAAACCTAAGGAATAAGGTCTTGGGGAGTTACAATCATGGGTAATGATAATCGTTTCTCCCATAGCAGTCTCCAGCGTAGAGGTAATAATATCTCCTTGTTTAAAGCGCACTGCAGCATTCGGATGGTCTGCTCCACCTTTGTCTACAATGTATTTATGAAGCCCTACCGCCTTAGTGGCATGAGAAGACATAGACACAAATCTATTGCCTCTATTGATATTGGCCATAGCGGCAATTGGCCCCAGTCCATGGGTAGGGTATACGTCTGCATTTCTAGTCACAGAATGCTGGGTGCGCCATTTGGCCTCTGAAATAGCCTTTTCGCCAAATTCTACCCCCCCACCATAAGGCTGTTTTCCGTCATTAAATTTTACCGCTCTAAGATCGTGTTGGTACCCACATCTGTAGTGCAACATTTCTCCAAAAACCCCTTCTTTAACCATGTTCAGTACAGCCATTACATCCCTTCTGTAATTGACATTTTCCAACAGCATGAGATGGGTACCCGTTTGTTCATGGGTATTCACCAGGTCCCAGCACTCTTCCATGGTATTGGCTGCAGACACCTCAACACCCGCAAACTTACCCGCCTTCATAGCGTCTACACTCATGCGGGTGTGCCACAACCAAGGAGTGGCAATTAGCACCGCGTCTACTGTTTTTAGGTCTAATAAATTCCGGTAATCCAATTCGTTTTTTCCAAAAATAAGAGGCGCTTTAGCCCCTGCTTCTGCCATAATTTTTTGTGCTATGGCAATTCTGTTAGGATCTATATCTGCAATAGCCGTCACAACTACATCTTGCCTTTTAAGGGCATTTTCCAAATGGTTGGTTCCCCGGAGCCCCACCCCTATAATTCCAATCTGTAATTTGTCATTGGCACTATTTTTTACTTTTCCTAAAGACTGGCCTAAAGCGAGATTAGGAAGCACTACTGAGGCAGCTCCAAAAGCGGCCGATTTCTGAATAAAGGATCTTCTACTAGACATATGGGGGCAATTTTAGGGTGGATGATTCGTAAATTGTAGTTGAAATTAAGGAAATCTTTTATAAAAAAGGCTTCCAAACAGACAATTTCTGTAGGATGTAGTATCTTGTAGCTGTTTTATAATGCAACTATGACTTTACTTATAATGGCTGCCGGAAGTGGTAGCAGATACGGAGGATTAAAACAATTCGACGGCTTAGGCCCAAACGGAGAATACCTTCTAGAATACACCATTTTTAATGCTATAGCCGCTGGTTTCAATCACATAGTAGTGATTGCCAAACCAGCCAATACGGAAGACATTACCGCCTACCTCTCTGAAAAACTACCAGAAAATATTGCCTTAACTGTTTTGGGTCAGGCCATTTCAGATGTCCCTGAAGGCTTTACCGCGCCCCCACAAAGAGAGAAACCTTGGGGAACGGCTCATGCCGTTTGGACTGCCAGAGAAGTGATTAAAACACCATTTGCAACGGTCAATGCAGATGACTATTACGGCCCTGAGGCGTTTAAAGACGCTGGCGCTTTTTTAAACGCCCTACCCAATCACCACACCTATGGACTGGTAGCCTATGAATTAAAAAACACCCTCTCAGATTACGGCACGGTATCAAGAGGAGTATGTGAAGTAAAAGACGGCGCCTTACATGACATTACAGAACGCACCAAGTTAATCGCCTCTGGAGACCATGAAGCCATGGATGAGGATTCTGGATTAAAATTTCCACTAACGACCCCAGTGAGTATGAATTTTTGGTTGAGCACCCCTTTTATTTTTCCAGCGATTACCCAACGTTTTGAATCCTTTTTATCTGGAGACACACCAGAAAAAGGCGAATTATATCTACCCTTCATTGTGGCAGAACAGTTGGAAGCAAAAGAAGTGAGCGTAGGGGTAATTCCTACTAAAAGTCAATGGTTTGGACTCACCTATGCACAAGACAAAGCAGCCGCCATTGAGACCTTAAAAAATTTACATGAATCCGGACTGTACCCGGCAAAATTATGGAAGGTATAGCTCTTAAAAATATCGCGAATATCCTTCGCCATTTTTTACCTCATGGCAATGACTTTGAGGTGCTTCACATCACACAAGGCCTGATCAACGACAGCTATAAAATTAGCTTTCCAGATCGGGCCTATTTTTTACAGCGACTCAACACCCAAATATTCCAGAACAGTGAAGACCTGATGTTCAATATTGGCCAGTGGCAACAATCCATTCAAGGGAGCAGCCTTCCCGCACCCACTTATCTAAAAACCACTCAGGGGCCCTATTTTGCAAAGGATGAACAGGGACATTTATGGCGCATGCAAACCTATATTCCAAACGCCATGGCCTATGACATTGCCCCAAACGAGAAAATAGCTAAAGAAGCAGGGAGACTATTGGGTCATTTTCACGGCATTTCAAAACAGTTGAACACCCAGTCTTTTAAAACCCCTATTCCCCAATTTCAAGACATTCATTTGCGGTGGCAACAGTTTCAACAGGCCTGTGACCAGGCCGATGCCAAGACCCTACAAGCCGCTCAAAAAACCATAGAAATACTACAGACGCTTCAAGATTTCGCCTTTAATACCCCCAAGGGACTTCCTATGAGATTGTGCCATAACGACACCAAACTCAACAATATGCTCTTCCACGAAAAGCAGCACAAAGGCATTTGTTTGGTAGACTTAGACACCCTCATGCCAGGATTTGCCTATTATGATTTTGGAGACGCCCTGCGTACGGTGGCCAATACAGCTGCTGAGGGCGATCTTAATACGCCTGTACTATTCAAGACAGCCCACGCCGCTTCTTTTATAAGCGGGTTGTGTGAGCGACCAGAGGCTTTTACTAAAAAGGAGTGGCTCAGTTTGCCTTTTGGTGCCGTTTATATGCCTTTCCTTCACGGTCTTAGGGCGCTCACTGATTTTTTAGCAGGAAACCTGTATTATAAGGTAAGCTACCCCAATGAAAATCTAGACCGTGCACAAAGCCTGCTAAGCTTTGCCAAAAAAGCATATGAAAAACAAGATTTCTTAAACCAATCTATAGCCGTAAGTGTATGAGATGGAGCTTACTTTTTTTCATGATTTTTTACAGCACTCTTTGGGGGCAAAGCTATGGAGGCCTCTCTATAGACAACGACTTATTCTTTGGTAAAGATTACTATTACTCTAGCGGGATTTTTCTTCAGTACGGAACCACCAAAAATGGCAGAGAAAAACCCCTAAATAATGAAGATTTATTTAAAATAGAACCAGCAATCAAAAAACGTATTCATTGGACCTTAGGGCAACAGATTTACAATCCTATTGGCCGCTATGACAGCATTACCACTAGTATGGATTATCCCTTTAGTGGCTACCTTTTTTTAGAAAGAGCCGTGTCTAGAACCCTTAAAAATAAAGGGGTATTTCGTTGGAGCGCCCAACTTGGAATAAGCGGTCCTGGCTCCTTAAGCGAACCTTTTCAAAACACCTACCACAAATATATTTTAGGATTACCTCCCTTGAGTTGGGTAGGACAACAGCCCGGAAATATTCATTTAGGCCTTCTAGGGCAGTACACCCATTACCTTTCTCTAGGGCAAGTGAGCCAATTTTCATATCAAATCCAAAGTCAATGGGGTACCCATAGAAGCCAATCCAGCGTTAGTGGGGGCATTCATATGGGCCAAATTAATCCAATGGTGTTTTATTCAGAAGCTTTTCATTATCCTATAAAAGAGGGTTTTGGAGCGTATATTGGCCTTCAGTACCGCTATCATTTTCAGGACTACAATCTCTCTGGTAGTTTGTTTGAAAACAATTCCCCCTTTACCCTCCCCTCTAATTCATGGAGAAATACATGGCTAGCTGGAATGGCTTACCAAATAGATCAATGGCAATTCTTAGCCGTAGCGAAAGCGCGTTCTAAAGACACCCCAGGCCAAAAATACCAAAGGCACCAAGTGGTATACCTCAGTATATTGAGGCAATTGGATTAATTTTCTGTGGAAACTGGGTCCGGCATGGTCAGGGTAGTGTTTATTTTTATCACCCCTTGACCCCCATTCAACCCATAATTAGTCTGAATATCGTAGACCGTTCTATAAACAGTTACTTTTCTAATAGACATCAGATCTAATCCAGGAGGAGGGGTCTTACCTATTAGATTCCCATCTACATCCCACAAAGCATATGGAGGCAGCCCATCTGAAAAAGATCCAATTCTGTCTCGCATTACAATCACTTGATTGCCCTCAATTTTTGCCGTACCCAAATGCCTGCGAATAGCTTGAATGACATTGGTGGCATAGATGTCTATCCCAAACTCATTGAGCTCTCTAAACTTAGATTTCTTTTTCTCTTTACGCTTTAAACCGCGTTCAATCATTCTGGCTTCTTTCTTAGAAACCCTCGCCTCTTGCGCGTTACCTTGGAGAGGGTATAAAAAAAGCACCCCTAATAAAATATATACAATTCTCATCTTTTCATTTTTTTATGAAGTTAGTGAATATTCTTCATAGGGCTGTTTGCTCATTTCCCATCAAATAATTGTTTTTATGTAATTTAGAAACAAAATAGCCCTTATGAACCATCAATTAACTTCCATACTTTTAGGCTTTCTGTGTTTCTCTTTCATTGAAATCAAAGCCCAAGATACCAATTCAGAGATTATCAAAGCAATAGATCATGATAAAATGCAATGGTTCAAAGAAGCTAAATTGGGCATATTTATTCACTGGGGCATATATGCTGTAGACGGAATTAGTGAATCCTGGTCGTTTTACAATGAGTATCTCACCCATGAAGACTACCTCGAACAACGCAATGGTTTTACAGCCACTAAATATAAACCTCAAGAGTGGGCACAACTCATAAAAGACAGTGGTGCACAATACAGTGTCGTCACAAGTAAACATCATGATGGATTTGCCCTATGGAATACCAAATACGGTTCACTCAATGCAGTGTCACATTCTGCCGCTAAAAAAGATGTGCTGAGCCCACTCGTAAAAGCACTGAAAAAAAAAGACCTTAAAATTGGAATTTATTTTTCACTGCCCGACTGGTCCTCTGAACTTTACACTCACTTTACAACCACAAAAAAAAGATATTCTATTGAAGAAGATCCATTGAGGTGGCAGCAATACTTAAATTACATGAATAACCAACTTCAAGAGCTCAAAAACAATTACAGTCCAGATCTTTGGTGGTTCGACGGAGATTGGGAACACTCCTCTGAGGCTTGGGAGAGTGCTAAAATTAGAACAGCACTTTTAAAAGATGCTCCAAAAACCATTATTAATTCCAGATTGACGGGTCAGGGAGACTATCAAACCCCTGAGATTGGTGTGCCAGTGTATCGGCCGGAGGCCAAATACTGGGAACTCTGTATGACTATAAATGACTCTTGGGGGTATCAGCAAGCAGACACCAATTACAAAACCAGCCAACAAATTTTAGACATCTTTGTAGATTGCATCTCCAAAGGAGGGAATCTGTTATTAGATATTGGTCCTAAAGCAGACGGAACCATTGATCCCATTCAAAAAGACAGGCTACTCAAGCTCGGTTCGTGGATAAAAAAACACCACAAGGCCGTTTATGGAACCACTAGAGGCATTCCTTATGAGCATTTTTATGGACCAACTACCCTGAGTAAGGACAAACAAACACTTTATTTATATGTGAGAGATATTCCTAAAGATGGGAAAATTGTGGTTAAGGGAATTTCCAATGCTATTCACAGGGCCTATGTAGTAGGAAATGGCTCCATTCTAAACCAACAAAAAATTTCCAAACTGTACTGGAACCAATACCCGGGAATTTCTTACATTCATTTACCCAAAGATACCATAGATCCATATTACACCGTGGTAGCCTTGGTTTTAGATGGCCCTATCAGGCTTTATTCTGACCAAAATAGCGCGGTAGAACAAAATTAAATAGTGATCTTATGAAATCCTTCTTTATTTTTCTTTGGAGCTTTTTCTTTTTTTTATTTATATGCTGTGACAAAAATGATTCCCCTACGGCAATTCCTGCAAATTTAGAGGGCCAGTGGGTATTGGACCGAGTGGTTTGCTTTTGCTATTTTGGGGAGGCCGGTACTGAAAATTTTGACGACCAACAATTGTGGTTTTCAAAAGACCAACTCTACCCTATGGGACCGAACAATGATATGCCTAATATTGCACCCATTGGCAAAGTGTACGATTACAGCATCTCTGGAGAGATCTTGACCATGAATCAGTCCGGCAAAAAATATACCCTAGAAATATCTGGCGACACCCTTAGCCTCACTTTTGTAGACAACGAAATGATCGCAGACGACGAAATAAGCTTTTATTTCAAAAAAGGTACAGCAAACCCCTCCTGCATAGATTTTTCAACAGTTATTGAAGACGGCATTTGCACCAAAGAGTATATGCCAGTGTGCGGCTGCAATGGCTTGAGTTACTCTAATAAATGCATGGCTCAAAACGCAGGAGTGATGAGCTGGGAAAATGGGGAATGCGAATGATATGTAGTGGATTAATCTTTTGATGATCTGTATTTTAAATTTTCATTATTTAAAATATTAATAATTAAATTTATAAGATTAAAAAAACCGCCTCATGAAAGATATTATTTGCCCGAATTGTAACACCGCTTTTAAACTGGACGACGCTGGATTTGCAGATATTGTAAAACAAGTAAGAGATGAACAATTTACAGAAGAACTCAACCATAGGTTGGCCATAGCTGAAAAAGAAAAGTCTAATGCAGTGATGTTGGCAGAGGCAAACTTAAAGAATACCCTCCAGCAGGAACTTTCAAAAAAAGAACAGGAAATTAGTGCCCTTAAATCTAGTAAAGCACTGGAAATTGAACAAATAAGGGCTAAAGTTGCCCAAGCGGAACAAGAGAAAAGGCAAGCGGTTTTAGAGGCTACTCGAGCCATAGAAAAAGAGCGAGATGGACTGTTGAATCAGCTCAGCAATAAAGAGGTAGAAAGGCAACTTCAGGAAAAGTCCATTCAGGAGCAATTCAATCAAAAACTACTCACCAAAGAAGAGACCATTAAAATGAAGGACGACGAAATTGCGCGTCTCAAAGATTTTAAGCAAAAACTCTCTACTAAAATGGTGGGCGAATCTCTAGAGCAACACTGTGAAGTGGAATTCAACAAACTAAGGGCCACTGGTTTTCAGAATGTATATTTTGAAAAGGACAATGACGCCAGCTCAGGGAGTAAAGGAGATTTTATTTACCGTGAGAACGATCAGAATGGAAATGAAATACTCTCCATTATGTTTGAAATGAAAAATGAAGGAGATGAAACCGCCACTAAAAAGAAAAACGAGGACTTTTTCAAAGAATTAGA
>Ga0102948_1001239_pt1 | contig 10071 bp, 8 predicted proteins | sample SalPonA_A_H2O_MG_FD_78211 | JGI IMG/M metagenome (GOLD analysis project Ga0102948, IMG submission 78211) | Water microbial communities from South San Francisco under conditions of wetland restoration - Salt Pond MetaG R2A_A_H2O_MG | ecosystem: Environmental > Aquatic > Non-marine Saline and... | reverse complement strand
TGTTGAGATCCCATCTCCTGGAGTTCTTTCTTGTGGCTCTCTTGTAAGCTCTGGATCTCTTTCTGGTGTTCGATCTGCTGTTGGTTGATGTCTGACTTCAGCTTGTTCAACTCTAACTTCATTAGATTGAATTCGCTGATCTTTGCTTCCAAGGATTTGCTCAATCGTTGTTCTCTGTTCTTTGTCATATGTAACCCCGTATTTTGTTTTTAGTGTTTTTTGCGACCCTCCAACGGATGATGCTTTGATAGCAAAGCCTTCAAATTGATAGCTGAGTCTGATTTGATCCTTCGCAAAATTAGCGTTCACATCGATTCCCAGGTCTTGCATAGATCTAATGAAATCTGGGAAGGACGGTTGGCAAGCAGCAGTCATCTCAATAGCTTTCTCGATGTACTCTTGAGGACTTCCTTTCTCTCTTTGCCATTGAGGGATGGGCTTCTTGGAATCAGGGTTGTACTGGACAACCTCATATCCAAATTCCTTCTCAAGCTTTCGACAAAGCTTTAGGTTTCTAATTCGCTCATTACTATCTGAAACGACACGACCGTTAACAGCAATTGAAGTCGTTAATATGTGGTAGTGAGTAATATCAGTATCTTGGTGCTTTGCGATGGTATAAAGACAATTGTTGTATCCCATCTCTTCCATCCAACGATGGATGAACTCTAAATCTTCTTCTTGATTTGTATTGTCACGTGGATTCGGTGAGTAAGCGATATGAACAGTGTTCTTTTTTCTAACCTTGTTTTGTGAATCGTTAACAATAAATTCTCTGGCAAGCTTGTTAATATCAGATCCATAATTAATCATGTTGGATTCAATAAACAATGCGTGATCTTTATTGAATATATATTTTCCCGCACCGCTGTGAGAGAAGCCATGCATTATTTTCATAATAGCCATTTGTTTAGATCCTCCCTGTGCTTGTTGTTGTTTTCAATAGCAGCAAAGATGATCTTCATCGCATTTTCATCAAGATTAGAAATTCTTCCTTTGTAAACTGCTCTAATAATTAAGTGGAGAAGTACGTTCTGACTGTTGTACTCACGTAATGACTGTCGAACTAGCTCTATCTTGATTTGCCTGACAAGCTCTTCAACGGTACTGAACTGAGCTATCTTGTCTCTGATGAACGGTGCAACCTGGTGGTCACCTTCATATCCAAAGAGACCCATACGACGCAGCAGGTCTGCGTATTCCGCCTCACTGAACGAAATCTTCTTACGGATCTCCCGCTTGTCATGGGTTTTGGCTGGTCTGCCGTTCGCCTTGGGCTTTCGGCTTTTTCTTCTTGTCATGGGACACTCTTTATTATTTTTATTATTGTTGTCTTTCTGCTTTTGCTCTTGCATAAACCCAGAGCAAAGCGATGGGCTTTTATGCCCGCAACCATGAAAGAGCAAATGCAATGCAGCGTTTCATGGTGAGGATTTTTTATCAAATAAATACGTAGTATTTATGCCGATAAAAAACGAGTCAAACCCGAAGGGTGAGGTTTTGGGGCACCCAAAACACAACTCGCTACTCATAAAAACCATCAAATTAATTTATAAATTATATTTTATTTAAAATGAGTATGTCAATGACATGTTATTATAATCATCTGAGAAGTAATAGTTGCTTGAGTCTTGATTTACTCTACTGATAGTTATTTTTAATTCCTTTGTTAAGTATGTAGAAATTCCAAATATTGTTGTTTTTATTTCGATATCTTCGTTTATTATTTCAAGTCCATCTGAAAAATTCTTTGAATAGAATAATGTGAAAGGCCTTCCATAAATTAAATTAGTATATGCTGATGAAAGTGTTTTTTTATTTGTTAGAAAATTAACATCGGGGCTATCATAAAATTTATATGATAGATTTAAATTACCATATTCTCCAATGCTTGATAAATATAACTTAAAAGCCCCCTGCTCATAATCTTCGTACTTAGAAGATGATACATTTCCACCCAACATCAAGTGATTTGAATCATCATATGATATTATTTTACTTATAGATAAATTAATATCAGAAATTCCTGAATCACTGATATCGGATTTTAGCGAGGATTGAGATAAGCATAAGTCAGCATAAATACTTCTAGAAATATGGTTCTTACTACATATGGAATATAAAGAGGATGTCTTTAAAATCCCACCACTAATAGAACTCTGCGCTGAGTAATTTAGATAAGCTTCTAAATATCTTTCATTGCCGAAAAAAAACTTAGATTTAAAATATCCTGATGCATAACCAGCATATCCAGATTTTCTATATAACTCATCATCACCAACGAAGGTCATTCCTGAAATAACAAGCGGTTTATCTGGATTTCCGCCGTTTAAGTTGCGGTCATATATAACAGAAAAACCAAGTGACGAATCATTAAAAAAACGCTCGCTAAAGGTGGCGTCTTCATTTATACCCACGCCTTCTTCACCTAATCGATCAGTAATCAATTCATACTGCGAAGCAGACAAAATTGCGCCATCTAACGAATGTACGGTGCAATGGTTGTAGAGCCTAAGAGGCGCTTCTTCATATAAGCAGGTCACTGCATGAGAGATCGTTGGTAGAAAAAATAAAAAAAAAGGAGCTAGCGTTATAGCTCCTTTTTTACGCAACCATCCCCAATTCATTATGGAATCTTGTGCCCTGCAAAAGCACCACCGTAAGTTGGATCTGCTTCATTAGAAGCATAAACACCATGAACACCAGCAGCAGCATCATCAGAGAACGCTCCATACAATGTTGCAGTACCACTATACCCGCCAACTGTTAGAGTCAGGTTACTTGCAGAGAACTCACCAGTGGATGTATTCATAGGAAGGTTAGTGCCCGAAAGGTTCGTTGTGTACGTATTTGATGTAGTACCTGTATATGAAGTAACAAGGCCGTTATCAAAGTCAGCAGTAAGATTAAAAGTGCCTACATCTTGTGTACCGCTACTTCGATTAGCAATACCAAATGTCCCAACATAATTAAACGTACCTGCTGGTATACTGGTTAATTCGGAGCCTAAAGAAAGTGCAAAGTTAGCTGATGCCGCAGGAATGTCTACGTAAAATACCGCTGCTTCTGCAGTCCTATCCTCAAATACAGTAACGTTAGAAGTGACCCCACCTGAAGATATGGTGCCAGAACGTATATCCGCATGAGGGAGTGATGAGTTAGTAATTGGAAACGATGACTGAATAATGTCGTCAGCGTTACCATCATTCGCATTTATCTCAGCTACGAAGCCAGCCGCCTCAGGGCCAAGAAAGTAAGCCTTCAACCCTGTGTCAGGGTCTACAATTTTGGCTATACCAGCATCATCCGAAAATACCTTTAATGTCTGAGCTTGGTAATTAGTTGCTTCTTCAGGAGCTGCAGGAGCTGCAGGAACGGTGCCACCGCCACCGCCACCGCCACACCCGACAAGACTCAGAGTTGATGCTACTACAACCGCTGGCAACACTAATGATTTATGGTTCACTTTCTCTACCCTCAATAATGGCTCGATTTTAAGTGTAATAGAAGAAACCTAAATCGCAAAAAAACACGTCAATCCACATGCGATAACCATAAATCACGCACCGTCCTGCTCTTGTTTAAGATCAAACTCACTGGTTAGATAATCTTTAAGGTCACTCTCTGGAAGATTGGCAACAATAGAGATGCCAAGCTTTACCAAGTCAGTCTTGCTGACGCTCCTGGGAAGGGTCTCAAGGCGCTTTTCCAAGGCATCGATGTAGCGCTGCTGGAGTAGAAAGTTCTGTCTAACACCCTTCTCTTCAGGTGCTTTGAAACGCCTGTCTGTTTTTTTAGGTGGAGTTGAATCTACCACCTTGGGTTTTGTGTCCGTGTAAGCAGCACCGCCAAGGATTTCATCCAGTTTCTGTTGATCAACAGAATTACGTGGATCCTCAGAGGCTTTAGCAGCTTTCTCTTTCATCTTTGCAGCCAATGCTGCGTAATTACCTTTAACCATTATTTAGCTCCCAGGATCTCGTTCACGATATTGGTCATTTCAGCAATGGCTTTGTCGTTTTTGGGTTCAAACTCGAACACTGAACTGCCGTCTTCATCTGCATCATCGTAGATCTCACGATTGTTGATGATGTAGCTGAGTGGAGTGATGCCAAAGGTTTCAAAGGCGTCTTTGGCGTTCTGTATTCGATAGCCAAGAGAAGGCAGAGTTGGGCATTGCGTAGCGACCCCTCGAACGATCAAATCAGGGTTAACGACTTTAACCTCATCGATGAGTTGAACCATTTGGATTAGGGTTTTGAGATCTCTGCGCTTGGTTCTTGATGGAATTAATAGATGTGTCGCTGCGGTGAGAGCCGAACGCATCATTGGGCTGTCATGGCCGCCCGTATCAACTACGACTGTGTAACCATCCCTCTCATCTGCTAATAGGTCCTCACGGCAGTTGCCTGTGTATTGTGCAAAGCGAATATCAGGTAATTGACCCAGATCCCTACGCTCTTCGACCCACTCTGTAGTTGTCCCTTGCTTGTCGCCATCGATGAGTTTCACTTTGTGACCTTGGGATTGCAGACAAACTGCGATATTGGTGGCAATACAGCTCTTGCCGACCCCGCCTTTGATGCTTGCTATGACTAATATCATTTTTGTTACCTCTAAATTTTTATCTAAATTACCATGGATAAAATACATACGCAACACATCATATATATCGTATATATCGTATATACTATATGTACAGTATATACGACAAATCGTAATGCTGAATTACACTTATTACCGTAATTACGATAATTATGTAATTACTGTAATTACTTGTTGCATTACAGCAATCATTACGATAAACTGGTTACAGATAAAATTTTTTGAGGTACGAACAACATGGCAACAACTAATAGGCTGACCGAAGTGGAGGTTTTTGAGGCGTGTAGAGAGATGGTTTCAAGAGGCGAGAAGCCAGCAACCACAGCACTTTACAAGGTGCTCAAGCGTGGTAGCTACAGCACAATCCAAAAGCACTTAAAAGCATGGGAAGTCAGCGAAGAAGCTGCTGAAGTCCATGCAGAGAATTTGCCTGCCGTGGTAGAGCTGCCAGAAGCATTTACAGAAGAAGCAAATACGTTTCTTAAGAAAGTTTTCCAGCTCGCAAAAGATGAGATGAGCGCAAAGGTAGCGCAAATTCAGGCTGATCGTGACCAGGCAGTCGCAAATGCAGAGCAACAAGTTCAAGAGATCATTGAGATCAACAATGAAACGACTGAAAGCCTGACAGCAGCAGAAGAAACTATCGAGAACCTAAATTCTAAAATCACTGAGTTACAGAATGAGGTTCAGCGAAAAGTTGAGCGTTTGGAGGTGAAGGATGAAGAGATCCAGGAACTGACAGCGCAGCTCGATGATGCGGATGCTAATCAGACTGCAATGGCGACTCAAATAAACGCCCTGAACACCGAAATTAGAGTTCTATCGACACGAAACACTGACTTAGAAGAGAACGTGTCTGAGCTTCGAAAATCACGTGACAAAGCAGACAAAGAACATCGCAAAACACTCGATGAGTATAAAGAGCGTTCTCAGTCAATGATTGATGATCTGAGAGCTTATCGTGAACGCCAAGATGAAGTGATTCAGTCGCTAAAAGGTGATCTTGAGGAGACAGGTAGCAGAGTTAGAACACTGCTCGATGAAGCTAAAGAGCTTACGAAATCGCATTCGGATGAGGTACAGAAGCTTGAAGCCGCAATAGCGTCAGCAGAAAAACAGCATCAAGATGAAGTTAAAGAGTGCAAAAAAGAGATTGAAGCGCTGAAAGCTGAGTTAAAAGAAATGGCGGCAGCGGAAGAGGCGGAAATGAATGGTAAAGAGAAGAAGTAATCCGCTAGTTAAAGCTGCGCTGGGTAAATCCTACATATCTGCACCGACAGATGCTAAAGCTAAAAGTATCGATGAAAATCTCGATAGCCTTATAGCGGAACTGCCACCTGAGACTGAAAAGTCTAGCTGTTCGAGCGGCAAAGGTGTGGTTTCTGATGCTATCGACGAGATGAAAATCGCAGGTTTTCCGTTAACTGAGGAACAGAAGATCGCTGTGCGGCTCGCACTCAAAAACGAATCGCTGAAAATATCGGCGTTTGCAGGTGCAGGTAAGACTTCTACATTGAAAGCCATTTCAGAAGCGAAGCCTCAACAGCGAGGTTTATATCTTGCGTTTAACAGATCGATTGCTGATGAAGCGGGGCGTGAATTCCCGAATAGCGTTTCGTGTAGAACGGCACATTCGCTGGCTTACGGCCCTATCGGATCAGAATATGCAAAAGCTGGGCGTTTGCGCTCAAATATCAACGGCAGCTTCATTGTAAAAGAACTCAGCTTAGGCGGTGGGGTTGGAGGTGCTGGAATTGCAGCGATCTCAAGTCTTGCGATGCAGACAGTCACTAAGTTTTGTCAGGGTGGGTCTGACAAAATTTCTACAAAGGATTGCCCGTGGAGTGAGCTTTTCAAAATTGAAAATGAGCATGAACGCAAAGCAGTCGCAGAGGAAGTGTTACGCATAGCCAAAGAACTTTGGAAGCTGATGAACAATAAGCGTTCAAAGTTTCCCATTACGCATGACGTTTACCTAAAAATCTGGGCGCTCACAAAACCTACATTACATTACGATTACATACTTTTTGATGAAGCCCAGGATGCCAACGGCGTAATGCTCTCAATCGTTGAGAATCAAGCCTCCCAGAAGATTTATGTGGGTGATAAATACCAGCAGATTTACTCATGGCGTGGTGCCGTAAATGCGATGTCCACAATCGAAACTGAGCATGAGTGTGTGATCACCCAATCATTTAGGTTTGGTGAAGCTGTAGCTGATGTAGCGAATCATATTTTGAGTGAGTACCTTTTCTGTTCAACGCCATTGATAGGCTTTGAAAAAGTGAACAGTACCGTAATCAACGGTAAGTCTAGCAATGAGCCTGACGTTTACATTTGTCGCACTAATGCGCTGTTGATCTCAAGTCTCCAGGGTTATATCGGGCAAGGAAAAGTAGTTTACGTCGAAGGCGGTGTGCGCTCACACATTGAGTTGATTAAAGCGATAGAGCAGTTCAGAAAGAAAAAGAAGAGCAATCACCCAGAGTTGATGCTGTTTCAAACGTATCAGGATTTCTTAGATTTCATCGAAGATGATAACGCCGCTGGTGAGTTAAAGGTTCTCTACCGTTTGATCAAATCTGTTGGATACAGAGAACTGATTGAGCTGCTTGAAGCGTGTTTAGATGTAGATGAGGCAGATGCAGACATCACGCTAACCACTGCTCACAAGTCGAAAGGTCGTGAGTGGGATAACGTATTGCTGGGGTCTGACTTTAGGATGCCGAAGGCCGCTGGTGGAGAGTTTAATTCTGAAGAGTTGAACTTGCTCTACGTTGCTGTGACACGTGCGAAAAAGGTGTTGGATATCAGTGAAACAGACTTGCTCAAATAGCACGTGTGCGACATTGCACCGTTTAACATAAAATCCATTCTACTCAGTAGCGCCCTCAGAGCGTCACAGAAGCGACATTTTCAGGTGCCCATCCGAACGTATTGGGCGGGATCGAAAACGCTCTCAGATCGGCTCTCAGGCGGTCGATTTTAGCACTACATTCACACTGATTAACAACCATGCCCGCAGGGCATATTTAACAAGTATTCGTGCACGAATATTTCTATTCTACGATGAAATCCCAGAATTCTAAGGTAAAGCACAGTTACAGGGAGATTCGACTAAAAAGAAGCTAAACAAGCGTATTCTACGATGAAACCCAGCTATCCTAAGCTCAAATCACATAATTTTACGGTTAAACCACAGCTATACTAAGCTGAAAGCCCAGAATGCTATGCTGAAAACCCGTTATTCTAAGCTCTAATCACACCCTTAATTTTGGAGCTAACGTAGAGAGTGGGTCAGTACAGATCTCTCTATACGTTCTTATCTAACGCTCTATTGCTGATTGATCCTACCTTTCTAACGATCATTAAAACTGGTTAATTCTTCTCCATCTTAACAACCCTACGCCACGACACCCACCAGGGTGCTGATATCTGATATTGGCTTTTACTCACTCACTGTTTGTTTATCCAGTTAGAAACCGTCTTCTGGCTAATACTCAGTGCCTTTGCGATCTCTCTTTGTGAGAGTCCGTTGTTAACCATATTTAGCACTTGGGGCATCAACTCTTCACGCTTAGCTTTACCCTTCTTAGCGCCTCTGTGTGCTTGTTTTGCTAAGAATGCGGGTGAGTGTTCAGAGGTTCCTCTGAAGAACATCCAAGTCCATTTACCGACCGATTTCGCTGTAGCTTTAACCTCGTTGAATGGTAGTCCTGTCGGAAACTGGAGGTTGATTGCAACAGCTTTATCCAACACTGATTTCATCCAAGTATCGTAGAGCGCTTGCCCGTTGTTTCGGTACTCATCGACATTGCGATATGCCCAGTGACGCAAGTCATCAAACATCAGGCAGTTGCGCCCAAGACCCGTTGCTTCAACGTCTTTGCTGAGTCGTTTCTTGGTATTTAGGTCAACGTGTGAAGCCAGCTCTGGCAGATCGTAAAAGGTTTCTCTGAATTGGTAGAGCCGCCAGTCTTTATGAAGCGGATTCTTCATAATCAAACCAGAGTAACCCACATCAGCTTCTAAGCGTTCTGAGTACGCTCTTTCGATAGCTGCTGCATAGCGTAAAGGATGTGTTCGGGCATTCTCGGTTTTACAGATAGGTACTTCAATTTCATAACCGACGTGTGCGTGTTCGTTTTCGGGATTTTCAGCAATCCATGAGGGCGCAGCAACGCCACGACCCATCCAATCGGTAGCTGCATCAGGGCGATCCAAATCGAACACTAAACGGTAAATGAGTGAATGCGGGTTTGCTTGGATGTATCGCTTCTGTAGTGCTTGATCTTGACCACGTATGACAAGGCCCGATTCAAGCCAATCTGTACAGTATGGTCGATGAGGTAAGCGATCTTCTGTGAAGAAGTCTAACTGTTTCGGCATCTTGCCTCCTGCGGAGCGCAGGAAGCAGAGTCATTTTCGAAAGCTTGCAATAAGCCTAAATAATTCATAAACTGTTCCTATCTTGTGTGGAACCCTCGTTGAATGTCAGTCGCCAAACTTAGCATTCTTCGGGGGTTTTGCTTTTTATGCTTCTTTCAAATCTCCTCTCTCACCTTGGCATTGAAAGAAACAAGGGCTGTCGCCTGAATTTTCATTGATCACAATATCACCACTACCGACTCACTGCAAGTTTCTGATTTTATTGTAAAAATCGTACTAAATCATTGGGTTATCTACGCCACATCACGCATCATAACTTGTAGAACCACTGCCGCTACCGCCGCTGCCTGCATTCGGTTTAATCTGTATCTTGCCGTCTTTTTCATAGCTGACTTCAATGCCTTTCTTCGCCAGTTCCTTCTCAAATAATGTGGCTAATGGCACGTTATTCACTGTTCTTGTCTCGAAGTATTTGACGATCTCAGAATCCGTGCGCTCTCTACGCTCGCCGTCTTCATAAACTTTCAAATGAGAGTCTTTCATTGAAGCGCTCGCAGCGATAATAATCGCACGGTAATTATCTGCTTTGAGCTGAATTAGTCGCTGGTCACGTAGATTCCCAACTCTTTCTCTAATGACTTCACCACTTCGCTTAGTAAGCCTTCTAACTTCTCTAAGCTTTCCATGGATTGAGTTGAGCGCTCCATTAATATTGATAAAGGATCTTTGTCTTTCTCTTGTTTCTGTAAGGTGGCGTTCTGCTTCCTGAGCTCGTCCTCTTTGCTTCTCAAGTTGGCTTCTTCCACTTTGAAAGAGTCCAATAATCGTCTCAAATCGTCTTCTAAGCTCGAAAACTTTTCCAGCAACCCTGTAGCCTGCGAATTGACTGTGTTTTGAACTAATAGAAGCAGGTCTGGTGATTCGATCAGGAGTGAGATTATCTCTTGAGGTGTCTGTTGAGATCCCATCTCCTGGAGTTCTTTCTTGTGGCTCTCTTGTAAGCTCTGGATCTCTTTCTGGTGTTCGATCTGCTGTTGGTTGATGTCTGACTTCAGCTTGTTCAACTCTAACTTCATT
>Ga0102948_1001238_pt1 | contig 10101 bp, 9 predicted proteins | sample SalPonA_A_H2O_MG_FD_78211 | JGI IMG/M metagenome (GOLD analysis project Ga0102948, IMG submission 78211) | Water microbial communities from South San Francisco under conditions of wetland restoration - Salt Pond MetaG R2A_A_H2O_MG | ecosystem: Environmental > Aquatic > Non-marine Saline and... | reverse complement strand
TTGGTCATGGGTACCGTGATGTTCGCTCATTGTTCCTCCTACGGGTTTACTCTACAACAAACCCCCTGCTAAGAAAAACCGCGTGTGTTTCAGTGGGCAAGGACAATCAGGTGGGGTGCTTGCTTGCGGTAGCGTTGTTTGTCGAAATCGCCATATAAGGTGATGTGCTTAAAGCCCGCTGCCTGCAAGGCTCTTTCTAGTTCAAAACGATGATAGTACCGCTGTGTGAGGCTAAATACCTGCCGTGTGAGGTTGCCAGAAGCATTGACTGTATCAAGATAATAACGGCTTTCTAACACCTGAGCATCTTCATCGTGGTGCTGCAAGACAAATAACTCGCTGCCTTCTGCGACATCTGCCCAATAGGGTTCACGCCTGAGCACATCAAGTTGCCCAAAGTGGGGGTTGTATAGGTCACAAGCAAAACGTCCATGTGGCTCGAGATACTGTTTTACCTGTGACAGTGCCGCGTCTTGGTCTTTGAGGGTATAAAGGTGCATCAGCATGTTAAACGGCGCAATGATGAGGGGGAAGCGCCTGTCTAGCTCGAGCGCTTGGGCTTCTTCTTGCAGCCACGTGACCTGCTCGCTCAAACCTTCTGCTTCAAGATTACGCTTGGCGCGGGTTAGCATCTTTTCTGACGGTTCTACTGCCACGACTTCATGCCCACTGGCTGCTAGCGCCCGCGTGACTCTGCCCGTACCTGCACCAAGTTCCAGCACTGGCGCACCATAGTCTCGTGCCAAATCACGGTAAAACCCCAAGTCATCCCGATACGACGCGTATTGCTGTTCGTATAGTGCAACCAACGGGTCATATAGCTCCCCAGCGCGGTTGGCAGTCACCGTCGTTTAGTCACAGTTGCAATGATTATCTCCAGCGCACACTGCGCACTCACGGCACTAGCACGAGCAACATTCGCCGCAGCCCCCTTCACAATCACAACAATCATTAGAATCGCAACAGTCATTAGAATCGCAACAGTGTTCGATGGAGACGCAGCACAAGACGTCGCAGCAACCACAACTGCGGTGGCGTTTTTCTTCTTCCTGACTGCTAATTCCTACGAACATGTTGGGGATGCTTTGGACAGTGTGCATGATGCCGCTTTGGGGTATTTCGTTGCTGGTCTGACAGCTGCAGGTGCGTCCGCAGGTGCTAAAAATGCGCTGTCCTCGAGCTTGTAACTGCTCAAGTAGTAACATCTGCGCCAGTTCTGGACGGGGTAGCTCGAGCGTCTCAAAGTGCGCTTTGAGTTTTGCAAACGCTTCAGCAAACATCTCCTGCACCTGCTCGGGGATGTCCGTTTTAGAAAAACTAGCCGCCAAGGCATTAAACTTGCCCGCTTTTGCATCGGCAGCAATATCTTGATAACTATCGAGCAGATACATCATCCGCCCAAACATGCGCCCCATTTCGGTGAGCGCGGGGGCGTTGTGAGGTTTACCTGCCACGACTGCCGTGTGCGCAAATGCCGCCGATACTGCCAACTCGGTGGGTTCAGCGTAGCGAAAAAAGTCACCGTGTTTGTCTGCTTCAACCGCGCTCTGGCGGTCGGTTTGTTGGCTGATGGTGGTGCTAGCAAAACCTAGTTGCTGGGCGAGTTTTTGACCTTGATTGTGCCATGCTCGAGCCACCCCCTTAGCGAACGTCGGGATGTGGCGCAAAAAGGTTTCGTTATCGTCCACGTGGTCAGTAATTTTGGTAGCCCCAATGGTGAGGGCAATAGACGCAGCGTACGTAGCAGCGTGGCTCGAGGGAGCGGTTACCTCAGCTTTGAAATGGCTACGCAGTGGGCAATAGCTGGTATGGCGCTCAGGTTCGGCGTCACTTTGGGCTTCGCACAAGACTGATAGCAGCGCCGCGTCGTAATTGGTGGTGATGCGCGAGGCGTGACCCGCGTTATCGCGCAGTGCTAAACACATCCCACACACGTGTCCCATCCATGCGTGTTGTTGTTCTGTGGGCATGCTGCAACTGCTGCCTCTGAGTACGCCAAACATGTGCACCTCAACTTTCTTGTGTTATACCCATTCCGATGGATTACCGAAGGAATCAATCCGCGCAGAGCGCGTAGGAAAAGCCACGGATGCAGGCGGGAACGGAGAAAAGTCCGTAAGAGTTTTTACAGTGTATAGTCAAAATTCGTATTACCAGAAAAGCGTGTAGACCAAACTACAATCATTATACCAGTAACAAAAGTTTTGGGGTTCAATTTTTTAGTATTCGCTTGTGTTTAAAGTTGCTCAACGCGTTACCAGCTGCCGCCAGTGCCACAGTGCCGTGAGCAGGTGCATGTTTTCAAAGTGACCAAAACCGCCATCAAACCGAAACGCACGACGGTATTCGGGGGCGTAGCGGTCACGAAAGATAGACGTGTGCGCGGCTGTGCCAGAAAATCCCCTCGAGCTTGCCCCTAACCTCTCTATCATTTGTTTGGGGCTGCGGTACGGATAATGCTTGAAAACCGGCACGCGGCTGTACGGTTTCCATCCAACGCCCGCCGGAATCACTTTGCCATGTTGCCCCACGGGATAATGCACCCCTGCTTGATCTTTAAATTGCCGAATTTCCAACCAAAAAGGCGAATACCAACGTACCCGTGTTTGCACATCTTTGTTTATATCTGCTTGTAAGTCTGTTTGTAAGTCTGTTTGTTTGTAGCTTGTCTCGTCGGACGTGTGCAAAAAAAACTGCATGGCTGCCCAGTTAACGCGTTTTGCGCCTTGTTTTTCAGCCTGTTCGATGACGGTTCTGGGGTTGTCATGGAAGATTTCGTCGCCGTGCATGAGGGTGTACCAGTGACCTGTGCCGAAGGTGGCTCGAGCCACTTCTAGCAGCACTTGCCTGTGATAATCACGCAGTGTTTCACCCTGTTTGAGCACGTCTGCATCGCGCAAAATGGTGTGCACGTTGGGGTATTGGGCGAGTTTTTCAGGAGTATCGTCAGTGGAACCATCGAGCACAAAGATGGCATCGACAGCGTGACGGTTGGCGTGCATCATCTCGTCGATAATGTCAGTTTCGTTGTAGGTAAGCAGTAAACCGATGTTCATGAGCTGCGTGCAGAAGGGTGCTCGAGCGTCCCGTTTGCCACATCAACCACCACATCAGCCGCTGCAATTAACGCCGGACGGTGGGCGACTGCCATGATCATTTTGGTTCGGGCGAGTTGTTGCAGCGTGACCAGCATGGCTTGCTCGCTGACATCGTCTAAGTTGGCACTAGGTTCATCGAGCAGCAAAATGGCAGGGTCGCGTAACAGCAAACGCGCCAAGGCGAGGCGTTGCCGCTGACCGCCAGAAAGCCCACTACCATCTTCACCGAGTTGCGTATCTAAGGTCATGTTTTGACGGCGCAGTTCAGCAGCAAGTTGCACCCGCTCGAGCACTTGCCACACGCTCGAGTCACACTTTTTACTGTCCTTTTTTCCAAGCGTCACATTATCGCGCAATGTGCCCTGTAGTAGCAAACTCTCTTGCGGCAAGTAGCCGACGAGCGTGCGCAGTTGCGTTTCAGGAAAGTCTGTTAAGGGCGTGTCAAAAAGATAGATGTCACCTTGATTGGGCTGGTAAAAACGCAAGAGCAGTTGCAAAAGGGTGGTTTTGCCGCAGCCACTCGCCCCGCGCAGTGCCACCAAACCCGCACTATCCAAATGGACGCTCAACCCGTCAAACACAGGCAGGCCGTCCGGATAAGAAAAATGTACGTTGTCGAGGGTGATTTTGGGTGTTCCGCTGACGTTAACGGGTGTGTGGGGAAAATCATCAGCGTCTTGCACAGCCAAAGCCTGCAGGCGCACGGCGGCGGCGCTGGCTTGTTTGAACATGGCGTAACCTTTGGGCAAAAGTTGTAAGGGCGTTGAGAGCAGTGCCACCAAGGTGATGTAACTGACGACCTCGCCGGTAGTTAACGCGCCTGCGCTGACACTAGCGACAAGTAACGCAATCATCAGCATGAGGCTAGCAAACACTAACAGTTGGGCAACAGGAATCTGCAAGGCTGCCAAAAAGGTGCGCCGCGAGGCGAATTGCTGTGCTCGAGCGTTGTCTTGTTGCAAGCGTTCGTGCATAAACCCGTGCAAATCCAGAGCGCGGATGGTGCGGTGGTGTTTGAAGCCTTCTTGTAAGTGGCTCGAGACCCGTTCAGACGCGTCTTGACTGAGGCTAGTGGTGTGCTCGAGGTGTTTTCCGAGTCGTCTTAGCACCAAAGCAAGCGGCACGGCTAGCACCACGAGCAACAACGTCGTGCGCCAATCTTGCCACAGCAGCAACCCCACAATCATCACGCTAGCAACGCTTTCGGCGATGAGCGTCCCGAGGCCAAATTGGTAGTAAATATCCACATCCCGCAAGTCTCCGACGATGCGTCCTGTCAACCCGCCACTGCTCGCAGGTAGGGTGTCCCGTGTGAGGAGTGCTGCATAAATGCGTTCGCGCCAGCGCCGACTGACGTGAGCGGCAGCCCGCCCCAACAGGGCATCTTGGGCAAAGAGCATCAGTGAACCAGCAAAAGCAATGAACAAAGCTCGAGCCAATACCCCCGGCAACACGCTGACATCTTCGGCAATCAACACTTGGTCGAACATGGGCGTTACCAGCACAGGTATCAACACCACCCGAAACACCCCGTTGGCGACGGCTGCCAGCGTCCCCCACAGTGTGGCAGGCAAGCGGGCATACAGGAGGTTCGGTGTAACTTCAGGTGAAGCATCGGGTGAAGGTTGAGACGAGACGTTAGACGAGACGTTAGACGAAACTTTAGGCGAGATTTTAGACATGGGATGTTGTAGGTGCGGTGAGGTGTTGATCGTCGGCATAGGTATGCAGCAAATAAGTGACGAGCGCGGCAGCAGCACCAGGTTGGGGCATGGTTTTGCGTAAGCGGGTGCGGATGTGTTCGCGGCGGGCGTTGTCAGCGAGTAGCTCGAGGGCAGCAGCACTGACATCTTGGGCTGTCAACACGCCTTTGATTTCTACCATCAAGGGTTCTCCTGCAAAGTGATTGGGCAGTGATGCCGGCAGATGTGGGGCAGCTAGCCGCACCGCGCGGCGTTTTAGGGGCGTGCCAATGAGCGGGATGCTGGTGAGCCAGTGGGCCAGTCCCTCGAGCGGTACAGCTTCGGGTTTATTGAGCGGAAATGCCACCACACTAGGTAGGTGTGCTATGCCCAGCTCGAGCGTATTCGTTCCCGGAATGGTAAGGGCAATGTCGGCAGTTTTCATGTGAGCGTAGCGGGCGGACTCAGGAATAAGCTCGAGCACTGTGCCTGCTTTCGTCACAATGCAGTTTTTTTGCACGTCTAACCTGCCAGACGTTCCGCCAAGGGCGTGTTGACCGCGTAAGTCATCGCCTTGTAGGGCAGCACGAAAACCCTGTTCGGTTAATAAACGACTGCGCGGATAGACGAAACGGGCGTCAGGATGGTGCGCGTTTATGTGGTCAATGACGGCGAGCATCAGCGGCAATACATAGCGCGTAAACCCGTCGCGGCTGCCGGCCATGACCAGCACGTGCGGTGAACCGCGTTGGCTGATGTGGGTAGCGGCAAGGTTACTGTTATTTCTGTTATTGCTGTTGGTGATGTGGGTATTGTCGGGATTGATGTCGTCGGGGTTTGTGTTATCAAGATTGGCTAACGCGTCGGCGACGAGGTTGCCGATGGGGACAGCTCGAGCGCCTGCTTTGGGTGCAACTTTCTGAGCATTCTTGTCGTCGGTGACAAACAGCGTATGCAAACCTTTGTGCCACGCGGGTTCAAAGTGATAGCGCATCACGTCCCAAGCGAGTTTTTGCCCAAGGCGCACCGCCAAATCAACACTTCCCCCGAGGCTCAGTACCACACCGTGCTTCACACCCTCTGAAAACCCCGACAGCGGCTGCCCCAAGGTGATGGTGCGCATGGTGTCCGTTGGCGAAAACACCTCTGCTACGAGGGTTTTGGCAATAGTCACTTCACGTCCGCTGGCAAATTGACAAGGAATCACGCCGATGGCTACCTGCCAATCTGGCACACGCGTGTGCAATTCATGTAAAACAGGCGTCACCCAAGTGTACAGTTCGCCGGGGCCATTGGTGACGAGCAAGACGTGCATGATGGTACTTTAACGCGGATTGCCATGAAAAATTGCTACGAAAAGACGTGCAGGGTGACAGGAATTTTGTAATAGCGGTTTTGTAATAGCGGTTTTGTAATGGCGGTTTTGTAATAGCGGTTTTAGGTCGCTGCGGTGTGGGGTAGCAATGTAAGAAGTGATACGAGCAATTCGATGAACAACGCATCGCCCAACTCAGGTAGCAACCTAAGAAATTAAATGTAAGAAGTTAAATGTAAGAAGTTATACGTGACGGTTTGCTGAATGGGAATTGCCAAGCAGCCGACGGAACTGCCGTGCGTGGCTGCGTACAATAATCAGTAATGAGATATCTTTGCCTATTTTGGCTGGTTTTTGGCTATATTTTTGGCGGTGTGGTGCGTGCGCAAAGTAGCCTGCCGAGTTTTCCTCTTGAAGCTTTAGCACCCGGTCAAACGGGGTACGCGGTAACGGCCGCAGCAGGCAATGTGCTCGAGCGCTTCCCCATCGAAGTGCTTGGCGTGCAATACGACAACGCTGACTTTCCCTTAGTACTGATTAAAGCCAGTGGCGACTTTATTGAAAGCACGGGCGGGATTGCTGCAGGTATGAGTGGTAGCCCAGTATATATACCTAGCGGCAGTCAAGACGCCCTCCTTGGGGCAATTTGTTGCACGTTTGCCAACAGCGAACCCGGTTTGGCGCTCGTTACGCCCATCGAAGTGATGCGCCGCGCTGACCCGAGTGCCGTGCAACTGGTGAATGTGCCTGCGTGGGGGCGGCAGATGCCGCTAGAAGAGGCTGTTCCCGTCTCGACGCCAGTGCTGTTTTCGGGGCTTTCGGAGCGGGCGAGTGGGTTGCTCGAGCCACTTTTTTCCAACCCTGCCGTCACGCCCTTTCCTGCCCAAAGTATGGGATTTGGGGCGACAGACACTGCTGATGCCAATTTTAGTTTGCAACCCGGCAGCAGCATCAGCGTGCAACTGGTGCGCGGTGACATCACGGTAGCAGCCCTAGGTACAGTGACAGCCATAGAAGGAGACAATATCTATGCGTTTGGGCATCCGCTGTTGGGCGATGGTGAGGTGTCGTTTGCGTTTGCGCCTGCGCATGTGTCGTACATTGTGCCCAACGATGTGGTGTCGTTTAAGCTTGCCAACAGCGGTAGGCGGGTGCTCGGTACTATTACTCAAGATAGGCCTTATGCCATCAGTGGCAAGGTAGGCAGTCTGCCGCGCTATTTGCCTGTGACGCTCACGCTGTCTGAAGGGCTTGACGGTGAAACCAACGGGCAGCAAGTGAACAAGCGCTTTGAAGTGGTCAGTGGCGAAAGGTATTACCCAGGTTTGGTAGCAACTGCCACCCTAGAAGCTTTTGATGAGGTGCTCGAGCAAACCACCCCCGGTAACGCTTCTTTACTGTGGGACATCACCTTGAACGACGGTACTACCGTGCAAGTCACCGAACAAATCACTAGCCGCCGCGATATTGCTAGTGCTACTGCCCGTTTAACGGGTGAACCACTTGCGATTTTGGCAAACAATATTTTTGCGGCTCCTGAGGTAGCTCGAGTGGCTGTTAATATCCGCTACAGCACTAGCCAGCGCTATGCTGACGTGGTGCAAGTGGTGAGCGAACAAGGTGAAATTCGCGCTGGTGACACTATCACTGCCTATGTCCGCTTGCAGCCTTACCGCGCCGAACCAGAAGTCAAAACCTTGCGTATTCCCATTCCCGAAGACCTAGACGAAGACGAATTGCAACTGATTATTCGCGGCGGTCTAGAACCCGCGACCCGCCCAGACACCCGCCGTCAGCGGCAAGCAGAAGATGACGAAGACGAACAGGACTTTTTTACCGATAAGATTCTCACGTTTGAAGAGTTGCTCATTGCCCTGCGGCAAAACGTACAAGCCAGTGAGTTGGTAGTAGAAACAGTCATTGATGGTGATGTCGAGAGGCTATCGCGCCTCAGTTTGCCTTACCTTGTCAGTGGCGTTGAGACGGTGTTTATTGACATTCAACCGCCCCAAGCCCCAGCTGAGGAGAGCACTCCCTAAAGCCGTGCGATAAAGCCGTGCAATAAAGCCGTGCAATGAGGTGTCGTTGACGTTAACATGACGCTAACATGACGCTTCTCACCTTTTGAACCGTTACACTGATTCCATGCGTGCACTGGCTTACGTTTTGTGACGGTGTGCGTGCTCTAAAACCAACGCGCTCGCTAAAAGCGTGGTAACGTAACGTGATTTTGCAGGTTTTGACGACACACAAACTCTTTTTGGAACTGTTGCCATGAGCCAATCTACTGAATTTGCACCACCTTTACACTCACGCGCTTTACACTTACGCGACCGTCAGCGCCTCCGCGTGGCGGTCGTTGGTTTTGGGGTGATGGGACGTCATCACGCTAATATCTATGCGTCTTTGCCCTACGTGGATCTTGTTGCGGTCGTTGACCCAGATGCTAGCCAGCGGGATATGGCGGCGTTTCAGCATGCAGTCAATGTTTACGAGACGCTCGAGCACCTCCTCGACAACGAACCCCTAGACGCCATCAGCATTGCTGCACCTACCAAGCATCACTACGCGTTGTGTAAGACATGCCTCGAGGCTGACGTTCACGTGATGGTCGAAAAGCCTGTCACCAACAACGTACAAGAAGCCCAAGCTTTAATTGAACTGAGCCGCAACCGGGGGCTTATTTTTCAAGTGGGTCATATCACCCGTTTTTATCAAGCCGTCAAACTGCTTGGGGAACGGGTGCGAGAACCCTACTTGATTGAAGCCCGCCGCCTCAGCCCCACAACGCGTATTCAAGACGTGGGCGTGATTTTGGACTTGATGATTCACGACATCGATATTGTGTTGGGTTTAGTCGATAGTTCTGTTGCAGACGTGACTGTATCGGGGCATGTGCTTGCTAGCAACCATGAAGACGTGGCTGCTGCGCAAATTACCTTTGAAAACGGTTGCATTGCCCGCTTTTTGGCAAGCCGCATTGCGCCAGACGCCGAACGCACGCTAGTGATTGCCGAACGCGATAAGACATTTCGGATTGACTTTAGCAAAGAACCCCACACCGAAGTTGCTATATATCGTGCGCCAGCTGGCAGCAGCAACGAAGTACACATGGAACGCACCACTGTCCATGACGATAACCCGCTGCGTGATGAGTTAGAACATTTTTTAGATCGTATTCGTTATGGGGTCATGCCCATTGGGACGCTCGAGGATGACTTACGTTCATTGCGGCTCGCGATTAAGCTCGAGAGCTACTTACATCAACAACTGCAGCGCCGTTTGTCGCAACCGACCCTCAAAGCCAGCTAGATTGAGCCAGCTAAGGTAAAATGGCGCATGGCAAATATTAACCATGACGTCAACATCCTCGATATCCTGCCGCACCGCTACCCGTTTTTGTTGGTAGATGGCTTTGTCTCGCAAGAAGGTGATGACTTTGAATGCGTCAAAAATGTCACGCGCAACGAACCCTTTTTTCAAGGTCACTTTCCGCAAGAACCTGTGATGCCCGGCGTGCTCATTGTTGAAGCCCTTGCTCAAGCGTCGGCGGTTGGTTTAGCCGTACGCGATGAGTTGACGCCCGGACAAATCGGTTACTTTGCTAGTATCGACAAAGCCAAATTCAAACGCAAAGTTGTGCCCGGAGATATTTTGCGGCTCACCGGTACTATCGTCATGTTTCGGCGGGGTTTGTGCAAAGTGGAAACCAAAGCCCTCGTGGGCGACGATGTGGCTGCTGAAGCCAACTTGTCTTTCGTCTTTCAGCGTTGACATCGGCATTCGTTGACATCGGCATGAGTCGTAGCGTTCAACAGGAAATACGGCTCAACGGTGGCTAAGGTACGGTGTGTAATCATTATGTTTGTGTTGCTAAGATATTGATGTGTAGATATTGATATGTAGATATTGATGTGTAGATGTTGCATCACTAAGCTGATTCCCCCAACTACAATCATGGGGTATGTATGAATATCATTGTCCTCGAGCTAAGACTATTTTTTTA
>Ga0102948_1001237_pt1 | contig 10110 bp, 5 predicted proteins | sample SalPonA_A_H2O_MG_FD_78211 | JGI IMG/M metagenome (GOLD analysis project Ga0102948, IMG submission 78211) | Water microbial communities from South San Francisco under conditions of wetland restoration - Salt Pond MetaG R2A_A_H2O_MG | ecosystem: Environmental > Aquatic > Non-marine Saline and... | reverse complement strand
GGAATTGAGTCATCCGAGTTCGTATCGGAATCCCTCCCTCTCCGCCATTGGGCGCAGCCCAATGGCGATCGCGTAGCGATGAGGCGGAGCCTCACCAATCCTTCCCTCCCGAGTGCGGCGTAGCTCGCAGAGCGAAGACGTATCCGCCACTTGCGTCCAAATACGAACCTGTGGGACTAGAAAGTTTTTTTTAGAACTAGTTCGTAATAAGAACTTTTATTGATAGGAATTTGCTTTTTGGCGGCGCTAGCCGCCGGGGTGAGGGTTGAACTGAGGGATGAGCCCACTCGCCTGAATTTATGGTCAAATTTACCCCGCTACATCGTTACAGCGCACTATTCGCACTTTTCCCGGATTTTCGCACAAGCGATTTCTCGCCCGTCTATGCCGATCCCGCTAAATGCCAATAAATTTACGCCAGCACATTAAGCAAAGTTCCCTGCATCTCATCCATGCTTTTCATAACCATGGCATTTGCTTTGAAGCTGTAGATGGAGGTATTGAGCTCGACAACACTCTTCGGTGTGATTTCGCCCTCGGCAATACGTTTACCAGCGACTTGTGCCGATACCTGCGCCTGCTGCATACCTGCTTGTGGAATCGCGTAGGGGTGACTATTATAGGCAGTGTTTACCTGACTGGCGGTGACGGGTGAAATATCCATGGAAATTCCTTAAACTTAGGAGGTAGGCTAATCGGGCGCCTATGTCGATAAGCGAATTGAAACAGCAGCGAATTTTACAATTATTAAACACTCAAATGGGTCACCCCAGAATGGCACTGAATTAAGCAGATTACTCTTATGAAACTGCTCCCGTTCAAGCAAGTTTCATCTTTGTCTTTCCCCGGTCGCGACCGGGAGGGGCGCTGATATTAATTTGCTTTTTGGCGGCGTCAGTCGCTGGGGGGAGGGTTGAAGGGAGAGGGGGCTTCCGGGGGAGCGCTTAAGGTGGATACGAAGCATGGCTTGGCATCGGCAGTTTCTCGAGACACTTGTAGCAGTAGCTCACAGGTCTTAATCTGGCCGCTGACTAGTGCGTCTTGCGATGAGGCGCAGAGCATTTTTGGACTGTGATTGGTTTTGGATTATCGGGCAGGTTCTTCAACTGCTGATCGGATTAAGTTTGACTGGAGGGTAACGCTTTATAAATAAACTATTTATGAATAAGAGTGTTAGCCTAATGGGTTTTTTAATCTTCGGATTATCTTTTGTGGCACCTACGTTAATTGCTAACGAGGCTACCGTTATTTTAAAAAAACCTACACTGTCTTCCTCGCTCAATCTTGATTCGACATTGGTCTGGAAAGTTACCCTTGCTGAGTTAAATCAACAAAGTGATTATATTTTTGTGGATCGGGAGACGCTGCAGCAAACGCTGGACGAGTTGTCTCTTTCTGAACTGCAGTCCGATTCGCAGCGCAGCAGTAAGCTTGGTGAAATTCTCGGGGCGGATTACATCGTTAACGCAAGAAGCTCCTCCGAGGGTGAAGACATGCTCACCACGGTCCAGGTGACTGAAGTCCGCACTTCGAAGACAACGGCAGACTATAAATCCGCACCGGCTGGAGATGTCGTTTCGGTCTCAAAGTCAATTGCTGCAGTTATTCTGAAGGCGCTTGATACAGCCAAACCCGGCATCACTGTGAGCAAAGCGGATTCTTTCGTTTTGGAATTACCTGAAAACGGTAAAAGGCCTGTGGTCGGCGTGTGGATCGATGAGTATCACGTGAGTCAGCCCTTGGCGGATCCTGCTGCGGAAATTCAGCTTACGAAACGCTTAATAGACTCAGGGTTTACGGTGGTCGACATGCGTCCGCATCAGGCTAAAGAGAACACAGCTGGTGGTTTCAAGAAACTCATAGGCCTGGCCAAGCGGCACAAAGCAGAAGTCCTGATTTACGGAGAGGGTATCAGCGAACTCGCTGACAGGATTGGCAGCTTTGAAGGTACGCGTGCACGTGTTGAGATCAAGGCTGTCGATTTGGAGTCAGGTAAAATTTTAATTTCGGAAAGTAAATATGGAATTGCTACGGATTTGGCTGAATCGATAGCAGCCAAGAAGTCATTGCAAGAGGCTGCGGATCTTCTGGCGCTTGATATAATACCAAAGCTGATCCAGCCGGAATAGCATGTTTAAATTTTTAAGATCTACCCAGGGATTGGCATGGCTTTCCATCTTTGGGCTCCTCTCAAGTTTGGGCGCACAAGCGCCGGTATCCCTCGCAATTAGTCCGGTTTACAATTTTTCCAGGGATTCAGCTTTCGACGAAGAAGCCTATCGCTTGAGAAATCATCTGATTGGGGAGTTGGTGGTGAATTACGACTGCTTGGTGTTATCCCGTAATGACGGCTTAAGCCTCAGTTTTGAAAATGCCTTGAGTAATATCAAGCTGATTGAGCGCCAGCAGCGCTTAGTTCCTGCTAAATGGGTGATCACTCCGGTGATACTTAAGGAAGCTGACGGCAAGATCTTGCTTAAATGCGTTATCTTGAATCTGAATGAGGAAGAGAATTCGGACGGGCAGTTCAAGGAAAAGCATTTTCCATATCCGGACACAGCTGAAAAATATACAAACCTGGTCAAGTGGTTAAGTGAAAAGCTCGCATTGCCTCAACGTTCATCAGTCACAGGAAGTGAGTTGGCTCCTTCCAAATCTATAGCAGTCATGCCGATTACGGGTAGTCGTGCGCCGAATGATTTTCCGGTAGAGCACTTACTGGCAGCTCAAGCTCAGGCGGCCGGGCTTCAGACTGTGAGTCGTTCAGATATCAAAGTCATTCTCAAAGAACTCTCACTTGCTCAATTGAACGGTGCGACTGAGCTGGCAGTATCTAGAGTGGGGTCTTTGATTGGTGCGGACTACATGCTTCAGCCCTCAATTATCGACACGGACGAGAGCGGATTCAGCTTGCAGGTTTTGGTGGTTGATTCTCAAACTGGCGTCATCGTGGGGGGGGTAAAAACGACTATTACGCCCGATAGAGATGTGAGTGAAATCGGCGCATTATTGCCCTCCAATATATTTTCAGTTCCAGTGTTTAAGGATCATTCGGCGGAAGAGGGGGAGCTGCTAGTTCGCGAGGCCAAGCACTATTTGAACAATGTTTCCGAAGTCAGTGATAACGCGACCGAATCATTAAATAGCGTAACCCAATATGGATTGGAGCAAGCTGAAGCGGCTTATCTACTTACCCGAACTGATCACCCTGAACTCTTGTATCAGCTACTGCTGGCCGTAGACGATGAATTGATGGTTGTGCCCGACAAAATAGATAGAGCGTATGAGTCGTTCGACTCCACTTTCCTTGTAGATCGTGCTCCGCCATCTGCCAGCTACCGGGGCGGAGTGCGTGATTTGGTTTTTGAAATACTGGACCAGATCGAGTTTAACACGACGACGAGGGGATCGATCGCCACGGCATATTTCAGAGCCAAGGCAGAACTCTTTTCGGGAAATCTGGAAGCCGCTGAAGTTTGGCTCAGCCGGGATTGGAGAGAGGAGAATTCAGAAAAGTCTTTTTATCAGGCGATGCTGGAAATTCTGAGGGCCAATTATCAGGGGGCTGAACAGATCTTACTCCGCTCCGGTAAGTGGCAGGAGCTGCTGGCGAAGTGTTACTTCTATAATGGAGAACCGGAGAAGGAGATTCGAGCTCTGCAAAATACTAGAACTGCTTATATGGTGTCTTCAGGTGTGGCGAACCGTCTGATGATCTTAATGCTTGAGCATCTCCCGCCTCAGGAACGCGTGAAAGACATCAATGAAAAATGGCGTTCCCGATGGCTTAAGCCCACAGCAGAATATAAGTATTATGTCGCCCGAACATGGAAAGAAGCGGGTGATTTGAAAAAAGCTTGGGCGGCTGTTAAAGAAGTTGAAGCGAACACCAGGCAGGGTGACATTAACCCGCTTACTCAATCAAAGTGGAAGCATGATTTAGACGAATTGCGTGAAGGGTTGCAAATAACGTCTACATACAAGCCAAAATCAGCCGCTCAAATCCACCCACTGCCGGATAGCTTGAAAATATATCTACAGCCGATGGGTGATGTGAAATCTGATTATTGCGTGAAAATCGCGAAATATGTAGGGGGATTCTTCGGTGGCGAAGCTATTGTGCGACCTTCCATTCCATTGCCGACCTACGCTGACTTTTTTCATGAAACTAGAAATCAGTATGATGCAGACAAGATTTGTGATTTACTACACAAGGTCTATCCAATTCCGGAGGATACGTTCTACTTAGTCTTTATCACCCGGGAAGACATCTTTGCTGGTAATCTGCGATGGATTTTTGCTCATAGGGACAGGGGGTTGGGGGCTTTTTATTCCGATCATCGACTGAGGAAATGGTTAAAGCAGAATTATCCCGCAAAGCCGGTCGCCTATGCCATCGTAAGCACTCAGAACCTCATGTTTAGGTATATATTGTCGAATAGGGAGCTTCTGGATCTAACCGGAAGTGAGCGTTGGCCGAATAGTCCAGATTCTATCACTTACTCCAACGGTAACCTGAGTGGTCCATTTAAAGCGAACGGATTGAAGGGGATGCACTACTGCGAAGACATAGCAAAGATATACGAAGCGGTCACACCACAGCGCATTCATGAAGCTCTAATGAAAGAAAATAAAGCTCATCGCGCCAAGCACCCACCCAGCACATGGACGAAGCAGGAGCGCGACTATGCTGAATTGATTCAGGAAGCTCTTGAAGTAGATTGATCAAAGGTCGTCTCTGATATGAATTTGCTTTTCTGCGGCGCTAGTCGCTGGGGTGAGGGTTGAAGTGAGAGGGGGCGATTAAGGCTCGGAGACCATGGACGTATCCGCGAGGCTTCACGTCTACTGGTCAGATCTTTGTATTTTGCGTTCGCTCCGAATGGTGGGTATGCCCCTTTTTTATTCCCGTTAAAGGACTGAGTTAGCTCGTCCTGCAGAAAATAGGGCTGGAACTGATTCTATCTTTGCGATCCGCAATATTTAGGAGATCACACAATCTCCAGCGTATCAGCGTCCGGGAAGCGGGGAAAAGCTTTGGTGGGAAGTGTTTGATACCAAAAAGCAACACTGCTAAGATCATCCAATCTTTGGTGGTATCCGTCTCGTCCCCAACCCAGAGACTGGATGGTGACTTTGAGGTCTTTCTGAAAACGAATTGGGTCGGGGATATGCCAGCGGTAGAGCGCGAAGCGGGTGTTCGCCATATAGAGGCCGTCTGGGCGAATGACTTGAGGCATGCCCGCGTAAGGACCGTAGAATTCTTGGTATTGCTTCGTCTTTTGGTTCTCAAAATTATACGAACCCATGAAATAGTCTTCTGCGCCCGTGCTGCAGATGGTGGGGAATCCAGTGGATCCGCCGATCGATTGTCCTTCGCTAAGACCAGGTTCGGTATCTCCATCGAGGTAAAACTTAAGCTCCCCTTCGCCCCACCAGCCGTTATGGTTTACCTGCCATCCCATCGACGTTCCGACGTATTGGCCTTGGCCTTCGACGCCATCAACCAGGGTATGGACTTCACCTTGAGGCACCGGATTGGAACGACGAAACTGCGCATGGAAATAGGCACAGTCCTCAGGGACCTCTGTGAGCGTGTAGTTTATTTGATAGAACATGCGTAGGTCGGCGTCTGTCAGGTTTTCCAGCTCGATACGGCAGCGCTTGCGGAACGGCATTTCCCAAAAGCAATTAAAAGCACTGCCCGGATTGATACAGACGGCCTGAGAGCTGAGCTGCGCAAAGTTGTATTCGTTGGCTCCTGCCCATGGAGCGGCAAAGAAATCGCCAAGGGGGCACTCGACGGACGGCTGCTCCTGATCATCCCAAAAAATACGTAGGACGGCGAATCGACTTGCCGCGAGGGGAGCCGGAGTCATCCACATTGATTGAATAGCACCCATGCCCTCAATATCCGCCAGAATAAACTTTTCGCCCGCTGCGATATAATCGCAGGGCTTGACTTTCCAGCCTTGCCCAAGCCTCCGGCTCGCCGATGGTGTATTTGTATCGGGTGTGGCGCGTGCGGCGCCCGCTTTTTTGCCGGTAGGGTTTTCCGAGCAAATCGAGCGCGTTACTGCCTGGCTGAGTCGCGACAAGTTGCCGAGGTTCATGCCTAGGCCGTTGAATGAATTGAGAGGTAGCATCGTTTAAAAGGTGTTTTACTGCGAAAGTGTGGACTTGCGCCAAGGTTGCCCCTAAAATGGTCTGGGATAAAGGGCCAGGCGAAGCGAGTGTTTATTCTGCCGACTAGCTTTCTGCTGAACATTTAAGGATACGGGGACCAGAGCTTATCCGCATGGGTTAGGTAATGTTCCCAATCCAGATGCGTCATACCGTGGCCACCCATGCGAGCGTGGAAAGCGAGGCCATCGCCAAGGACAAGGCGGTCGAGGACCGGGGAATCATCTGTTGGCAGCCCTTCCATGTCGAATAGGGCATAGACCGGGTTGGCTTCGCTTACGCCGAGGTATTGACCGCGGGGGTCGGCATTGAGATCAAGTACTCCGCTGCCAAGGTGAAAATTGCGAGGCGCGACGCCTGCGACCAGCCAGTGCGCGTCGAAGGGCAGGGCGTCCTCATTGTTGTCGTAGCGCTTGAAGTTATCATTGTACCAATGTGGGAAGATCAGGTTTGTTTTGGAGATGGCTTGCCCGAAGGGGCGCCGCTCGAGACTGTCGCCGTTGTTGCTGCAAACCAGTGTGACACGGGTATCGATAACCGCCGTCCACTGGGCCGTATTAGAACTTCGGGAGTGGCCGATCACCGCAATCCGGTCGACGGGGAACCGAGGGTCCCGCTCAAGGTAATCGATAATTCGGCTGACGCCCCAAGCCCAGGCGCCGATGGTGCGGCAGCCGTCAGCTTTCTCCAGTTCTTCAGAATAGAGGCGTAGAATGCCTTCATCGAAGTGATCGACGTGGTCGGGAGCGACGTGGCCGGGAGCGTAGGAGATGAGGGCATAGCCTTTTCCGATGATGGTGTTGATTGGGCAGAAACCGTTGTCAGGGTCCTGGCCAAAGTCTTTCCCACGGTGGTTGATATGAATCCAAGTCCCGCGGATAGGCTGATCACGAGGAGGGGTAAAGAAAGTGACGGGGTAGCTGAGACTATGGCCTTTACGCTGAAGGGTGATTTCAAGCTCGGACCGAAGCGCCGGACTGTCTGGAACCGGTTCGTCTCGGGAGGTCCAGGCAAATGCCAGCTTGTCCCACTCATTCGGCAGGCGGCCATACTGCTCGCGAACGTAATGTTCAACAAGTTGTGGGCGGCCCCGCTCCAGCCATTCCTCGGCGCTGAGGATTGGGGGGGCTCCGTCAACGAGGAGCGGGTCAGGTAGATTTACAGGAGGATCTTTTGGGCTGGAAATTACCGCGTCGAGAGGATTCAGCACGAGGTCTTTCTCGATCGCTTCGATTTCGTCTTTGGTGGCAGTGGCAAAACGCCAGCCGGCAGAGCCACTCCAGACTTTGACTGCGATGATATTTCCACCTGCTTCCAGAGGTAGCTCGAATCGGTGGTCGAACACGTTGAAGTCGAGCCGCCGATTACCGCCCGGCTGTGTCGTAAAAATTTCCTTACCGTTGACATACCACGTCATCCACCAGTCCGCTCCGCTGCCCATCGTGATGCTGCGAGTTGTTTCGCTGTAAAGACGGCTATAAAAAACCGCCAGGGTTTTTTCGGGAACGAAGGCGCCGTTATTGAGCGCTGCGCTGAGATCGATGGCGCGGTCCTGAAATTCGGCGGCTTGTGCGGAAACGAGAGAACCGTCGGGCCGGGGCAATTGATCGGGGATCTCGCTGAGGTGTTGGGCCGTGAAGGCTTCTTCGTTGACCGGAGCGAAGTAGATCCATTGCAAATGGGCAGCCGACGGCTGAAGGTTTTCGGCAGAAAGAAACCCGGGGATCGGAATGCTCGATAAGATGAGAGAAAGGGTCTGGCGAATGCGGATCATCAATATAGGTTTAACTTATGTCCTTTTGCTATCTCTTACCGATGATCTTGGGTTGAACCATGGCCTTTGAGAAGTCGTATTTTGGGGTGATCATTTATCTAAAGAGAGGGAACATTCGGGCCGAGGATTCTGAATCGGGGGCGATGGTTCTTATTCGGCGATTTACCATAAATTTTTAGGCATTTGTTCTGTTTTGAGCCGGAAGTATGGTTGCTCGTGAAGGTCGGACTTTCCTACCCGATTAAACTCACTTAAGGGCTGACGACCTCTATCCGGACAAAATTTTGCTCTGCATCCATGGGTAGCAGGACTCGAAGACGCTGGTAGTCGCTGCCTGTTTCAATGATTTCTGTTTCCGCATCCGCCTGTGGGTTTACGCCGGCAGGGTAGGTTTTAAAGGTGGACCAACTTGAAAGGCTGGGGGAAGTCCTCACACGGATTTCGACATCGGAGGTGTTGCTGCGCCGGTCGAACTCAATAAAAAAGCTACCCGATGCGGATTGGCCGACTGCCCGATAGGGTTCGTCGGCGCTCGTTGGATTCATCATCAGGGCATATTCGATCTGATTGCTGTGGCCATCCCCGTCGGGGTCCGCAGCGTCGGAGCTATCCCCGCCATCCCAAGTTTGCTCACTGATCCAATCGCTGTAGCTGTGATCACTGCTGCTCGCACTGAGACTGGACCAGTCGCTTAGATTACTGGCATCCTCCTTCACCACACGGATGCGGTATTCGTAATCGTGGTTCGCGATGACCTCGCTGTCAGTGTAGCTGCTGGTGCCTGTGTTGGCGATAGTCGCCAGGGGCATCCATTCGTCAGTGAGTATGCAGCGAAAACCATCGGCGGTCACATAGCCGTCGGTCGCGGTATTGCGGATTTCAATTGAGCTGTTGGAATCGAGCGCGTGGCTGGCAATCTTGAACCAAGCGCCCCCGTTGGCAGTCTGGTCGACGATAACAGTGTCGGAACCTCCGCGATGAACAATAGTGACCGGAACGTTGGTTGCCCTGGCGCTGTTGCTCGAATACCAGAGATAGAGATCGTAAACGCCGGGGTCCGCTACATCGGGTAGGTAGGTAAAGGCCTTGCCTCCCAGGTTGGCTTTCCCGTCATGTACATACTCGGCCCCATAATAGCCCGGCACAGTCACTGAGCTGCTCCAGCTGCCGGTGACTTGAACGCTGGAAAGATCGTCATTGTCGATCGTGTAGGTGTCCCCGGTTACGGTGCGGCGTCGTTCAATCACATAGTCGGCGGCGTTTTCCCCTGTCGGTGTCCAGCTTAGGCTGATCTGACTGGTCGAAGTATTGACTATTTGAAAGTCGGCTACTGGAGCCAAGGGCGGGCCTGAAAATGTTGTTACGGCGGTGTGTGGGCTCCAATCGCCGCCAACGTAGGTGCTGACCGCTCGAATTCGGTATTCGTATATAGTTGCGGGGCTCAGTGTCTCATCCGTAAAGGTCGATACGTTTGTGTCGCTCAGGCTTGCCACAACGCTCCAGGGACTGCCGCTGACCGGCCTGAAAAAACGCACCGCATCGGCCGTAACAGTTTGTGACGCACCGGCCGGATTGGGAGCGAAGCCATTGCTGACTTCGACGAAATCAGTATCCTGCAGATCGAAATCACCGAGCTTATACCAGGCCCCGTTCTGGGGCGCTTGTGTCTGATCCATGATGACCGTCGTGGTCACCCCGCTTTCGGTAACGGTCACCGGAACGTTGGTGCAATCGCCATGGGGGTTGTCCCATATGTAGACCTCGTAGCGGCCAGCCTCTCCGCTTAGATCCGGGGTGTAGCGCACATAGCCATTGGCACTGTCGCTGGCATTGGAGATAGCTGTGCTGCCACCGTAATGACCTTCGAGCCATCCCATTGTCCAGAATCCGGATGCTTCAACTCCAGACCCATTGACGCCCGCATCCACGCTGTCGAGAATGGTCTCATAGGTGTTGAGGTCATAGACCTCCCGGCGTTCGATAACCAGGCTCTCAGCCTCGGAGGCGTTGTTGGTCCAGCTCAGATTTACGCTGGCCTCGGAGGTGGCTGTTGCGGACACGCCCGTGGGAGCCTCCAAGTCCAGGTTTGGCGCAGCGGCGGTGCCGCTAATCGTGAAGTCAAAGGGTCCCTCATCTAAATCGTTGTTGGGAAT
>Ga0102948_1001235_pt1 | contig 10116 bp, 10 predicted proteins | sample SalPonA_A_H2O_MG_FD_78211 | JGI IMG/M metagenome (GOLD analysis project Ga0102948, IMG submission 78211) | Water microbial communities from South San Francisco under conditions of wetland restoration - Salt Pond MetaG R2A_A_H2O_MG | ecosystem: Environmental > Aquatic > Non-marine Saline and... | reverse complement strand
TAGAGCACAATTAGAAACCGCATACTAAAAACGAAAAAAAGCGATATTTTTTCAAATATCGCTTTTTTTTCTTCGTTTTCTACATTGATTACATTGCAACACCAGCTAGGTGTAGCACAAACGCATATTCGAGTGCCGTTGACTCAAAGCGTTTAAACCGCCCAGATGCACCGCCATGACCTGCTTCCATATTGGTTTCAAACAACAATAAGTTATCGTCCGTTTTCATATCGCGAAGTTTTGCTACCCATTTCATCGGCTCAAAATACTGCACTTGTGAATCGTGAAGCCCGGTGGTAACTAACATATGCGGATAGTCTTGCGCACTTACCTGGTCGTAAGGTGAATACGACAGCATGTAATCAAACTCGTCTTTATTGGCAGGATTTCCCCACTCGGTGTACTCACCGGTGGTCAGCGGAATAGACGCATCGCTCATTGTCGTTACAACATCAACAAACGGCACGTGTGCACTTACCCCTTTATATTGTTCAGGTGCCATGTTGACAATTGCGCCCATTAACAAGCCACCTGCACTGCCTCCCATCGCAAAGACGTTGTCTTTATCAGCATACTTTGCATCAACCAGCCCTGTAGTGACATCAATAAAATCAGTAAATGTATTCATTTTATTGTGCATTTTGCCATCTTCATACCAGTCACGGCCTAACATTTGACCACCACGGATATGCGCAATGGCTACTACAAAACCGCGGTCAAGCAATGAAATCCAGCTACTTCTGAATGTTGGCTCTACCGTACTACCGTAAGACCCGTAAGCATATTGATAGAGCGGGTTCGTGCCGTCTTTTTTAAACATCGCTTTATTGTATACCAACGATACTGGCACTTTTTCACCATCGCGGGCATTTATCATAACGCGTTCAGATGCATAGGTGTCTGAAGCAAAGCTATCCGACACCTTCGTTTGTTTTTTCACCGTAGATTCGAGCGTATTAAGGTTTACATCAATAATCGAAGCTGGCGTGGTCAACGAACTGTAATAAATCCGCACCGTATCGGTATCAATTTGTGTATTCGACGTAAAGTATGCGCCGTAGATAGGGTCCGTGGTTGGAATATCTTTGCGTTCGTTAGTGGTTAAATTTACTACGCTTAAACGAGGTACGGCATTTTGTTTTTCTTTAATAACAAGGTGATCGTTCATTACGGTGATGTCTTGAATGTAAACATCTGGGTTATGTGGAACAACCTCTTCCCACGTCGAGACATCATCAGTAGAAGACGCAGGCGCTTTCATCACACGAAAGTTCTTGGCATCTATATTGGTAAGCACGTAATAATGCGCTCCCAATTTCGCTATGTCATATTCCTGTCCATCTTTAATAGGTAAGAATACCTTAGTAGGTGCCGTGGGCTTATTGGCATCTATTAAAGTGACACCTGTTTTATCCGTGTGGTTATGATTGATATAAATGACGTCGTTGTCTTTGCTTTTACTTAATGAGGTATAGAAGGTAGCGTCGGTTTCTTCATACACCAGTACGTCATCTGACTGAGGTTTGCCCAATTCATGGCGATATACTTGATATCCCAACAACGTTTGCGGGTCTTTTTTTACATAAAAGAAGTGTTTATTGTCATTTGCCCACACCACGCTACCAGACGTCTCTTCTAGTACATCATTAAGTAGTGTGCCGGTTGTGAGGTCTTTAACAAGAATGGTATACATTCTTCGGCTAACGGTATCTTGAGAGTAGGCCAGCAGTTTATTATTTTCGCTTACGTCATAATCACCTACATTAAAGTAATCATGCCCTTTTGCGAGCTCATTAAGATTCAATAAAACCTCATCGGCACCATCAAGCGTTAGCTTTCGAAGGTAAACGGGGTATTCGTTGTCGCCAGAGTACTCTCTATAATACCAATAGCCATTGGAAAACGCGGGGACTGTAGTGTCGTTTTTTTCAATACGTGATACCAATTCATCAAATAGTGCTTCGCGCACTGGCTTCAGTGGTGCCATTACATGGTCGACATAACTGTTTTCTGCTTCAAGATGCGCAAGCACAGCCTCATCGGTACGGCTATCGTCGCGCATCCAATAATAGTCATCGGTACGCGTGATATCGTGGGCATCTAATGCATGGGGCACTTTTTTTGCCACTGGAGCAGGTTTATCAAGGTTTAACATTATCACTTCTTTCGATGTTGTTGCATTAGGCGCTGTGGAATCAAGCGACGAGGGGCTGTTGTTATTATCGCAACCAGCAAGCAATGTGCTTGTTGCTAGTGCTATCCAAAAATATTTCATTCTTTACCCTTGTAGAAAGTTGCGACGTGAAGCACGAGATACGATAACCTGGCTCGAGACAATGTTGAGACATAAACCAACGCTCTAAAATAGGGGTATAGCGGCAATAAATGAAGAGTGTAAATTGTTACAAAGCATGTTTTCGTCATATTTAAGGGTGTTAAATGAAAAACGCCCCTAAGAAGGAGCGTTTTGCACATCGAATCGGTTTATCGACACAATCAGTCTACGATGTCTTTAGGCATGCTCTCACGAACGCCTTGCCACACCTTACCACTCTCGATACCGTAATTTCTTACCACCACAGGCACATCTTGGTACTTACCCTGCTCTGCCACTTCAAGAAGCTTAGCGTAATACTGCTTGGCAATATCTCGCGCTTGTTGATGAGAGAAAAAGAAACCACCTATTCTAGAATACAGGCCTCTAAAACCATTCATCATCAGCACAAATACATTGTTGTTCGAAGCTAATGCCAAATCGTGTGTCATTTGGTAGTCGAACTGTGCGAACGCTAGCCCGTCTTCTTCAACCGTTTTATAGCGAGCAATAATGTCAGCGGATTCTTTCGGGTTATTTCTGATTGCACCACGAATAAATACTGCACTTAAGTTAGTACGAGCCGCCAATAGATTATCGACTAATTCTGGAATGCCATCTTGGTCAAGCCTAGCTAGCGTTTCTAAAATATTGAGGCCACACGATTCCCAAAAGTTATTCACTTTTGTTGGCTTTCCATGCTGGATAGTTAACCAACCGTCACGCGCAAGACGCTGAAGCACTTCTCGTAAAGTTGTTCGAGTAACACCAATAAGCTCAGATAGCTCTCTTTCCGCAGGCAAAATTGTGCCTGGAGGAAAACGACCGCTCCATATCGATTCCACAATATATTCTTCGGCGAACCCAGCTGGGCTCTGCGCCTTGTAAATCATAAATAATCGCCTGCACGTACTAACATTTTCATAACTGATTGTACCAGATGCTTATTTATTAGCACAACGAAATATAACAAGTCTTCGACCGGTATTAACATTTTTATAAACTTTGCTGAGGATTTTTTCATATTCAGTTGCAAGTTCAGTGCAAATTAAGGTCCTGAAAAGCGCGAAACGCCTTTTTACGCTTAAAAAATAGACACTTATTATCTTTTATCGTCATTATTCTTCTTAACTGACTTCATAATCGGAATTTCCGAGTAACTTTCGCTTCTTGAGGTCTGTGATTTGCTTTCTCAAGGTTGTAATATCGTGTACGCTTAAATCCCGACTATAATGACAACAACAAAGTGTCGTAATATCGATGACTTGCCAGTTTTGCTATCGATAAAACGCTTAACCAACAACCAGACAGTAAACATAACGTCTTCTGTTAAAAATTTACTTCGGAAGGCTATTGTTGTAAAAGGAACAGGAACTCATGCAAACCTCCATGATCTCTGCGATCTATAAGAATTTCCTGGGACACGCGCCCGACTGGTATAAGAAAACCATCATCGCTTTTCTCATCGTAAATCCCATGCTCTTTATGGTTGACCCATATATTGCAGGTTGGACACTCGTAATTCAGTTTATATTTACTTTGGCGATGGCATTAAAATGCTACCCCCTCCAACCTGGCGGGCTGCTGCTAATAGAAGCGATGTTTATTGGAATGACGTCCCCCGGGCACATGATGCATGAAATTGAAGTGAACCTAGAAGTATTATTACTACTGGTATTCATGGTTGCCGGCATTTACTTTATGAAAGACTTACTTATGTACTTGTTCACCAAACTGGTGATAAAAGTGCAAAATAAGCTTGTGCTGTCGTTATCGTTTATTTTTGCTTCTGCATTTCTCTCTGCGTTCTTAGACGCGTTAACCGTGGTGGCAGTGATAATCAGCGTTGGTCTTGGCTTCTATTCTATTTACCATAAAGTAGCATCGGGCAAAGAGTTCCACTCTGATCATGACCATACGAGCGATGAAGTGGTGTCTGATTTAGGGCACAACGACCTAGAAGATTTTCGTGCATTCTTGCGTAACCTAATGATGCACTCTGCAGTGGGTACGGCGCTAGGTGGCGTTATGACCATGGTTGGCGAACCTCAAAATCTTATTATTGCCGATAAAGCTGGTTGGAATTTCTTAGAATTCTCCCTTCGTATGGCGCCTGTCAGCATTCCTGTGTTCGTTTGTGGATTGCTAACTACCGTTCTTTTAGAAAAAACTGGCTGGTTTAGTTATGGCGCTAAATTGCCACCTGCGGTCAGAACGATTTTAAGCGAATACAACGACCACATGGACAAAGGTCGCAGTAAGCGCGAATCAGCAAAACTTGTCGTTCAGGCATTAATTGGTATTTGGTTAATTGTTGGTCTTGCTACGCACATGGCGTCGGTAGGTCTTATCGGCTTATCGGTTATTGTACTTGCTACGTCAATGAGCGGTGTTATTGAAGAACATGCGTTGGGCAAAGCGTTTGAAGAAGCCTTACCGTTTACTGCACTTTTATGTGTTTTCTTTGGTGTGGTTGCCGTTATTATCGACCAGGGCTTATTCCAACCTGTGATCCATTGGGTGTTAAGTTTTGAAGGTGAAACACAGATGGTCATGTTCTACCTTGCCAATGGCGTGCTCTCGATGGTTAGTGACAACGTGTTTGTTGGCTCGGTGTATATCACCGAAGTCACTGCCGCGCTAGAAGCCGGTCAAATCACTCGCGATCAATACGATATGCTAGCCGTTGCCATTAACACGGGTACAAACTTACCTAGTGTTGCCACACCAAATGGACAAGCCGCATTCTTATTCTTGCTTACGTCAGCTATTGCGCCGCTATTACGTTTGTCGTACGGCAAAATGGTTATCATGGCACTGCCATACACTATCGTGTTAACGATTGTGGGCTTGTTGGCTACCCTTTGGGGTCTGTCTGATGCGACGCAATGGTTATATGACATGCACTTAATTGAGCACCATAGCGTCATTGAAGCTGGTGTGAAGGCAGTGGGTCATTAAGGAAAATCATGCAATCAGTTATTCATACTGTTAGTTCATGGGCAGAGCACAAGTCTTCGTGGCTTGTGCTTTTTGCTACCTCGTTAGGCCTTGAAATAGCAGCACTGTATTTTCAATATGCGATGGGGATGAAACCCTGCATCATGTGCATTTACCAACGCACGGCGATGTATGGGATAGTGTTAGCGTCGTTAATTGTATTAATTAGCAATAATGGCTTTACGCGCATGCTGGGCTTTGCTGGTTGGGCCGTATCTGCAGGCTGGGGTTACCTGATTGCCACAGAGCATGTGGGTATTTTAAATGCCGCTAACCCGTTCTTTGCCAGTTGTGAAATTGTGCCTAACTTCCCTAGTTGGCTTCAGTTGCATGAATGGATACCGGCGATCTTTGCCGCTGAAGGTGACTGCCTGAACGATACATGGCAGTTTTTATCAATGGGAATGGCTGAATGGATGCAAATCATTTTCGCCGCTTACTTCATCGTATTTGGCGTCGTGTTTTTATGCCGCCTGTTGGATAAAAAACCCTTTTGATTGATTTATCCATTTTGCCCTCTCGGTTACCACCTATCCATACCGAGCAAGGGCCAGTTACCATTCAACGCATCGCGCCGAAGCACACTGAGGCGCTTTGTGAAGCAGGTCAACATGCCATTAGTCACGTTAAGCCGTGGTTTGGCTCATCGGTATGCCCAGTAACGCCCATGCAATCTAAGCAATGCATTGATGCAATGGAAGATGCTCGGCGCAATGACTACGGCCTTACGTACCTGCTAATGCATGATGAAAAGTGCCTTGGAATGGGCATTATTAACCATATCCACCCCACTCACCTTACCGCTAACCTTGGCTACTGGCTGCGCCAGGACGCCTGCGGAAAAGGGCTTGCAACAGCAATATGCGAAGCGCTTAAAAAACTGGCGTTTAGTCAAATGAATTTGCATCGACTCGAGTGTTTTATTGAGCCGAATAATAAAGCCAGTTTGCGCGTTGCCGAGCGCATCGGGGCGGTAAAAGAAGGGTTATGTAGAAAGCGCGTATTTGGGCGGGATGCGCTTCTCTATGCCGTTATAGCACCGTAAGCGAACACGCGCATTAATCGATATCATCAAGCGGCCAACGCGCGATATAGTCCTCGAAATACTCCATATCAACATCGGTTTCAAAAACGGTTTTGTTTCGCACGCTCATGTTCTTTTGGTGCATTACGTGCTTTTTACCTTTATTCAGTAATGGGTGCCACGACGCAAGACCTCTGCCCTCGTGTAAGCGCCGGTATGCACAACTTGGCGGCATAAAGAATATGTCTTTAAGGTTTGCTTTTGTTAGCTTTACGCAGCTTGGTACAAGCTGCGTACGCTTTTCATATTGCGTGCATTCACACTTTTTAGTATTCAGCAGTGAACATACAATATTGGTGTAATGAATTTGCTCATTGTCATTAATGTAATCAGTCGGCCCTTCGGCCTGCGTGGCATCATCATCAATAAATTTATGTAGGCAACATTTAGCACACCCATCGCACAGTGATTCCCACTCTTGCTGCGACATCTCTTCTAGTGATTTTGTTTCCCAAAATGGTTGGCTCATTATTCTGCCACCTTCGTGGTTATGTCAAAGTGATCATGAAGCGATACGGTAAGACGGTCTGACGGCAACAATGGCCCTACCCCTTTTGGTGTCCCGGTTAAGATAATATCACCGGCTTCTAAACTAAATACCGTAGACATGTGAGCAATGAGCGCGGCGATGCTGTGCAACATCATACTGGTGTTGCCTTGTTGTCTCACCTCATCGTTAATGTGCAATGAAAAATGAAGGTCTTGCAGTTGAGTAACGCGTGATACCGGAATAAAACCAGATACAGGGCAGCTGAAATCAAACGCTTTAGCACGTTCCCATGGCTGCCCTTTCGCTTTTAAACTCGCCTGTACGTCTCGCAGCGTTAAATCTAGCGCTAAACCTACACCCCATATGGCGTCGTTAACACTGTTAATATCGGCATTAACCAATGGTTTGTTCAGTAATATGGCTACTTCAAGCTCGTTATGACACTCGCCTTTATCTGTAGGAATACACAACGGGTCATTAAGGTGACATAGCGCCGCCTTTGGCTTCATAAACAATAATGGCTCTGCTGGCACTTCCGATTTCATTTCATCAATATGGTCAAGATAATTACGACCGATACACACCACCTTTCCTGTTGGCAATGAAATAGGTTCGCCTTGCACATCTTTATGCTGATACATCACTAGTAACCTCGTTTAATTCTTTCTGACAAATAACCCACAGACACGCCAAAATATTGCGAGCGATTCCATTTCATCAGGGTATGAAAATTATTATAGACGAGGTAAATACGCCCTTTTTCGCCGTCTGGCATTATCAATGAAGCAGAAATGTTCGCGTTGGGTAGCGGCGCACCGTTGTAGCGTGTTACGCCGTTATCATGCCAATGTGAAAGAGGTTTATAAGCTTTCTTGGCTAGCCCGTACTCGGCAATAGGTGATGTGAGTAACACTTGTCGCCCCCATGTCCCGTTCTCATCCCAGCCTTCAGAAGACAAATAGTTAGCAATAGACGCAAACACATCGGCCGGGTTATTCCAAATATCTTTCTTGCCATCACCGTCGTAATCAACCGCATAGTTAAGAAAGGACACTGGCATAAACTGGCTTTGCCCCATTGCGCCAGCCCACGAGCCTTTTAACTTATCAACGGTAGTATGGCCTTCACGTAAAATAGTAAGTGCTGCAAAAAAGTTCTTTTTGAAAAGGGCTTCTCGTCGCCCCTCGAACGCTAAAGACGCTAACGCAGACAACACGCTGTGAGAACCTTGAATGCGACCAAAATTTGACTCATTGCCCCACAAAGCAACAATGAAACGGGGCTGAACGCCGTATTTTTGCCCTATTTCAGTAAGAAGTGTCTTATGCTCATTTAGATGAGTTACCGCCTGTTCTACCTTCCAGTCGGGCACGCGCGTAGACAAATAGTCATCCAATGTTATTTTCTTTTCTGGTTGGTTTTTATCTGACTTTACCACCGACGGTCGAAACGTAATGTCATCGAATACGTCCTCTAAAAAGTCAGCGCTAAACCCTTTTAATTGTGCGTCACTTTTTAACGTGTCTATGTAGGCTTCAAACGCTTTTGCTTCTTGTTCACTACATACCGATGCTGTACTGAAAACCAACAGTAAAAATAAACTGATAACACGCATAGTTAAAACTTTTTATCCGGTGTTGCATTAAGACCAAGCGCAACACGATGTTTGGCAAGCAAGTCTTCTTCTTTCGGCGGCATCTGTAAATAAAACCCCTGCTGTTTCAGGGCTTCTACCAATTTGGCTTTGTCCACACCCAACTTCTCACGCTTGTCTAATGCGAGAATGGTAACAAGCTCAGGCCGTACAAATTGCGACATCAACGCTTCAGGCACGTCGCTAAAATCATCTTTTTTGAGTACATACAAATACGCACCCACTTTTTTTTGCGTCTTATAGACTGCACATAACATAATTAACGCTCTTCTATTAAGCAGTTGGAATTGGGCCAAGTAGCGCTTCTACGCGCGACTCAAACAAGGGTGTTCGCCACCCGCTGAGTACTTCAGGCGTGAGCTGCTGTACCCGGGTCTCATCCACTTCGAACCAAACCCATTTCAGCAGTTGGTTAAGCTGTTTTTTTGATGAAATCACTTCAGGAGGCACGCCTTGCTCATTAGCAATAGTATCGCTAATGGCTTTAAGCGCAGCCAACGTCTTTTTGTATTCGGCAAAGTCCATTAACCGCTTTACTCGTGGTAACAGCAATTTAGGAGGTGTTGAGGCATATTTTGCTCTGGCGTCTGCAATAAGCGTGAGCACGGTTTCCCCATAGCGACGCAGCGTGTGAGGGCTAATTCCCTCAATTTTAGCTAATGCTGTCTTGCTCGCAGGCATGTACTGCGCGGCTTCATACACATGCTGCTCTTTAAATACGAAGTTTAACGCTATGTCTTTTCTTCGTGCAACGGATAGCCGCCAAGCCGCTATGGCTTGTAACACAACCAATTGTTCTGAATTTAGGCGCCAGTTGTTCTTGATAAAAAGATAAGCAAAATCTTCTGGTATCTGTGCGCGCTTTTTATCACCTAACAACGTCATTTCTTGGTAAACCCAGTCGAGTTTGTCTGCTTGGACAATTTTTTCGACTAATACGCGATAGCAGGGCAAAAGAAACAGTACGTCGTTTGCAGCATATTGCAGCTGAGACTCTCTTAACGGACGCGCAATCCAATCTGTTCTCGACTCGCCCTTATCCAACGTAACGTCGCAAATGGTTTCAACCAGTTTCGCGTAGCCTAACGATGCTCCCATGCCTAAAATGCTAGCAGCAAATTGGGTATCGAAAATTGGTGAGGGCAGCGTATTGTAAGCACTCAAAAAGGTTTCTAAATCCTCTGAGCACGAATGCAACACTTTCACCACGGCCTCGTTTTCCATAAGCGCAATAAAAGGCGACATATCGTCAATGGCGATAGGATCAATCAGGACAAGTTGTTGGCCATCATAAAGCTGGATAAGACCAAGATGGGGCGTTAGGGTGCGAGTTCTTACGAACTCAGTATCGAGTGCGATAGCGTCTTGCTGTTGAGCAAGGTTGCACACCTGTTCGAGTTGTTGGTGCGTTGTTATTAATTGATATTGCATAGTCATAAAAAAGCCGGCATACGCCGGCTTTACTAAACAAAAACTTGCGCTGGGCGAAGTTAGTCGCGTAACTCCCGACGTAGAATTTTACCTACATTGGTTTTTGGAAGGTCGTCTTTAAATACAACCTGCTTAGGCACTTT
>Ga0102948_1001234_pt1 | contig 10122 bp, 5 predicted proteins | sample SalPonA_A_H2O_MG_FD_78211 | JGI IMG/M metagenome (GOLD analysis project Ga0102948, IMG submission 78211) | Water microbial communities from South San Francisco under conditions of wetland restoration - Salt Pond MetaG R2A_A_H2O_MG | ecosystem: Environmental > Aquatic > Non-marine Saline and... | reverse complement strand
TATCGGTTCTCGAAACGGCCGGCGAGGGGGGTGCCTGGGGCATCGCCTTGCTTGCGTCGTATATGCTGCATGAGGAAGCGTCCTTGGATGAATTCCTGAAGCCGATTTTCGCGGAAAGCACCCATCCGCCCCTCCAACCGGATCCTTCCGATGTTGAGGGCTTCGATGCGTTTTTTGCCCGCTACCATAACGCCCTGCCGGCCGAACGTGCCGCTGTCGAGACGCTACCTTAGGCTTTATCCTAAATAGCCTTGGCTATAAATGAGGGGGGGTGCCTTTTGCATCCGATTCTTCGTGCAAGCTTGCGTAACTGCAAGCGAGTCTTTGAGAGGAGTTGCCGCCAGTTTTGTGGCGAAAGAACGAGGCTATGAATCTAAAACCCGTCACTCATAACCTGTGGAATTTTTTATCAAAAATGAAACGACCGCCTAACATCCTCTTCCTCATGGACGACCAGCATCGCTTTGACTGGTTCGGCTTTGCGGGGCATCCAATCGCCAAGACGCCGAACCTGGATCGGATTGCGCGGGACGGTGTAGTTTTCGAAAACGCTTACACACCGGCACCGATGTGCATTCCTGCGCGGCAGTGTATGGCTTCCGGAAAGTTTCCGCGTAGCTGCGGGGTGGAGCAATTTGGCGAGGATCTGCCGCCGAACTCGGAAACCTTTGCGCGGGCTTTGGCGCGTGGTGGCTATCACACCGCGTGTGCGGGTAAACTGCATCATGCAGGCATCGATCAGATGCAGGGCTGGAGTCACCGCATTTGCAACGGCGATGATATGAAGGTGCACGCTGAATACATTGAAGGGCGCGACGAGGCGGCTTGGGAGCAATTCGCAAAGCATCCCGGTATGTGGAGCCTCAGCAAAGAATTACAGAAGGCGGGTGCCGGGCGTTCGCCGTATGCGGCGAGTGATGAACTGAACACTGCGGGAGCCTGCGCTTTGATTGAGGAGTATTTTGTGAGTCCGCAATACGAGCGTGCTACGCCGGAGCGTCCCTTACTTTTGAAATTGAGTCTCCAGCAGCCGCACTATCCCTTCTGCGCGCCCGCCGAGATGGTTGAGCGCTATCTGCCACTGGTCGAAGAATACGATAACCAGCACTGCCTCGAGCATCCGGAGTTTGCCAACTGGACGCACGATCCGGAGGAGGTTTCAAAAGAAGATCGTCTGCGTGCGATCGCTGCGACGGCTGCGATGGTCGAACTTTGCGACGGCTATTTCGGGCAGGTGCTGGATCAACTGGAAGCCTGCGGACAGGATTTGGATGACTGGTTGATTCTCTACACCAGCGACCATGGGGAAATGCTCGGCGAACATGGGAAGTGGTGGAAAATGTCGTTTTACGAAGGCAGTGTGAAAGTGCCGCTGATCATGCGGGCACCGAAGTTATTCGAAGGCGGCGGGCGTTCTGTCAGCGAGAACGTCAACTTGTGCGATTTCTTCGCGACCTTTTGCGACGTGGCGGGCCTGCCGCTGCCAAAGGAAACCGATTCGCGCTCGCTCTTGCCTTTGCTGCGCGGGGAGGCTGCCGACTGGCCGGACGAATCGGTCAGCCAATATCGAGGCGAATTTTTAATGATCAAATGTGGTGCCCTGAAGTATCAATATTATGGAGACAATCCCGACTGGCCGGAGGTTTTATTCGATCTGGACGCGGATCCTGGGGAGACGCGTAATCTGGCAAGCGCACCGGATTATGCGGCCTGCTTGAGCGACTTTCAACTGCGCAAGAGCGAACTTGGATTTTGAGGGGAGGCCTTTTCAGGGCGGCGTAAACGCGGAACTCCAACGATACAGGTTCAAGGCAGCCAGCCGCGACCAACTTCGAGCGTGGCGCGACTGGAGACAGGTTTTCCTGTTTTCGGAGCCTCCTCGCTGCGCGGGGTAACACGAAGCTTTATCAATTTGCCGGCGTCAGCGGCTTGCACGGTATACTTTTTCCCCGTGGCGACGACGGTCTTGACGCTTAGGTCGAGACTGTCTGCGCGCAGCCACTCGTAAACGCTGCCGCTCTCGGGGCTTCCATTCACATCGTCATAAACGAAGCTGGCCTGAAGAGTGTCGCCCACCGCAGGCCCTCCAAAGAAAGTGACCGCATCCGCTTCGGGCGGCGCTGCCTCCGTGCCTATCGGTTCTTCGAAGTTTACCTTCTTCTGTGCAAGGTAGATTTGCAGGGCGTCGCGAACGGCGCGGTAGGCGTCGTTCTCGCCAAGATTGATGTTTTCCTGAGGATCGCTCGCGTGGTCGTAAAGTTCCTGCAGGTGCAGCTTGTCGAGCGCGGTGCTGCGCCACTCGACATAGCGCCAGCGATCGGTGCGGATGGTATGCCCGCGGTGCTCGTAGTCGCCCTCCAGGGAGTGCTCCATGCTGATGGCATGGTTGCGGTGGAAGCGCTCCGGCTGGTCAAGCAAAGGGGCGAAGCTGGCACCTTCAAGTTGTTGTCCTTCGGGTGCGTCGAGCCCTGCCAGCTCAAGCAGGCTGGGGTAAACGTCGGTCAATTCTGTAATGGCATCGGTGGTCGCACCCGTCCCGTTCATGTTTGGTGCGTAGACCATCAGCGGGACCCGGGTTGAGTTCTCCAGATTTGTCCGTTTCGTCCAAAGTCCATCGTGTCCCAGATGAAAGCCGTGGTCGCCCCAGAACACGATCACCGTCTCATCGGCAATCGAATCGGAAGTGTCGCCGTCATTGTTGGGATCTTCCAAGGCGGCGATTACCTTACCGAGCTGGGCGTCGATAAAACTAACACAGGCGTAATAGCCTTTGGCCAGCCGGCGGCTGTAATCGTCCGGATAGATATGCATACCGTCGATGGTAATGATCCCATAGTCTTCGTCACTTTGCCGATTGGTCGTGAAGGTTCCGTCCGCTAGGGCTTGAAGCGTGGCGGCCGTTTTTTCTTTGAATGGCGGCCTGCCCTTCGCATAGGTTGTCAGCTCTCCGGAGTAGGCATTACGAAACTGGGGCGGTGGTCCGTTTTTGGCGGGCAGCAGCTCGAAGCCCTCGGGGATGGGTACGCTCGCGGGATCGTTGTGATCGTAGAGATCGAAATATTTCTGTGGTGCGCTAAAGGGTAGGTGCGGCTTCCAGAAACCGACGGCGAGAAAGAAGGGTTCCGGTGCTTCGGCCAGTTTCTGGACGGCGTCGACGGCGGCCGCTGCGACCTTGCCGTCCATGTAGGCTTCGTCTGGGAGGTCGGAAGCTTCATAGGGCGCCCTTGTGGCAAAACTGCTCATATCGTTGCCGGGTAGATGGTAGTGATTTTCTCCGCCTTCGTAGAAATCGTTTTCGCCCTCGGTCCAAGAGGCCGGGTCTGGCTGGTGAAAAATCTTCCCGAGAGACTGCGTGCGGTAACCCATTTTTGCGAAGTGTTCGGGCAGGCTTCGCGCGGTCGGGGCCGTGTGGCGGAAGGTGTGATTCGGGTCGATGTCGTAGACCATTGTGGTGTCGGCACGGAGACCGACCATGATAGACTCGCGGGAGGGTTGGCAGATGGCAATCTGGCAATAGGCGTGGCTGAAGGTCAGACTCTGTTCGGCCAGGCGTTCGATATTGGGTGCGATGATGTGCTCGGCTCCGTAGTTGGGCAATTCGGGCCGCAGGTCATCGATTGCTATAAAAAGAACATTTTTCGGCGTTTTCTGAATCGGTTCGGTGAGCATTTTACCGGCGAGAGTCGGCAGGGCTAGTAGCATACCTCCGAAAAAAAACGAAAGTATTGGAGGGAGCGGCCGAAAAACTGAGAGACGGAAGAAACGCATAAAAGATAGAGAAGAAAGTTGATTGCCAGGATTCGGTAGAGACGAGTTTTTGTCGTCGCAACCTTGCAATGATTGATACCGTGATACCTTAACTCAACGCCGTGCTCGGAAAACCTGATCGTCGCGACTGGGTTTATCCCAGGAGGGCACTGGCATGCTTTTCGTTCTCGCTCGAATCGCGGGATAAACCCGCTCGCTACAAGCGGTATACATAGGTCAAGATGTGCTGTCTTCTCTTCGAGAGCGGTTTCATTTACCCGGAGTTTCACGCAAGGTTGCACGCTGTGCCAATTGTCGGCGCGCCCGTTGCAGGTATTACTTCATAAACAATGGATACAGATACCCTAATTAAGCAGCAGTCGGTCGATAGTTCGACCGCTTGCGCTGCGGCTTTAGAAAACGCTTCTCCCGGCTCTTTAATTCGTATTGCCCCCGGGATTTATCGCGAGCCCATCGAAATCAACTGTTCCGGCACCGCCGAGCAGCCGATCCGAATTGAGGCCGAAGAGGGAGGCACGGTGGTCTTCAATGGAGCCGTCCCGGTTGAGGATTGGGTTTTTGAAAGCGACGGTATCTGGGTGACTGATTTCGTCGTGACGGCAGAGCAAAATTGGGTTGAGGGTTATAAGCACCTCGGCCTACCCATTCAGGTCTGGGTAGGGGAGGCGCGATTGGAGATCGTGGAACTTTTTGATGAGTTGGTGGCGAATAGTTTTTGCTATCAAGACGGCAAACTGCGGATTAAGTTACCGGCAGGAAGGGATCCCCGGGAGGAAGTGATCGAAGTCGCCCGGGAGGCGACGATGGTGACCATCAACGGGTCGCATATCGAATTTTCCGGCTGCTACATCACCCGCTGCGCCGCCACGGTTCAGGTGGGCGGACTTTGTCTCAACGGTGCGCACTGCGTGATCGAAGATTGCGAGTTTTCGGAAGCGGCCGGTGGCATCGGCGCGCACTTGGATGGAAACGATGCGACGATTCGCGGGAACCGCTTCCACCATAACGGGCAAATGGGATTCGGCATGGTCGCGGCCAATTGCCTTTTTGAGGGTAATCAGATCGACCACAACGACCTGCGCAACTTTTGCAGTAATCCGAAGAACGACATGCACGTCTGGGAATGCGGCGGGGGCAAGGTGGCCTACGCGCGGAATTGCGTCTTCCGCAATAACCGTTTTACCGACAACCTGCGCGGCCCGGCGCTTTGGTTTGATATCGATAACTACCGCAATCGGATCGACGGGAATTATTTTTCCAACAACGGGCACAGCTCGATCATGATTGAGATTTCGCGCGATAATGTGATTTGTAACAATATCATCTGCGATACGCTTGAGAGTAACTATTCTTCGAGCGGGATTCTCATTCAGCTGTCCTGCAAGACCCGGATCTATCATAATCTATTCCTACGCTCCGAGGGCTACGGGGTGCATTTGCGCTGGCACCACCGCACCCGGGACATCCACCCCTACGAACCGGAGGACCCCGATGCCTTTGAAAAAACACACGGCTTTCGGCAGGAAGACTGGATGGCACCCGATGGGCAATACCCGACCAGTGATAATGATATCCGGAACAACATTTTTATTGATTGCCGCCGCGGTGCGATCCGTGTGGATCCGGTTTCGGAATTTATGGAAGGGAACCAAAGCGACTATAATTTCTTCTGGAACCAGCATAACCTCCACCCGATGGACGGTGGCCACCAGCTTGGCGAGTGGCAGGCCATGACTGGTCTGGATGCGAACAGCTACTGCGAGAAAATGGTCCATTTTGGTCCTCTGCTAGAGAATGCCACAATGGAAGGCGTCCGCTATGATCCTGAAGGACCCATTCCCTGTTACAAAGTGCCACGAATCGAAGAAGTTTGCGTGGATATCAATGGCAAAGCATTTTCGGAAATGACTCAAACAGGTCCGTTTTCGGATTGAGTCGAATTTTACCCAACCCAAATCAACATAATGAAAATCATGAGAAAACTTATTCTTACAGCTGCTCTCTTAGCCGCTTCCTGTGCCTTTGTTTCTGCGAAGGACCTTTATCCGCTTTCCGGTGACGGCGCATCCGGCCAGTATAATACAAAAATGGACCCGGCGATGGGTGATGGCGCTCTGGGCAATCAAACGCGTGTGCTTCCTTCCGAGAAGATTTTCGTTGGTCAGGCAGGTGAACTGGGCAGTGCTTACTTGCTTGCATTTGAAACCACCCCCGAAGTGCGGACTGCGGCATCGGAGGGCAAGTTGAGCTTGGAGCTGCCGCTTGTCGGGAAAACGGGCGATGGTGCAAAAGTGACAGTGCTCCTGCTGGGGGGATCCAAGCCGGTCAGCGAAAGCAAATGGGCGCGTTTTCGTTCATGGAACGTCGCATCAGGCTATACCATCGTGGGCCATATTCCGGAGACTGCGCTTCCGCAAAGCTATACCTTTGAAATCGATTGGGCAGAAAAAGGTATTTGGACCAAGAATCCAATCGCCTGGTTCGCTGTTTATGTCGAGGAAAGCAATTTCAAAGGGGATGATAACAAGATGATTTTCTCCGGTCAGGGTCCTGAAATGCCGAAGCTTGTCATTGCCGAGTAGTCATAACTTTTTTCGTTCGTAAACTCTCTCACCTTTGCCCCCATTATTGATGTCTTTGTCTGCCCAACGCTGTGTTTCCGTATTTTTTGGTTCTTTGCTGTGCCTCGCCTTTGCGGCAAGCTCAGTGCAGGCCAAAGTCCTCCACGATATTGATTTCGGGGTGACCGATGGGCGGGTTGATGCGTCGGGGATGAATCCGAAGGCCTCGGGGACACTGCCGGAGGGAGTCCGGGAGGACTCGGGTTGGGCGAATATTCGGGTGAATTATGAGCGACAGGAGGATGCCCTCGGAGGTGGCCTGTCCTGGACTCGCGTGGAGGTGAGCGATCACAAAACCGGGAGGGCTCAACTCAAGTTTGAGCTTCCCGCGAATTCCGGAGAATCGCTCTATCGTTTGAGCTATATCCTCGGCAGCCCTTCCTCCAACCCGGTCAAGTTCGTCATCCGCGATACGATGGCACCGTACACCACGCATTTTGAAGAGACCATTGGGTTGGAACCTTCGCGGCGGATTGAATATGTCGATTTTATCATCCCGCCCCTGGAACAGGATATCTCCGCCTTTCTGGAATTCGGTCAATTCGGAACCTATGATGTTTTTTCCATCAAACTTGAGAGTAAGACGATGGAGGACCTGAAGGCGGAGGCGCAGGAAAAATACCCGGATGGCGGCCCTGCTAATTTGCTGCGGCAGACGCATTTTCCATTTGGCTTGCCCTTCGGTTGGGGTGAGCGCAGCGGGCATACGCATGCCTGGCACACAACACGCGCTCCTGAATGGGAAGCGGGAGAAGCGACGGGAACGGTCCCCTTGCGTGTCGTTTCCAAGCAAAAGAAATGGCGCCCGTTTACCATTGCGACGGCCCCGTTTCCGATCGCGGTGCCTCATGAGACGCATACGGCATCGCTCTTCATTCGTGGCACTTCCAGCGGGAACCTGAAAGTTGTGACGGACGGGCAAACCCTCGGGTCGAAGGACTTCGAGATCAAGGATGCGACCACTTGGCAGCGACTTGAAGTGAGCTTTGAACCGAAGCTGATCAGCAAGTACAACGTCCTCGTTTTTGAGGGCGAGGGCGATTATGAGATCGCAGGCTTTATGGTCGCGCCCGGTGAAACGGCGGGCGAGTTTCGGCGTGCGAAGCCTGCCGAACTGCAACTGACCGCAGACTACATGCGGGGCGATATGTTCATCGAAGGTGTTGAGCAGGAACCTGTGATTCGCTATGCGGTGAGTCAGGTGAGCCAAGCCGGAGCGACCTTGCATTTAACTGTCTTCAATGCCTATGGAGAATCGGTGGATCTGAGTCCCATCCCCTTGGAAGCGAGCCCTCTGCAAAAAGGTGAAGTCAAGGTGGGTTTCCCTTTTGAAGCCGGCCCCTACGGACCTTTTCGTGTAGAGGGCAAAGTTGTCTATTCCGGGCGCGTCGTCAGTAATCCGGCGGAACTTGTTTATTACTGGCTGCGGAAGCCCAACTATTACAGCGAATTTCATCCGGAATCACGCTTCGGGCTCCACTTCAATACCCTCGAGCCGAGCGCAAATGCGGCTCGTGCGATCGGTGCGAAATGGCTTCGCTTGCACGGCCCTCAGGGTCACATCACCTACTGGACGGGCGTCGAAAGAGAAAAGGGGGAGTTCAAGTTTAATGACCGGGATTTGGATTTTATGCGGGATCGCTATCTTTCGATTCTAGGGGTTCTGGTGGAAACGCCTTACTGGGCACGGATCGAACGTCGAAACAAAGGCGCGCAAGCTTATCAGGATCGTTGGTGGCAGCCGCAATATCTGGAGGACTATACCAATTACGTGAGCCGCATCGTCGGCCACTACAAAGGGGTGGTGGATGACTGGCAGATCTGGAATGAGCCATGGGGCCATTTTATGTTCAAAGACTGGCGTCCTGAGTTGCGGGGCTTCGACCGTTGGCACCGTGGGGAAACGCCGGAGGAGGACTACATCAAAATTGAAAAGGCTGCCTACGAAGCCGCCAAGGAAGCCAACCCTGAAGTCAATATTGTCGGCATGCATGGCACGCTCGGCTCGAAAGGAGAGGGTTGGGTTGAACAAATGGTCAAGCTCGGACAGGGCAAGTATTTCGATGTCGCGTCCTATCACGGCTATCGGATCGGTCTGGGGGACGACATGTTGGATCCTGAGAAATCCTACCTGCTGCAGCGAATGGAGAGTCAGATTTTCACACCGATGCGGGAAGGCGGGCTCGACCCGGATGAGACGGAAATTTGGATGACCGAGGGAAAAGCATCGGACAGTAAACCTGATACAGGGTTTCTGAAGCTGACCCTCGGCTTGGACGAACCTGACTTGGATGCGGCTGAGTTGAATGGCGCCGCGCTGGTCAATTACCACTTGTCGAAGTTCGCCGCGGGCGTGGACAAAGTCTTCATTTATATTATGGGGGATACGAATTTCTGGAAACCGGGAACCGGGATCTATTGGCATGTGATGACTCTTCCGGGAAATAAATTTACAGTTTCCACGAGTATCTACGCGGCCATGACCTATCATTTGGAGGATACCGATTTCGTATCCAAGGAAAAGGTGGCCGACGGCGTCTACGCCTTCACCTTTGAAAAGACGCGCAGTCGCGGGGAGTTTACCGCGGGTGACCGGATCACGGTTTATAGTTCAGAACTCTCGGCGGCGAGCTATGAGCTTAGCGTCAAGGGAGAGATCCGCGATATCTACGGGAATGAATTCGAGGATCTGACTTTGCCCGCTGGAAGGCTCGCCTACGTTATCGACAGAGCCGCTCGGGGAGAAGTCGTCGATGAAAGCGTAGTCGATTCAGAGCTTGATTCAGACCGCGCGCCTGAGGGGGCGCTTGTTTCGGGCGAGGAGAAAAGCGATGCGCCGGACCGAACAATTTTGTATCTGAGTCTGCTCTTCGTCGGAGCCCTGGGCTTTCTCTTCCTTCTCATCTCGGGGGCGAAACGGAAATAGCGCTGTTCAGTATAGGACTCGTGCGGCGATTCGATATCTCGTGAGATCCGGGACGGATCGAATGGTAATAACTTCAGGAATTTGAAATGTGACCAATCGTAGGGCTGCCGCTTGCGGCATGCCGTATCTTTAAGAGCTCTCCTTATTTTTCAAACCGAACGGTTTCGAGGTCGAATTCGCCGTCGACGATGAAGAGGTTTAGGCTTTTGACTCCTGTTGGTTGATCGAGCAGTTTCGTGCTCACGGTCTCCCAGTTCCCTTTCGTATCAAATTGAAAGACTGCACTCGAATCGGAAAACGGGGAACCTAGGTTGACGAGGATATGGCCGTGGCCGCGCAGCTTGATCCGGCATTGGGTTTCCGCCCCATCAAACTCAAGATCACGGAAGCTGGCGACGTTTTCCCGCCCACGACTCCGCAGGAATTCTTGTTCGCCTTCAACTTCGCAATGGATCCGCCCGTAGAGGAAGCAGGCTCGCCAAGCGCCCAGCTCGGTCGATGAAGGGATCGGACTTTCGGCGCCTTGAGTGGACATTTGCACCTCGTCGATGTGTCCGTCCGGGTGCACCGTGATCGGTTCGATACAGGCGCGCCGGTTGAATTTTGAGTTCCGCGAGCTGCGGTGATAAAAAACATACCAGCGTCCATTGAACTCGCAGATTGAGCCGTGGATGTTCCAACTGAGCGGATCGCAGTGGATATTGTTGATGATGACACCACCGCGTTTGAAAGGGCCCAACGGGGAGTCCGACAAGGCATAGGACAAACAGGTCGCCCGACCGCGCACCCCGTCGCAATAGACCAAAC
>Ga0102948_1001229_pt1 | contig 10147 bp, 4 predicted proteins | sample SalPonA_A_H2O_MG_FD_78211 | JGI IMG/M metagenome (GOLD analysis project Ga0102948, IMG submission 78211) | Water microbial communities from South San Francisco under conditions of wetland restoration - Salt Pond MetaG R2A_A_H2O_MG | ecosystem: Environmental > Aquatic > Non-marine Saline and... | reverse complement strand
TTTTGAACGACCAGAGTCAAGCCGCCACAATGGACTACGTAAGAGACTTCCTTTCTGCCGAAAACCGCATCTTATTTGGAAAAAAATACCGTGTTGGCGGTGTGAAATCTCCTGTCCAAGCGCAATGGGCGATGGGACTCCACAGTGCCACTTTTGCACTGCGCGATGGACTTACCATGACCAAAGATCCGATCTATGGAACTACTACAGGATTGGTTTCCATTCAACAAATGAACAGTGTTCGCCAAAACAACTGGAGCATTACCTCCTTTGAAATACCCTTAATGGTTCACCTTGACCTAAGTCCAAAAGGAACGTTTAATGAAGGCCTTAATGTGGGTCTCGGGGTCAGTGGACGCTGGTCTTGGATAGGACAAGCTTCTTATGCTGGTCGAGACCTTAACAACGGCTATTTCACCCAAGTTTCTCAAGGAAACTACAACCTTCGTCCGTTGAACTATGGTCTTCTCGCACAGGTTGGGTACAAAAAACTGAAAGCTACAGGGCGTCTAGAGCGTATGCCGTTATTCAAAGACGGTGCCTATGGTGAAGAAGTTTTCCTTGGGTCTATTGCCCTCGGTTTCTCGCTAAACTAAGCCCACTTAATGATCCGCCGCCTAGCCCTTTTCTTGTTCCTTCCTGCCGCCCTCTGGAGTCAGGAGCTCAATCCTCTTCGTGAACTCGAAGTGCCTTATGCTGATGGTAGAGTGCTGATCGATGGTTTACTTTCAGCAAACGAGTATGCCAACGCTTTACCCTTTGAGCTCTTCAATGAAATGGACCCCGATCCCAATGGAACGCCGCCTGTTTTAGCTAAGGCCTATGTTTACCGAACGGAAGAAGCGCTAATCATAGGTTTTGATTGCCCTCTGGTAGATATCGATCACTTAAGAGCAAATATTCAGCCGCGCGACAATGCGTGGGGCGATGATTTTATCGGAATCACCATGGACCTGTATGGAGACATGCGAAATACCATCTTTATCGCAGCCAATGCCCACGGTGTGCAAATCGACTTGCGCAATAACAATCCGACCATAGAAGACGAAAGCCAATACGACGTAGGGTATAACATCACCTACGACACCAAAACTCACATTGGAGAAAAGGGCTGGACCATGGAAATGCGCATTCCGTTCAGTTCCTTACAGTTTGAAAACAAACCCGTGCAAAAGTGGCGCGTGGGCTTCTTCCGTGAATACTATGTAGGACCGCAGGTGCACCGTGCCATCAGCATGAATCGTAACTTTGACAATCCTTGTTTTGATTGCCAATTCAATGATTTCCTCATCCTCGAAAACATCAAGGGCGGCACACGACGCGACCTCCTGCCGTATGTATTGGGAGGACTTCCTATCGAAAACGGGGACTTTGGATCGCCAACTGGGAGAATTGGGCTTTCCGCTTTCTATGGCATTAACTCCCAAAATTCGATCGAAGCCGCCATCAACCCAGACTTCAGTACCGTGGAAAGTGACGCCGCACAGGTCAGCGTAAATTCCGCAACGAGCTTGTTCTACCCGGAGCGCCGACCGTTCTTCAACGAAGGGGCAGACCTCACGGCCACCACCATGAATTACTTCTATTCCCGTACCATAGCGAACCCGTCGGGAATGGTCAAATATCTTGGTCAAGGCTCGAAACTCCGCACCTACGGTCTCGCAGGATACGACCGCTCAAGCCCCTACCTCGTGCCAGGTGAAAACCGAGATATTCTAGGAACAGCTGGGCAAAGTTTTGCATCCGTGGTGCGGCTTTCTAGACCTCGAAAAAACGGAGCCAATCTCGGCTACCTCAGCACGAACAGAATCTATATGGACGGAGGCTCTGGTCACCTTAACGCCCTCACAGTTCGCGAAAACCTGAGCGACAGCTGGCGATTGACCGGCGAATACGCTTGGTCGTACACCGCCGAGCCGGAAACGGATTGGGTCACAGATGGCGCCACCTTTGGAACGTATACCGCGGCTACGGATGGAGAAACGTTCCATGGTTTTTCACATGCCACCGGATTACAACGCACCAGCCTACACTGGGTTTCCGATATCTATTATACCCACGTAGGCGAAACCTTCCGGGCCGATATGGGCTTTTTACCACTGAACAACAGAAACGAGTTGGGCTTTAGGCAACGCTACATCAACAGACTCAACGGAAAACGGGTTAAGTTCTACCAAATCACCCCTGGGGGGCGAGCCAACTTCACGCCCGATGGTCGTTGGAAACAGCAACAGCTCACCCTGGATTGGAATGCGCAATTTGCCGGCAACTTAATGCTTGGGGGCGCGGCAACACATGGCCTCATGGAAGAGTTTGAAGGTGTCATACTCGAAAACATGTCTACCATTACCCAATGGTCGAGTTGGAGTCCTACGCAAACCTTTAAACTGAATCTTTATGCCAACGTTGGAGAATTCGTGGCATACAATGCGGCCACTCCGCGAATTGGCAACGGACTGAATACCGGAATGGAAATGAACCTACAGCTATTTGGGAATTTCCAAGCGAATTTCACCGGAAATTACAGCTCACTGTGGGAGCGTGACGGCAGCGGCATGATTTACGAAGGTTGGATTTGGCGCAGCGTACTCCGCTACAACCCCAATAGGTTTGTTCAGGCCCGATTAATTACTCAGTGGAACCAATTCTCGGGCGACTACCTCTTCCAGCCGCTCCTGCAATACCAGCCTGGTCCCTTCACCATTTACTACATAGGAAGCAGCACCTATGCAGCCCCTAATCAGGGCTACACAGGCACACAAATCTTTGCGAAGGCACAGCTTACGCTCCGACCTTAATCTTGGGCTTCATTCGCCTTGTCACGGATGCTTTGCGCTAAAGCCAAGGCTGTATATAGGTTTGCAACACCACCAGATTCTGAAAGCTTAGAGAAATGAACCTTCTTCTTTTTCTTTCCTGGCATCACAACCTTTTCATCGTATTTCACGCTTGAAAGTACAATGACCTCTTTGACTTGGGATGCGCTTAATTCTGGATACACCCCGCGAATCAAGGTGGCCATTCCCGCCACTACCGGTGCGGCCATCGAAGTACCACTGTTGCTTTGGTATCTACTCTGAGGCACTGTAGAATAGATCTCATACCCTGGGGCAAAAACATCCACTTGCACCCCGTAGTTAGAGAACGGCGCAGCCAATTTTTCATAGTCCCCGTAACGTGAAGCACCCACCTCTATCCAGTGATCGTATCGGGTATCCGCAGCTTCATTCCAACCGTTGGGGTAGTTCTTGTATTTATCGACACTGTGGCCATCGTTACCCGCAGCATGTACCAACAAAACATCGTGCTCTGCCGCGTATTGAATGGCCGACTCAACTTCAGCGTCCATATGACCGACATCTTTGCCAAAGCTCATATTGACCACCTTCGCGCCGTTATCAACTGCATATCGAATGGCATTCGCTACGTCCTTATCCCGCTCATCGCCGTTCGGGACAACACGCAAGGTCATGATGCGCGCATTGTTTGCCACGCCATCCATACCGATGCCGTTGTTGCGTTTCGCTCCAATAATACCGGCCACGTGAGTACCGTGCGAAGCATCCGGTCCATATACTCGGTTATCCCCATAGTAAGGATTGTCGTTGCTCTCAGGATCATCACCCACCATTTCGCGCGGGCTGAACTCTGGATTCAGGTGGTACTTTAATTGATCATTAAAGTGCGTAAAACCTCCTGTAATTTCTTCCTCGATTTGCCATTGCTCCATACCGTCTTCAAGCATGCGAACAGTGGCCATGGCTACGAGCTTGTCTGTAAAGCCTGCCTCTTCGAGCTCTTTGTACGCTTCCACACATTCCTTGGTCAATACCCCTTCGCAATGTGCTTCAATAGCGCGGTAGCCGTCATTGAGTTTGCGCATAAAGCCAATGCTCTTCTCTGCAGATTTTCGGTCCTTATTCAAGCGCTTTTGATACTTCTTGAGTTGCTTGTTTTCGGCTCCGCTGAGGTCCGATTTCGCCAATAATCGGTTCATGTCACGAACAAATTCCATTTGTTCAGGTCCAATTTCGCCGCCTGGTCCACTTAAAAAACTCCACCCATTAATATCGTCGACGTATCCATTTCCGTCGTTATCAATACCGTCATCAGGGATCTCACCTTTGTTTACCCACAACACCTCCTTAAGGTCTTCATGGGTGATGTCCGTACCGCCATCAATGACTGCCACAGTTACGGTTTGAATGATTTTATACGGGACCAATTCCTTGTACGCGCGTTCTGAACTTATCCCGTTAATGCGGTCTGCATCTGGGCATTTATGGAACCATGTTTGTTCTACGGATAATGAATCTTGTGCGTGAAGCTGTAATAGGGGTAATGCCGCTGTAACCAGCAGGGCGGCTAGGTTTAGTTTCATTGGTTGATGTTTAGATAATGGGTAATATACTGCAATAATACTTAATCTACTAGGGTTGCTGCTGCACGATTAGGGTGCTCAATTACGACGTTTACAGCGCCTAAGTCCTCTTCAAAAAACACGAGCTCGTCCGTCTCGTGACGTACCGAGATGTATTGTTTTTTAAAGCCTACATCCGTTTTAACTACCACAAAGGTCTGCGCGCCTTCATACTGAAGCGCTGTACTGGGCAGGGACCAAGTTCCCTTAGAATATGACTTCACCGTCACCTTTAAGGGTTCCCCATAGACAAACTTGTTCGGCGTTGTAACATTCATCCATACTTGGACCAGACCAGCAGCATTCGCACGTTGCGCAATAGCGGTTACATGACCTTCCGTACTATGCGCTCCACTAGAGAAATGAACCGTGCTCCCGACGGTGATTTCCTTCGCGATTTGAGGAGATACCAGCGCACTTACTCGGCCACTATTGATCCCAATGACTTCGACTAAAGAAATTTCCGCAGGAAGAAATCCCCCTTTGGCCACTCCCAAGGATAGAATTTGTCCGTCAATAGGGCTAAACACCTGAATCTTACTCGTTGCCGAGGTGGCTTGTTCCGGCATAACGCCATAATCGCTTAACGAAGATTCGGCAGCGACAAGTTCCGATTTCGCTACCACCATCGCATGCTTTGCGTCCTGCCATTCCATCTCAGATGCATTGCCCGAGGCATGCAGTTTTTCCCATTTTACATAGGAAGCCTCTGCCCATTCGTAACCTTGCTTGGCATCGATGTATGCCTTTTTGAGTTGGGCCACATCCGGATGAGATACCGTCGCTAAAAGACTTCCTTTTCGAACCTGTTCACCGGGTTTGATTTTATACGACTCGACCTTTACTGCGGTTGGGAAGGCCACCACTGCCTGTCCGTCTTCACGCACCTCATAGGTACCGGTAAAATGAATCTCTTGTGCCCCGGAAGCCAGCGCAGGAACTTGTGTTTTCCAACGTACTACCGTGTCTTCTTCGGGGATATTGACCGATGATTCTGACGAATCTTGGGCGCATTCTAAAAGCGCAAATGCGGTAAATAGGAGTATTATATTTTTAGTTTTCATAAGGCTGTGCTTTGATAAAAGTTCCATTGAATAATGGTGTTTTGGTAGTTGTAGTTGTGCTCGATGTCAAGCATTGCGCTTTCTGTATTGGCCTGAATGGATGCCCATAAACCTTCCAGATCTAACGCTCCCGCTTCGTACAGGGCCCATAGTTCATTGGTCGTTGGGAACGCATCACGTTCATGGTGGTCCTCCGGTTTCCAACGTTCTAATTCTCTCTCAAGCTGAACAGTAAGCCCGTTCCACTCTCGAGCCGCTTGCTCCAACGCCCATTCGGCATCAGTGGCATTGATCGCTCTTTCTTTCACGCGGCTTCTATAGGTATGTGGTGAAAGGGGGAGTGATGCGGATGCTTGTACTCCGTTAAACCCTGGAGCGCCCTCCAGCTTCTGCGTAAACCCGCCGATGCCCAAAGCAGGTATCCAGCGAGATTTTTGAAGCGCGAGCTCATTGCTCGCAACGGCGCGTTGATCCTGTATAGGTTGCAGAACAATAGCACGGTCCGACTCCGTTTTAGGCAGCGCCTCGAATCCCGTTCCAAGCAGTTGTGGTGTCCAATCCTCCTTTGGGTCCCATCCCAAAAGTGCATCTATGGTGCTTTTAAATTGGAGCACTTCCGACTGTTTCTGCTTAAGGTTATGGTGAAGCACCTCAATGTTTACATGCCACAGCGCTAAATCCCTAGACGGCAACAAACCGGTAGTTACGCGTGCTTCCATGCGGTCGTACAACTGTACGCTTTCACGATACTGTCCCGCCAACACGGCCTCTTCTTGCAGTGCGGAAGTCAGCGCAACCCAGAGATGCTGTAATTCAACCTGCGCTGTATGTTCAACGTATGCTGCGTAATGTAGCGCTTGAGCCGTGCGGCTTTTGTGCAACTGCATCAGGGCCGGCGCGGCGCTTAACGAAGGGACTAAGACCTCAAAAGTCACAAAGTAATCCTGATTCATGGCCCCATTGATTTGCCCTTGCTGGTATTGAGTGGTTATTGGAAGCTCCCAGTCTTGGGCGTTTTGCGCGCGAACACGAGCCGCTTGATTTCGGCTAATCTGCACTTCCGTGTGGTATTGATGGAGGGCTTCCATGGCCTCTTCCATGGTTTTCACCTCCTGAGCTTGCGCCATACCGGGTACGAAAAGCCCTAAAATCAAGACAGCAGCTCCGGCATTTGTATTGGCCAATTTTCTTCGCCCAAACCTTGCATATACTGCCGGCAAAACCACAAGCGTAAGTAGCGTAGCTGTAATCAATCCGCCAATGACCACCGTGGCAAGTGGTTTTTGAACCTCAGCACCGGATCCCGTGGACAGCGCCATCGGTAAAAATCCTAATGCGGCTACAAACGCCGTCATCACTACTGGTCGGAGTCGCTGCTTGGCCGCCTGAATAATCTCGCCGAGGTTGTTGGGGTTTGCAACTTTATTGTTCAAGTGGCTAATCATAACTATCCCGTTCAAAACCGCCACCCCAAAGAGGGCAATAAAGCCGATGCCGGCGCTAATGCTAAACGGCATGCCGCGAAGCCACAATGCCGCTGCACCGCCAATGCTACTCAGCGGAACGGAAACGAAGACCATGGCTGCGAGATTCAACGATCTGAAACTTAAAAAGAGTAAGATGAATATGGCTGCCAACGCAATTGGCACGGCTAAAGACAGTCGGCGTTTCGCTGCTTGTAATTGCTCAAAATCACCGCCATATTGAATGTAGTATCCTGCCGGAAGGTCCAGTTGATCAATGGCCTGCTGCACCTCCAACACCACGCTTTCAATATCTCTTCCACGTACGTTACAACTCACCACCATTCTGCGCTGGCTGTTCTCTCTTGAGATAAGCGACGGTCCATCATGGTACTCTAGAGTTGCAAAAGCAGATAAAGGCAATTGCTCGCCTTGCGCATTCATCACAAAAAGTTCATTCAAATTTGGGCTGTTTCTAAAGGACGCATCGTAGCGAACCACGATGTCAAAGCGTCGATCTTCCTCGTAATAGGTACTGGCTACAGATCCAGCGAAGGCCGCCTCAATGGCGTGGTTCGCTTCGGCCACAGATACGCCCAATGCCGCCATCTTGGCGCGGTCAAAAACGATATGGCGTTGATTGAGTCCATCGGTCTGTTCGCGTTTTACATCCACGGCACCATTGACCCGTTCGACTAACGGCACCACTTGGTCTGCGATGGAACGCAATGTTTCGAAATCACTTCCAAAAACCTTAATGGCCACATCACTCTTTGCCCCCGAGATGAGTTCATTAAATCGAAGCTCAATAGGTTGGGTAAATTCAAACTGGGCATAAGGCACCTCTTTGGATAAGCGCTCTGACATGTAATTGATCAGCGTTTCCTTGTCGAGCGCATCCGGCCATTCCGCTTCGGGTTTCAGCAACACCATGATGTCCGCTTGTTCAATACTCATCGGGTCCGTGGGCACTTCTGCTGTCCCTATTTTGCTCACCACGGTGCGAACCTGAGGGAAATTTGCCATAAGAACACGTTCGGTTTGCGTTGACGTAGCAATGGATTCCTCCAGCGAGGTCCCTGGTGGAAGTTGCATTTGAACTGCGATATCGCCCTCGTCCAAGCGCGGAATGAACTCACTCCCCATTTGAAGGAAGGTGCCTATGGCTCCTATAAACAGTAGCGTAGCGGCCACGAAAGTCGCTAAAGGTCGGCGCACGGCGTAGGTCAATACCGGCGAATAGGCACGCTGCAATCCCCCGACAAGGTTGCGGCTAAACGCTGGTTCCTGCACACCTTTCGGCTGCATCACCAGGGATAAAACCGCGGGCACATAGGTGATCGAAAGCACCAGTGCGCCCAAGAGCGCAAAGCTCACGGTCTGCGCCATGGGACGGAACATTTTACCTTCAATTCCAACGAGCGTGATGATAGGAATAAAGACCACCAGGATGATCAATACCCCAAAGACGGCAGATTTCACCATCTCCAAGCTGCTGGAAATAATAACTTCCTGAAATTCAGATTTATCCAGTTTTTTACCCATGAATTGGAGGGCGAGCACCGCAATAATATGCTCGGTAATGATGACTGCGCCATCCACCACAATCCCAAAGTCAATAGCGCCTAGAGACATGAGGTTGGCACTTACATTGAAGGCATTCATCAAAATCAAAGCGAACAACATCGCCAATGGAATGACAGAGGCAACCACCAGCCCGGCACGCACATTGCCCAAAAGCAAGACCAAGACGAGAATAACAATCAATCCACCTTCAATGAGGTTTTTAGAAACCGTTGCAGTCGTCCGGTCCACCAACTCTGAACGCACCAGGTAGGGCTCAATGCGCACGCCTTCCGGCAATGATTTTTGCACAGTGGCTACTCGTTCTTCAATGCGCTGAACGGTCGCATGCGCGTTCTCACCTTTCAGCATCAATGAAATGCCGCCGACCACTTCGCCCATGCCGTCCTTGGTCATGGCGCCAAATCGTATGGCATGGCCCGATTGAATTTTGGCTACATCGCGCAAGAATACAGTCCCCGCTTCTCCAACCTTCACGGGTATAAGAAGCAAGTCCTCAGGAGATTGTAATCTGCCTTGCGCACGCACATAAAAAGATTGGTTGTTCTTGCTGTAATAGCTCCCTCCTACGCTCGCATTGTTCTCTGTAACTGCAGCTTCAAGGTCTTCTAAAGACACGCCATGACGCACTAGTTTTTCTGGGAAAGGCACCACCTCGTATTGCTTCACAAAACCGCCAAAACTGGAAATTTCGATGACACCTTCAATACCGCCCAATTGGCGCTTAATAACCCAATCTTGAAGGGTCCGCAGCTCACGGATGGAATAGTCTTTATCGCTCTTCGGATCCACGGTGAGCACGTATTGATAAATCTCACCAAGCCCTGTAGTAATGGGCATCATCTTGGGAATGCCTAGGGATGAAGGTATTTCTTGTGAAGCGATGGTGAGTTGTTCGGCGACCAATTGACGCGCGTTTAAATCGGGCACATTCTCCTCAAAGATGACGGTGAGAATGGACAAACCAAACTTGCTGATGCTACGAACATCCACCACTCCGGGCAAGTTAATCATCGTCAATTCGAGCGGATACGTAATGAATTGTTCCACCTCTTCCGCGCTCAACGACGGGCTCTGTGTAACGATCTGTACTTGGTTGTTGGTGATGTCTGGGACCGCATCCAACGGGATTTTTGATAGCGACTGCCAGCCGAAGAATCCTATAATTATAACCCCGAGAATAATGATCAAGGGGTTGCGCACGCTGTACGCAATGATTTTTGAAAGCATAAAAATGATTTACTGATTAATACCGAACGGGAGGTGTATTAAGCAGCGGGGGGGCCTCGTCGATAGTGACTTTGGGCTGAAGACGGAGCGCTCTTCGATAGACGGTATGCCGGTACCGATTGTTCTATCAACTCCCACGCCATCGCCGGGATTTCAATCGCTTGCGCATCGTGAGCAACAAAACTTTGTGAGGCCAGCGAGAATTGTTCAAGATGCTCTTTGCCCAGGTCGGTACCAAAGAGTGTCAACAGGAAGTTGGACGGAGCGTTTTGTGATGTGCTCGAGATACCCGCCTCATGCTGATCGTGCACATGCGGCACCACAGAGTGCAACAGCCACAATGCGGCGGCTACGATGAGGAAAAGCGGTCTTACAAACTTGAGCAT
>Ga0102948_1001224_pt1 | contig 10180 bp, 15 predicted proteins | sample SalPonA_A_H2O_MG_FD_78211 | JGI IMG/M metagenome (GOLD analysis project Ga0102948, IMG submission 78211) | Water microbial communities from South San Francisco under conditions of wetland restoration - Salt Pond MetaG R2A_A_H2O_MG | ecosystem: Environmental > Aquatic > Non-marine Saline and... | reverse complement strand
GCAGTTGACTAGAGATCTTGCTTTAATATATCATATGCTTTACGCAACCATGTTACGAGTAGATGGTCAGTATCATCAATTTCATTCTATGATGGATTATATCATGGACGAATTAGAATTTCAAATCGATACAGAAGACGAATAATTTTACATTGTTTTAAATATATCCGTGTTATAATATAAAGAGAACAAAAAATGGAAATTGAAATGACTGACGATGAGAAGAAAGACATAATTGTAAATGAGCTATCCAATATGCTTAGTGCATATAGCAAGGATGTTCAGCGCCTCTGCGTAGAAACAGAGTCAGACAATCCTGACATCGTTCACGAACTAAGTACTATTATAAAAGATAGAGAAGCCATCAATAGAGTACTAAATATTTTTTATGATTGATAAAATGATTGTAAAAATTAATAACAATAATGTTATAATAAATATTCAACAAACGAAAAAGGATTCAAATGTTTAAGACTCTAACATCTTCAATTGATCCTAAGAAGACCCCTACCGCAGAAGATATTCAGAAGATCCCTTCGTTTATTTTTTGTAAGTGGTTATCAGGAAATCCTCATACTATCATTGCGGCAAATGCTATCAATATGTATAGTGATATTCCAATTGATAACCAATATTGGATGGTTAAACATGCTTTTGCCGGCAAGGTAAAGTATATTCCCTATCCAAAGCAACAATCTCAGGATACCTTGAAAAAGGTTGAATTTATTGCTGATTACTTCAAAATCTCAAAAGAAAAGGCAAATGAATATCTTGAGCTACTTTCCTCCGAAGAACTAAACTTAATCGTACAAATGTACACTGAACAAGAACTTAAAAAAGGTAACTAAAATGACTATTGAATGGAAAGAATTTGACCGCATTATGATTGAAGCTGAATGGTTGCTTAACAAAAATCGACTATCACATGGATTTGCTAAAGCTCTTAAGCGTAACAAATGTTGGAAAAATAATGCTCCATACTGTTCATGGGAAAACTTCACATACAAACTAACCAACGACCAAATTGCAGATATTTGCCGCGCGTATACTGTACTTAAAGGGTAAGTTTAAATATTGAAATCTCCGCTCAGAAATGGGCGGATGGTACATTGAAAGGATAGACATGAGCAACGAATTGATCGTATTTACACATAATGATTTGGACGCGTTAGGTTGTATGCTTAACATTGAGTTCAAATGGCCTAACATTAACAAGAAATATTTCCACACAAATTATGCTAACATCAATGAGATAGTTGATGATATTCTGCATCATAAAGAGCAGAATGGTAATACTCACATTATTATACCAGATGTGGCATTTTCAGATAAGAGAGATGCATTAAAGAAACTATACGATGCGTTTGATCATATCACTCATATTGACCATCATATGTATCCGGAAGGATTCTGGGATGAGTTTCCAAAGATGAAGGTTGTGTACGATAAATCCAAATGCGCAACTCTATTGTGCAACGAATACCTTGGAAATAAAGGTATGAATTCTAATCTTGATAAACTTACTTTCCTAATTGACGTCTACGATATCTGGCAAGACAAATCAGAATTCTTCGATATTGCACAGGATCTGAATGAATACTTTTGGGCAAATGGTACTGTCAATCTTCTTGATAAAATCGTAGAAAATGAATATAAATTACCTAAGGACTTTATGCAAAGTGTTGAGTCTATTAGGGCACAATACAACGCATGTATAGAAGGTTTTGAGCAGCGTAAACTAATTCACCGTGCCGATGAAATTACTGTAGCATTTGTTGATGAATGGTTTAACCAAATTCTTGTCCGCGAAATGCGAAAAGGTCAGAACTTCGTCATTGGTGTTAATTCTTATGGGATCGTTAAAGTACGAATTAACCAAGACTGCCCATATACCGAAGACCAACTAAACGGCATTCGTTTTGATTTAACTGGTAATACGAACTACGGACATTTGCACGCGTTCACATACAAAGTAGCAAATAATTCCTTTGATAATCTTATGGATGAGATCAAAAAGGTAACATCGGTTATCTCGTCAAATTGCGCATAGATGGCAACCATTTTTTAATTGATCTGTTGATATAATACTATCAAATTAAAGGAAAGGATAGATATGCAAGAGTTCGAACCAATACTTCTCAAAAAGATAACACACAACGGTGAATTCTTTGGTAAAGCAATGCCAATTCTTAGGAAGAAATACTTCACAGATATTGGCAACCAAGAATTATTCCATCTCGTACAAGAATACTACAACGATTATCGAACTATCCCAAGTTTGACTGAACTTGTTGCTAAGGTTAAGAATGTCAGCAATGCTGAGATTCGTGCTGAGGTAATCAAATCACTTCAGAATATTAACACGACAGAAGAAGTTCAGAATATTGAATTCATGCTTGACGAAACCGTTTCTTGGGTTAAAGACGCAATGTATATGGAGGCATTGCAGATTGGCTCAGATGGTTTAATGAAAAAGGATGACGCACTTAAACTTAAAGCTCAAAAAATTATGGATGAGCGTGCTAAGGTAAGTATTGATTCTGATCTTGGTTTGGACTTTGACGATATCGACACAATGATTGAGTACTACTCTGAACGCCAAACGGGCATTCGTACTCAACATAAAGAACTAAATAAACGCCTTGGCCCTGGGTTCCTTCCTGGTACTCTGTCTATTATCCTTGCTGCATCAGGTGTTGGTAAATCATTAATGATGACCGACCTTATCTCTGGTATGATTAAGAAAAATAAAAATATTCTTCTCGTATCGTTGGAGATGGCTGATAAAGAAATTATGAAACGTGTTCATGCTAACGCTATGGATTTGCCGATCAATTCATTGTTAGATTTGAACAAAACTCAAGGTGAATTAGATAAACTTGACCGCCCAATCGTTACTAAAGATATGGTTCTATCTGCTTATAATCGTATGAAGTCAGAAGGTAATTGTGGTAAGTTTTTTGTAAAGGATTACCCAGCTGGTTCGTTTTCTCCTCTTATGTTGGAACAACTTGTTGAATCGTACAAAATTGAGAAAAACATAGAATTCGATATTGTATTTGTGGATTATGTTGGTATTATGAAATCAGATCTTGTTTCACCAAGTGCTGGTTTGTATTCTTACATTAAATCTATTGCTGAAGAAACTCGCGCAAGCGCTAAGAAAATGGGTATTCCTATCGTATCTGCTTCGCAGTTGAATCGTTGCTTTGACCCAAATTCTTCGATTGAAACCGTCAATGGTACTGTTTTAGCCAAAGATATAAAGATTGGCGACAAAGTTAAATCAAATGATGGGTTTAATACGGTAACTAATGTTTATGCTCAAGAGAAGCAAAAAGCATATAAAATTACTACTAAATCTGGTAAAACATTTATTTGTTCCGGTAATCACAAGTTTCCAACAAAGTATGGCACTATGACTGTTAATGTTGGTTTAAGAAAAGGTATTAAATTATGCATGAACACTTAAATATCTATATTGATAGAGAAGAACTTATTGTTTACTATTCTGACCCAATAACATTAGAAACAGTAAAATTTATTAGGTTCAAAACTTTAGAAGCGTTGGAGAATTTTATTTACAATAAATGAAAATAATTTATAAAAAAGTATAGTTTTTTAAAGGTTTCTATATAAATAAAATAAAAAGGAGATAAAAATGGAAAACTATACTTTAGAACGTAAATATTTTGAATTAAGAAAAGAACAAGAAGATGCATTATTTAAGTTTAAGTCTATTCAGAATAATGAGAAGAAGGAGTTAATTAAGAATCTACGTAAATTAAAAAACGTGTCGAAGACACGTATTGATCACGCAATTACTTTAATGAAGAAAATGACTCTTGTGTCTTTAGAAAAACAAACTAACGATACGTTTGAACTTATTCTATCAAATTTGGAACGGTCATTCATTAGACATTATGAAGACAATTGTGAATCTATAAAATGTTACATTAAACGTATTTTCGAAATGCAAAGAGAACTGGTAGATTTCAGAAAAGATAAGAAAAAGAAGTTTAATGAGTTTAAAAAGATATTATCTAGTAATAATATTGATGCGGGTATTTTAAATAATGCATATTTAGAATATAAAAATGCTGTAAAATATATTTCCAACGAAGACATTACGTTCGATGAATACAATAATAGAATAACGAAATATGAATATATTAACGACATCGTTAATGATTTTATTATCTACGAATGTGATCGTTTACAAGAAAAAAGAAATGCTAAAATTCAATTAGAAAAACAAGAAGAGTTATACTTACAAACAATAAACGATATGTTTGGTACGCCAAAACAATCTGATACTGAAGAATTCGTTAAATCTGTTATCTTTGAAATGCTTAACACTGAGAGATAACTATATGAATAAGTATAGCTTAAATTGTAAAATCAAACGTGAAGGAATAACTGATGAAAATATAAAAATATTTTCTGAAACATATGACATATATTGTACCGATATTTATGAATTAATATATGAGTTTATAATAAACAAAAACAGAAAAGTCATTGAATACTATTATAATATGGTAGATAAAAATATTGATTTTTCTATAAAACAATATTACATTTTAAAAGAATTTAGATCAAAAAATACAAAAGATTCATCATCTATCGAATTTTTTAAAGCTTCGTATGGTGATCAATGGGAACACTTTTTTAAAGAGAAAACAAATAAAACTAGTGGGTCAATTGAAACATTCATAAAAAAATATGGTAAAGAAGAAGGAACTAAACGATATAACGAAGCAAATCACAAAAAAGCAGGTTCATTGGATAATTATATACGCGTGTATGGTATAGAAGAAGGAACTAAACGATATGAAGATTTTTGTGAACGTAATAAAGGGAACTTTACTTTAGAAAGAATGATTGATTTATATGGTATATTGGAAGGAACGAAACGATATGAAGAAACGCAATACAAACTGAAAAATAAAAATACTTTGCATTATTATATATCGTTGTATGGTGAAAAAGATGGGGAAGAACGTTACTATGCTAGAAATAAAAAGAATAGTGAATCTTCAAAACTCAATTCAATTTGGGTGGCAGACACACCCGCGTATAATGAATATAGAAAAATGCAAGAGGAACTAGGCAATTGGGTACCTTTAGACCAATTGTCTGACTTTGAATTGTATAGAATTAAAGTCCACCGCGAAACGCTAAAACAACCATTGGAAACATTAAAAAATTTCGACAAAAGAGGACATCAACGTGACGAAAACACATATGCGATTGACCATATTATTTCGATAAAATATGGGTTTATTAACAATATTTGTTATAAAATTATTGGTAATATAAACAATCTACAGATGTTAACACATTCAGAAAATTCAATCAAGCAAGATAAGTGTTATTCTGTTATTAATGCAAAATGAAGGATGAAAAATGTATTTAGAAAAAGATTATCTAATTAAAAAAATAGATGAATATTGCAAGTACCGTAATATAGAATTAACGTACGAGGAAAAGGATTTCCTTAGCTCACAAGTATCAAGAAAGTTAGATAATGAGCGATTACTTACATTTGAAGAATTTACAGAATTACTTGATCATAATGAACATCTAGAGCAATATTCTGATATTGAATTTAATGATGAAATTGTTTCTATTGAAGAAATTGGTGAAATGGAACTGATTGATTTTGATGTTTCCGGAAACCATTTATTTTATGCCGATGGCATTCTTACTCACAATTCAGCGACTAATAATATTGATGAAGCCGATAACTCAAATGTATCCGATTCGATGGGTACAGTAATGACTGCTGACTTTATGATGTTCCTCCTTCAGAATGAAGAGATGAAGGAAAAGAAAGAAATCGTTTGTAAAATTACTAAGAACCGCTTTGCTGGTCGCACTGATACATGGCTAATGAACATCGATTACGAGCACATGCGCTTTTCAGATATGCTAATCCAAAATGCTGGCACTGATATCGATATTACTGATACACTAGGACTTGATAAAACAAATACTGTTGATAGTGACTTCGGAATTATTACTGCTAAGAAGCAAGAAGATGCTGAAACATTCGCTAACAAAGAAGTAAAAGATATTTTGCACGATGATATTAACAAAGTAATTGAATCAGATAAAGCGAGTAAAGATCCCTTTAACAATGATTTGGATGCCTTATACGCAGATCTTGGTCTGTAATTACCTGAAAATGTAAGTTATAAATATATAAAACAACGTAAAAGGATCGGTATGCAAGACTTATATGAATCTGAAAGTTCAGCCTTTGTAGGTGTAGCTTTTTCAAATCAAGTCATCTATAACATAGTTGATAAAGATGGTGAATTTGAATACACTGGGCTAAGTATTATTCAATATCTTAAGAATAAGAAAAATGAATTTATTTCTAAAATCATTCTAAGCCAATCTTATGATGGTATTAAATTTATTTTTGATGATGAGATAAAGTTTAATGATTTCTATGATCATAGTAATACTAATATCGAATCCTTCCAAAGCGTTTATAGTCTTATGAATGAAATAAACTCAATTGATTACTTCTATATTTACGATGTAAATGAGGATGTATTGATCGTGAAGACACCGGATACAGAGATGGCTCTGGGTGTTGATTATCATAATAATGAAGACGTAAGAAATTTCAGAAATACATATAGGTAATTAAAATGGGAAAATTTAAAGATTATTTGGGAGAGAGTGATATTCTTAACCAAATTTATGATATCCTTGATACTATGAGCGAGGATGAGATTGAAGAGTTCGGTGAGTACTTATTTGAAGAATTCTTTGAGGGTGAACCTTGGTCTGATGAGGAAGGTGAAGAACCAGATTTTTGTATTACAGAAGTCAAGCAAATGATATTAGAGCTTGGCGAAGACTTTTACGAAGATGTTTTAGATATGCTTCAACCAGAAGAGCTTGACCTTGAAGAGGGTGTTACTCGTAGGATGAGCACATCTAATATGAACCGCAAAAAGCGTAAGTTCATGTCTCTTAGTGGAACTAAACTTCGTCAGCAGAAAGCTACTCGTAAGAAAGCGGCTAGGATGAATAAGGCTGCAAGAAAGCGTTATTATAAAGCTAATAAACAGAAGATTGCTGCTTACCAAAAATCAAGGCGTGAAGCTATTAAATCTGGTAAACATAAAGTTAAACTTCGTAGAAAGGCTTAATTTGGTTATAGGATTAGAAATAAATATAACCAAAAAGGGGTTAAATTTGTTCGAAGAATATTATATTAAATGCTTGGAAAAGACAGATAAACTTTATTACAACTTTCGTGGGATTTCAAGGAAGGAATTCCCAAAGTGGCCAGGTTGGAAGATCATTAACAAGTATAAAGAAGAAGGCATTGATATTAAACAAATCAATGACTCTAAGTTAGACGTCCTTGTCAGAAATTTTTATTATCTTAAATACTTACAAGAAAAATAATTATTCAAACCCACCATCTTCAATAACATATCCGTTCCACGTTTGTTGTGAATATGGGGTATCATAGTTTTCGTCTGACCCATCGTCGAAACTACCAATTGTAAGCATTTCGCCAAAGTTAACTTTTTCTGAATCATCTAAATCTTCACCATCAGAATAAAGCGCAGATACGAGTTTCTTCATATCTTCAAAGTTTTTAGTGTTTGTAAATGGTACGAATGTTAATGCTAATGACATGATCATATCATCGTGAGCACCATCATCTGCCTGATATTTGTTATTGATAAGAATGAATTGATAAAATTCGTTTATAGTTGCTTTATCGTTTATGACAAGTTTATCATTTTCTATAAACAATTTCAATGTTTGAAGAATTTGTTTTCTTGTTTTGGATGTTGTTCTAAAGCCAGGATATTTCTTTCTTGACTTAGTTAAGTTTGTCGAGTTACTTTCCGAGTTCCTATCAAAATGTAGGTTATCATATTCGTAATCATTATACATTTGGTCGGCAATAGACTGTCCAGCGCCTTCATTATTCTCAATGATAAGATATGGGAAATTGTAAAATTCTGCCCATTCGTTAATGAATTCTGGCATCAATAGGTAATCTATTTGGAGTTGGGCAGATGCTACTTGTCTAAATCTGAAATCGGTGATATCAACTATCTGAACGGCAAATGCGTCAGTCCCATCTTTCGCTGGATCAACAGTCATTATATATCTATGACCTTTGATAGGGTATTCATAAATCTTGAGTTTACCATCTCTAATTTCTTCGATTTCGGCAGCCTTCATTTCGCTTAATTTAGCACTGCTGATTAGTGTATGAGAGCTTCCTAGGAATTCGTTAGCATAATTTTGGTTAAAGTAAACGATACCGTGCTTAGCAATAATCTTTTGTTGGAATTCTTCTGGAGACATTTGAGAACCATCAGGATTATATCTTGGAACGTCTCTCCAATTAACTTCATAGATGTTCATACCATTTGAACCATCTCTTGCTCCCTTAACCATCTGATAGAAATGGTTCATACCATTGGCTGTACTAAGTATGATATTTTTCTTCCATGCAAGACCTGATTGTGACGGGAAAATTGAGTCAGAGAATTCATCCCAGATTGTACTCTTAATAAAGGCGCATTCATCAACGACTAGGATAGCAATTGTAAAACCACGGAATGAATCAGATGATGGTACATCTGTTAGGATACGCATTTTTGATTCGTTTTCAATGCTACCTTTATTCCATACATTTACGCCTTGTTGCATCCATATAGGAAGTTCAATAATAATATTCTTAGCATTTGCCAAGAATTCCCTCGCCATTGGGCCTTTGTTTGCAACGATACCAATGTTGATATCTTTACCAAAGTTAAATTGATGTGAAAGATAAATCGCAGTTGAGATTGACTTACCAGATTGTCTTCCCATTAAACCGATGTTATCTTCATTCTCATCCGGGATAATGCTGTTAATAAATTCATCTTGATAAACACGAAGATCTGGGAAGTTCACTCCGGATTTTGTTTTAATTTTTACGTAGTTATCTTTGAAGTAATGAATATCTTCAGCGCATTTAGCAATCTCGTACTTATGAATATCTGCAATAGGTAATTTTGTAAATGATTTCTTTAATCGTCTGTTGCCGTTAAACGATATACGATTTCCAAAAGCATCAAGATAATACTGCTCTTCATCCTTATCTATATCAAGGATGTCTAATGCTATCTGCTTACCCTTATTTCCAAATGAACGAATTTCAGCCAACAGCTCTGGTGTTATATCGTCTTTGTTATTTTTAAGATGGGTAATTATAGATTCTGTGAATACTTGTTCTAACTTACTCAAATGACACCTATAGTGATGACTCGAAATCAGTTACGCTTCCGATAACTGTTGCATAATCGGTTAAGTCAGAAGCTTGTAAAGTAACTATACCGGTTTTACCTGCAACTGATGTAACTGATGAAGCTGATAATGATTCAAGTTGTGATTTAAGTGAAGCCGTAAACGTAACGGCATCATCGTCTGCTGTTAATAACCAAGATGCTGAACCTTGAACCCATTCGTATGTACCAACACCACTCCCAGCGACTGGGTCTCCTGTGGTATCAAGAACTGTAACTTTGAGCCCATTCGGCTTGATTAATATTGCGTCGCGTTCGGCAAGGTTTGCAACCGTTCTGTTCAAACCAACGTGTGATACAACTGCCATAATGTCTCCTAATGTTTTTTATAGTTTTATTTATACACCGATGGGACAGGGAAAAAGATTTGAATTTTTCAAAAAATATGAAAAAAATATGAAAAAAACTATTTACATTTGTAGAATCTTTGGATATAATAGTACTATCAAATGGAATAACGGTCTAAGGAGACTTACCATGGCAATTTCAAAAATCCGCTCAATTGGTTACTACACAACTGGTCGTAATACAGGTGTTGAGTACGCTATACGAGAAGATGGAGCAGTATTTTCTCGTGCTTGTGGATGGAGTTCTCGAGCTCATAACTTTACAAAATCAAAATGGATGCGTGATGAAAGCTGGGAAGATAGAGGTACATTCAAAGGTTTACCAAAGACTGTTCGTATTGGCTTCGCAAAAGATGGGTGCCATATGTTCGTAGATTCAACAAAACTTCGTTTGCCACAGGATGTGAAATAATGAATAAAGAAAATTTTACTAAATATGTAAAAGAAGTTCTATACAAATTTGACCCAGCTGATACATCGTGTAATCTTAAT
>Ga0102948_1001219_pt1 | contig 10202 bp, 10 predicted proteins | sample SalPonA_A_H2O_MG_FD_78211 | JGI IMG/M metagenome (GOLD analysis project Ga0102948, IMG submission 78211) | Water microbial communities from South San Francisco under conditions of wetland restoration - Salt Pond MetaG R2A_A_H2O_MG | ecosystem: Environmental > Aquatic > Non-marine Saline and... | reverse complement strand
TTTCTGTAAGTTGCTGTATTAAGCTGTCCATGTCATCTACATGGTGAGTGTTTTCTGAAAGAAAAAGTTCACTTGAATTCAACATATCATTTTGTACTGTATCCAGTAACTCTGGTATTTCTGTAGCTAAATTCTCGATTAAGACTTCAGATTTAGAATCATCAACATCTCGTCTTGCAACAACTACAGAACCTTTGTCAATGTCTTTGGGTCCTATTTCAATTCGTACAGGAACACCTTTTAGTTCCCATTCGTTAAATTTAAAACCTGGAGAAACTTCTGACCTATCATCCAACTCTACCCTAACTCCCTGAAGAGAATCTTTAATCTCAGTTGATGCTTTAAGGATTTCATCAGGATTGCTGTTTTTTGGAATTATAGGTATCACTACTACTTGAATTGGTGCTAAAGCTGGAGGTAGTTTAAGGCCTTTATCATCACCGTGAGCCATAATTATCATACCAATTAAGCGTGTACTTACACCCCAGCTTGTCTGATAGGGATGTTGTAACTCATTATTTTCATCAGAAAATTGAATCTCGAAAGCTTTAGAAAAGTTTTGTCCTAACTCATGAGAGGTTCCAGCCTGTAAAGCTTTCTTGTCTAACATCATAGCCTCAATAGTGTATGTAACTTTTGCACCTGCGAATTTCTCTATTTCAGATTTGGTACCCTTAATCACTTTTACAGCTGCTATGTTTTGTGTAAATTCTTCATAAATATCCAACATCTGTAACGCTTCTTCTGTAGCTTCCTCTTTTGTTTGGTGAGCAGTATGTCCTTCTTGCCATAAAAACTCTGAAGTTCTCAAAAATAAACGGGTTCTCATTTCCCATCTAACTACATTTGCCCACTGGTTAATTAACATTGGTAGATCTCTATGGCTCTTTATCCATTTAGAGAACATATGATTAATTATTGTTTCTGATGTAGGTCTTACAATTAAAGGCTCTTCAAGTTTTTTTCCACCAGCATGAGTAACTGTTGCTAACTCAGGTGAAAACCCTTCCACATGTTCGGCCTCTTTTTGAATAAATGATTTAGGTATGAAAAGAGGAAAATATGCGTTTTGATGACCTGTGTCTTTAAACCTTTGATCAAGATAGGATTGTATGTGTTCCCAGAGAGCATATCCATAAGGCCTAATTACCATAGTTCCTTTAACCGGTGAATAATCAGCTAGTTGTGCTTCTTGAATAATGTCGGTATACCATTGATTAAAATCTTCTGACATTGGAGTAAGCTTTTTTACCATGGTTATATCTTAAATGTTTTATTTCTCTTTATCTTGTTTTGAGGTAATCTCGACAACGGACTTCGTTCTCTCTTCAAAATTATTAATGTCCCCTTGGATACCCATTAATTCCTCTGCATCTTTTTGAGCTATTAAAGCAGCATCTTTGTCTGCTGCAGCTAATCTTGCCTCTATACCTTCTTTCGCTAGAAGCTTTCCTTCTTCAACAAGCGCAGAAACCATGTCTTTTTCATCTACAACTTTTACAACTTCTCCTTTGATAAAAAGATGTCCCCTTTTCTTGCCTGCAGCAATACCTATATCTGCAGAACGTGCTTCACCAGGCCCATTTACAACACATCCCATAACAGCCACCTGTATCGGTAATCCCTCTTTCTCTAGAGCTTCTTGAGCTTCTGAAGCAACAGCTATAACGTCAACTTCAGCTCTACCACAACTTGGGCATGCGATTAAATCTAGCGATTTTCGTTCTCTTAATCCTAAATATTCTAAAAGTTGTCTTCCATGTTTAGCTTCCTCAATTGGATCTGTAGTTAAAGACATTCTTATTGTGTCTCCAATTCCCTCAGAAAGTAATGTAGAAATTCCTGCAGTTGATTTGATTAAACCACCTGGTAGTGGCCCTGCTTCGGTAACTCCAAGGTGGAGGGGGTATTCAACTTTTTCAGCCAGTAACCGATAAGAATCAATCATCAAAGGAACATTGGAGTGTTTGACAGAGATTTTTATATCGTAGAAATCAACTTCCTCTAGGTACCTTACTTCATTAAGGGCAGATTCTACTAATGCTTCAGGCGTGGCCTCACCATATTTTTCTAATAGGTCCTTATCTAATGATCCAGCATTAACTCCAATTCTTATTGGAATGCCAACATTCAAGCATTCTTTTGCTACTTGTTTGATTTGATCTTCGTTACGTATATTACCGGGATTAAGTCGAAGGCCTTGTACTCCAGCTTCAATTGCAGCAAGCGCTAGCTTATATTGAAAATGTATATCTGCAATGATAGGTACTGGACTACGAGTGCAAATTTTAACAAGTGATTCAGCAGCTTCTATCTCATTACATGTCACTCGAACTATATCAGCACCATTCGAGGCAAGTGCATATATTTGCTCTAGAGTACCATCTGTGTCTCTTGTCTTGGTGGTTGTCATAGATTGTACTGAAACTGGATACTCGGAACCTACCCCAACCTTTCCGACCATTAACTGTTTGGTTGTACGTCTCGTGTTTGTCATAATCTAATTGGTTGTGTTATATCTAAATAGAATGCTGTTATTCCTAGAAATATAAAGACTCCGACGACCACGGCTGCGATTGGATATAGTTTTTTATCCGATATTTTTCTTCCAGTAACTCCCTCTATCAAAGCAAGCACTACCCTTCCTCCATCAAGTGGGATAAAGGGAAGAGCATTGAAGACAGCAAGGAAAATATTTACAAAGGCAAGCAGGCTAAACAAGTTAACATAGCTGTCCGCTGCAATCTGATTACCAGCTTGTGCTAAGCCAATTGGGCTAAGTGGTCTTACCTCATCGGGGACTTCTTGTCCTGTGTACGTTCCTAAAAGAGTTCTAATATTATCAGGACTAAATAAAGTAATTATGCCATCAACTGCTGCAACTGTCATTTGTGCTTCTAGTATGGTGGTGCTCTTGACAGAAGATATTATGCCTAATTTTTCATTTACAATTTTTGGGGTAACACCGAGATAGCCAACATTATCACCATTTAAGGTTCTTGACTCCAAAACAGTATCGGATTGGATTAATTGATTATTTCTAATATACGAAATACCAACCCTCGTGTCAGGATTATTTTCAATAATAGAAACTAATTCATTCCAGGTTTCAACTTCTGTATTGGCAAATTTAACTATTTCATCACCTGGCATTAACCCAGCATTCATAGATGGCGATCTGTTGTTTCCTTGTACAGACTCCCCTACACTCGCAATTTCAAGTGTTGGAGTATTAACACCATTAGTTGAAAGTATTACAAATAGTATTAACCAAGCTGTTAAAAAATTAACGAGTATGCCAGATATAGCTATATAAAATTTGGTAGTCCATTTTGCATTATGAAAAACCTCTGATTCTTCATAACCAGTTGTATCTTCTGCTTCATCCATTCCTGGGATTTTTACATATCCACCCAAGGGAATAGCTTTAAGTCCATACTCTGTATTGTTTCTTTTAAATGAAAATATTTTAGGACCAAAACCTACAAAAAACTCGGATACTGCAATTTTGGATCTTCTCGCAGATATATAGTGACCAAATTCATGTAAAACGACAAATACAGTAAGAAATACAATTGTTAAAAAACCATTCATACTTTTATTATCTCACTTACGGGTTTAAATAAGAAAACAGAGAAAACAATAACAAGACTGGAAATGACAATAAATAAGAATCAACTCTGTCTAACAAACCTCCGTGACCTGGAAGAAGTGAACTGGAATCTTTAACACTTAAGGTACGTTTAATTTTAGATACGAATAAATCACCAAGCACACCAAAGCAAACAAAAATAAAAGATAGAACAAGTGATATTAGGATTCCAGTATCTGAATTAAAATAGAGATTTAAGAACATTGCAATAGTCCCAATAGTAAGGCCTGCTATTAATCCCTCTACAGTTTTATTAGGAGAAATGTGTTCAATCAATTTTCTCTTTCCGTATCGCCTACCAACTTCATATGCAAGAGTATCGGATAAAGATATAGAAATGATTGCTAGGTATGTAAACAATAGTAAATAATTTTTTAATACAAATACGACCGATGTGATACCTAAGCTAAACCAAATATGGAAGATAAAAAGGCTTCCAAATTTTTCATATATACCATAAGAGATGAACGAACCTGTATAAATTATAAGACCAATTGGCAACATGAAAAATGAGACATAAACAAGTGATAAATCGTAATAATACACAATGAACATCGGCGTAAGTGCAGAATATAGCAAGAAGGGATATGGTATAACAATACCGTAGTCAAACATATCAAACCACTCTTTCGAAGCAATAAATACTGCAAACACAAGAAGTAAAAAAGCAGAGTTTTTATTGGTGAAAAATACTGATATGAGAACTAAGAGTCCAGCAGCGGTAAACACTCTGGGATTAGAGGTGAAAAAATTATCTCCTTGTTGTTTTTCAGGTTCAGAAGTTTCGTCAACTGGAAGTTCAATTACTCCAGGCCAAAAAGTCCCATCGTCATCGGATGAAAAATTAAATCTAAACTTCGAGAAGTTCATTTTGTTTAACTGAAAGAAGTTCATCAACTTTTTTTACATACTTGTCAGTTAGTTCTTGAATTTGGGATTCAAATCGTTTTACTTCATCTGCAGAAATATCATCTTTGGTTTTTTCTAGATCATCAATGCCGTTTCTTCTATGTGATCTTATAGAGATTTTTGAATCTTCTGTAAATTTAGAAGCTACTTTGCTGAGCTCTTGTCTTCTTTCTTCAGATAATGATGGTATAGGAATCCTAATTACGTCCCCATCTGTTGCGGGGTTAAGACCTATGTCTGCATTTTGAATTGCTTTTTCTATATCTTCAAATGATCCCTTATCAAAGGGTTGAATTAAAAGTAATTTTGGGTCAGGTACGCTTATTGACGCAAGTTGCTGAAGCGGTGTTTTTGTGCCATAGTAATCTACTTGTATATTTGAAACTAAAGACGGGTTAGCTCTCCCTGTTCTTATTTTTGTAAATTCCTCAACAAGATGATTTACTGAAGTTTTCATATTGTTCTCTACGTTTGTAATTATTTCTTGGCTCATAATTAATTGATCAGTGTTCCTAAATCTTTCCCAGTTAAAACATCATAAATGTTGTTGTCCTTAGTTCCATCAAATACTCTTATTGGCATTTCATTTTCTTCACATAACGTTATAGCTGTTAAGTCCATTACTCCTAACTTCTTTTCAACAATATCAGTATATGAAATGTTAGCGAAAAGTTCTGCAGATTTGTCTACTTCTGGGTCAGATGAATACACACCTTCTACTCTTGTTGATTTAAGTACTATATCTGCTTCTATCTCATTTGCTCTTAAAGAAGCTGCAGTGTCAGTTGTAAAATAAGGGTTACCTGTACCTGCTGCAAATATAACAATACGTCCTTTTTCAAGATGACGAATAGCACGTAATCGTATGTATGGTTCAGCAACAGCGGTCATCGTTATTGCTGATTGAACACGAGTCTGAGTTCCATTTCTATCAAGGGCATCCTTTAAAGCTACAGCATTGATTACAGTTGCTAACATACCCATGTAGTCAGCATTTGCTTGAGCCATGCCTTTTGCAGACTCTTGAACACCTCTAAAAAAGTTTCCTCCACCTACAACTACTGCAATCTCAATTCCTTCAGCATTAGCTTTAGAAATCTGATTAGCAATATTTGTTAAAATTGAAGGTGAGATACCAAAATTGGTATCTGAATCAGCAAATGATTCTCCAGAGAGTTTTAAAAGTACTCTCTTGGTCATTTAGGAACCTACTTCCACCCTAGAAAACTGTTTAATATAGATTTTTTCTCCTAGTTTTCCTGACATTTCTTCTATCATAGTGCTAACTTTTCCTTCATATATCTCAGGATTGCAAAAAATTTGTTCGTTAAGAACATTGTCTTTGTAAAAAGAGACGATACGACCTTCGATTATCTTTTCAATAACTTCAGCAGGTTTACCCTCATTTTCTGATTGTTTTGAAATGATATCTTTTTCCTCTTGAAGTTTCTCTTCTGAGATGTCTTCAATGTTTAAGTAAGTTGGTTTCATAGCTGCGATATGCATGGCTATTTGCTTTGCTGCATCTTTAAATTCCTCAGATTTAGCTACAAAGTCTGTTTCGCAAGCAAGTTCAACCAATACACCAGATACTGCTCGATCTTGTTGGTAATGAATATAATCACCTATGGTTCCTTGATTAGCTTCTTTATCTGCTCTTTTTTTCGAGTCAGCTAATCCTTTCTCTCTTAAGTATTTGACCGCTGCGTCGAAATCGCCTTCGGATTCAGTTAAAGCTTTTTTAGCATCCATCATTCCTGCACCAGTCATATCTCTAAGTTTTTTAACATCAGAAGCTGAAATACTCATTAATCATCTCCCTTTTCTGCTTTTTCAGTTTGAAGCCCTGCACCTTTAGCGCAAGCTCCAGCAATCGCTGCAGTAACTACTTCTATGGATCTTATAGCATCATCATTTCCAGGAATGACAATATCTACACCAGTTGGGTCCACATTTGAATCTGCAATACCGATAACAGGAATATTTAGTTTATTAGCTTCAGTCAAAGCAGTTGATTCATTCATAAGATCAACAATAAATATTGCATCAGGAAGTTTGTTTAAGTTAACAATTCCACCGATTGATCGGGTTAACTTTGCAATCTCTCTTCTAATTCTTAGCCTTTCTGGCTTAGGGTAGGCATTAATCTCACCAGATTCTTCAAGAGAGATAAGTTCTTTTAGATAGATAACTCTTTTTATAATAGTTTTAAAGTTTGTAAGCATTCCACCTAACCATCTATGGTTTACATAAGGCATACCAGCAGCTTCTGCTTGCTCCTGAATAACATTTTGAGCTTGAGGTTTTGTACCTACAAAAAGTACTTTCCCGCTATTTGCTACAATTTTTTGAACGAATGCTTCTGCTTCTGCAATTGCATCGTAAGTAATGCGTAAATCTAAAATGTGAATTCCGCTTTTGTCCCCGTAAATAAATTTATCCATTTTAGGGTTCCATCTTTGTGTTTGATGGCCGAAGTGAACTCCTGCTTCTAAGAGTTCTTTCATGTTCGTACTCATTATTCTCCTTTGGTTGTTTCATCCCACATCTATTACTTTCGCGGCTTCCAAGCTTTCGCTCACCAAGGAAGCTTTAAAGATATGGTGTCTATTTCTTTTTAAATGATAACCATGAATGGTTATTAATCAACCTCTAGGATGAGTTCTTTTAAATTTTTCCTTAAGTTGTTTTTTTGAAACATGTGTATAAATCTGAGTAGTACTTGGATCTGTATGGCCCAAGAGTTCTTGTACAACTCTAAGATCCGCTCCTCCATCCAGTAAATGTGTTGCAAACGTATGTCTAATACTGTGTGGAAATGTTCCTAAGCGTAATTTAACTATCCTTCTTACTTCTCTATCGGTTATCTGGCTTCCTTTAACTCCTAAATAAAGAAAATTATCCGATGATGGGGTAACTAATTTATGTCTATTTTCGGACCAGAGTAAATAATATTTATATGCTTGTTTAGTCATAGGGAGTATTCGTGTTTTACTACCCTTTCCAAGTACCCGTACCGACATATTGTTTTTTATATCCGGTAGTTGAAGATTAGTTAATTCAGAAACTCTCAATCCTGATGAGTATAAAAGTTCAACTATAGAGCGATCTCTAATTTCTTTTACTGTGGTTACGGGTATATCGTTCATTAGAGAATTTATATAATTGCTGGTCATAACATTAGGAAGTTTTTTCTCAGTTTTTAATGCTTTGAAATTAGAGTTATCAGGAATATCCATTTTTTTAGACTTATTACACCAGTTCAAAAAAGATGTGAGTGAGGCAATCTTTCTATTTAACGTTCTCTTTGAATAATTCTCCATTGCTAGATTTTGAATATATTTCTCTAGATCTAAAGAGTTTGAAATATTAATAAAATTATAAAACTGTTTAATATCTGTTTTATACGCAAGAACCGTGTGATCAGAGTAATTTTTTAAATCTTTTATCGTAACTAAGTATTCGCTTAGCAATAAGTTTTGATCTTGTTTATTGGTTAGTTTCAAGTCTTTTCTCTAACTGTCTCTGAAGGGCTGAGAGGAGCAATGTAATACATAGGTACAATACTGTTAGTACCAAATAGGTTTCTGCAAATCTAAACGTACTACCAGAATATAATCGACCTCTATAAGTAAGATCCTCCACAGCTAACACAGACAATAATGAGGAATCTTTCATCATTGAAATAAAATCATTGCCAAGAGCTGGAAGCATATTTCTGAAGGCTTGAGGAAGAACAATAAATCTCATTACTTGTCTATCGGTTAATCCAAGGGATGCTCCCCCTTCACGTTGTCCTTGAGGAACTGATTCAATACCTGCCCTGAAAACTTCAGCGATATAAGCACCATAAAAAACAGATAAAGCAATTATTGCACGAACCAACATTGGGACATTGCCATTGTTGATATTGAAAAATTCAGCAGTGTTCGCAACAAGTACGAAGGCTACAGTAAATATAAGAATGAGAACTGGAACACCCCTGATAAATTCGATGTAGGTTCTAGATAAAGTACTTGCAACTTTATTTTTGGAAATACGACCTATTCCAGAAACTAGACCAAGAAATAATGCAATAACGAAAGATGCGAGTGTAGATAAAAAGGTAAGTTTTAAACCAGGAAGTATGAAATAAAAAGCTTTGTTATATTCAGGATCGACAACAATTATATAAAACATCCAAGCGATAATGAAAGATAAGATTATCATCCACCAGTTTTCAGGTTTGAAAAGGTTTTTAAGTTTCATTCTTTACCATATTAAAGCAATAGGCACGGAAATCCGTGCCTATTACAATTTAAATTTTTATAAATTTAAAAGTTATACTTCACAGTCCTCAGGAAGATATTCAGCTGGAATGTTTTCATCACATTCTGCAATATCATCATAAGTTACTGAAAAATCAGGAGAGAAGAATTTAGCATTAATCTCTGCAAGTTTTCCACTGTCTTTCATAGCAGCTAATCCTTGATTGACTACGTCAACAAGAGGGCTTCCATTAGGAAATGCAAAACCAAGTTGTTCTGAAGTAAGATCTCCACCAACTAGTTTCACTTTATCTTTGTTTGCGCCCATGTACCCAAGACCTGCTGTTTCATCAATAATTGATGCATCAGCGTCTCCTGAGATAACAGCAGCTATAGCGAAATCAAAAGTATCAAAAGCTTTGACTTTATCTTCACCTAAAGCTCCAACTGCAAACTCGTAGTTTGTTGTACCTTTTTGTACAGCAACTGTATAGTCTCCTGCTTTAAGGTCATCAATGCTCATTACCATTGAATTATCAACTGCAACAAGTATCTTTTGAGCTAAGTTTATGTAACCATCAGAAAAGTCAACAATTTCATCTCTTTCAGATGTAATTGTTATACCATCACCAGCAATCATGAACTGACCGTCAGCTGTTGCTTGGATCATTCCATCCCATGCTGTTGGAACATATACAGGGGTAAAGTTCATCAACTCTCCCATGTGATTGAAAACGTCATAATCCCAACCTAAAGCTTCGCCTGTTTCAGCGTCAATATAGTTGAATGGAAGATATGCGTTCTCAACAGCGAATGTAAATTCACATCCACCAAGATCTGGTAATCCGTTATCACCAGTTGTAATATCTACCTCGTCGCAGGGAGTAGCAGTACCTGAACAAGCAGTAGCCACCATTGCGAGAGCAAATATTAAAATAAGTGTTTTCTTATTTTTCAATTTTTAAACCTCCGTTTAAGTTAAGTGATAAGTATTGCATAAATATACATAAACATGAATATTTATTCAGAATTTTTATGCATCTAATGTATTTTTATAGTCCGGTTGACGTTTCTCCATAAAAGCAAGCATTCCCTCCGCAGCATCAGAATGAATAAATCTACTTTTTTGGTTAACACCTTCTAATTCTAGTGATTCAGAGAATGTGGTATTTAAACCATTTTTGATTTGCTCTTTATTCATACAAATAGAGATGAAACTTAAGCTATCTAGTTTTTCGATTAGAGTATCTAATTCACTCTCTAACTGTGTAGAGTTCACAAGCTTGTAAAGCATATTTAAATCATTCATTGTTTGGCCATCAATTTCTTCAGTGGTCATCATTAATTCCTTAGCTTTTTGTACCCCAATAATTCTTGGAAGCATCCACGATCCT
>Ga0102948_1001218_pt1 | contig 10206 bp, 6 predicted proteins | sample SalPonA_A_H2O_MG_FD_78211 | JGI IMG/M metagenome (GOLD analysis project Ga0102948, IMG submission 78211) | Water microbial communities from South San Francisco under conditions of wetland restoration - Salt Pond MetaG R2A_A_H2O_MG | ecosystem: Environmental > Aquatic > Non-marine Saline and... | reverse complement strand
TCTTTTCGTTCAATTTTTACTTCTCGGCTAGTGCCTACGATCTTGTCCACACCCGTTGTACGGTTTGCGTTAACGTAGTTGTCGTGCTGCGGTTGAATAGCTCGGGGGACGAGCATCTTAACGTTTTTGCCCAACACTTCGCCTCGCGTGTAGCCCCATAGTTTTTCCGCTGACGCATTAAACAACGTAACGTTGTTGTTTTCATCAATGCAAATTACCGCATCAAGCGCTTGCTCAAGCGTTTGTTCTACAATTTCTCTGGCTTCACGCTCTTCACTGACATCCCGGACGAACGCAGTATAATGTTTTTGACCGCCAACAATAACTTGCGATAACGCCAACTGAACCCAAATGCGGTTCCCCGCTTTGGTCTCTAATTCAACTTCTCGTGAGCTACCGACGATTTTATTATTACCAGTATTACGGTGAGTATTTACATAACTATCGTGGTTAGCTTTGTGTTCAACAGGTACTAACATCTGAATGTTTTTACCTAGCACCTCTGATTTAGTGTACCCCCACAAAGCCTGTGCCGCTTTATTATAAAAAGTAATGTTGTTGTTTTGGTCGATAGTTACTACAGCGAGAATGGATTGTTCTAACGCTTGCTGTGCAGCGTTATTGCGGGAAAAAAACATCATCAGGCTAACCTCAAAGTCTATATCTAAGTATATATAGATCAGATTTTAAAAGTATGCGACTCAGACAATCTTTCCGTCGCTATGAAAAACTTACATAGCCGCTATCGCCTCTTCTGTATAAAAAATAGGTAAGAAAATCTTTTATCTTTGAATATCAATAAACTAAGCCGGTAAATAAAAAAGCCAAGAAAGGAACAATTTGTGCAACGTTTTACGTAAAGCATTATGCAAATGCAAAAGGATGTAGTGATGACAGAGACAAAAAGCGTATTCGCACCAGGTGATAATTGTTGGGTAAAAAGCACCGCAAGATTTGCAGCCCCTCTTATTGATTGTGCTAATTATTACAAGGCGTTACATAGCGCCATCGTGAATGCAAAGCACAGTATTTTCATCGTTGGTTGGGATATCGACAGTCGAATTCGTTTACTACGCGGAGATGAAGAACAAGCCAGTGACGCCCCTAGTGTCATCAGTGATCTACTTACGTGGAAGGCAGAGAATAATCCCGACATTAAAATTTATTTATTAAGATGGGATTCTTCACTAGCATTCTTTGCCCAGCGAGAAATGTGGGCAAAAGAAGTATGGGAAGAAAAAACGCCTGACAACGTTCACACCGAACTTGACGACACCATTCCAATGGGAGGCAGTCAACATCAAAAGATTGTTGTTATTGACGATGAAGTTGTGTTTTCAGGTGGCATGGATGTGTCAACTAATCGCTGGGATACCCGAGATCACCCGGTGATTTCAGAGGAACGTGACGGACCAGACGGTGAATATGGTCCGCTCCACGATGTGCAAATGGTATCGTGCGGTCCGGTGGTGAATGACTTTGCCAAACTCGTCCGCTGGCGCTGGGAACGCGTTGCCGAAAAAACACCTGTCGCGATGAGAGAAACCGCAATCACATCTAGCACAATGGATGTACCCAGTGCATGGCCTTCTCAGTTCCCTCCTATTTTCGAAAACGTAGAGTGTGCCCTTGCGCGAACTATTCCATTTATGGACGAGGTAGAACCCGCTCAAGAAGTGCGAACTATGCTCTTAGACCTCATCGCAGAAGCCGAGCGAGTAATCTATATAGAAAATCAGTTCACGACGCGTCAAGAAATCGCTGAAGCGCTTAATAAACAACTCAAAGCCAAGCCTAACCTTAATGTTATCGTGGTGAGTTCTTACGAACCCAAGGGTAAATTTGAGTGCGAAGCGTTTTGGGCCAGCCGTATCCAATTTAAAACCATCATGGAAAAGGATATTGACCCGCGCCGAGTAAAAATGACTTACTCGTCGATAAAAGACATGCAGGGAAGACAGGCGTACAAACGTATTCATTCCAAAGTAATGACCGTCGACGACAAATATCTCGTTATCGGATCTTCAAACATCAGCAACCGCTCTATGACGTTAGATACGGAAATAGATGTTGTGATGTACGGTAACAGCAAAAAGAATAGACAAAGTATAGAGCATGTCAGAAACGACTTGCTTGCAGAGCATACTGGTCGAGGTATTGAAGAAATGAGCGACATCTTCTCTCACGAGTCGCCAGTAGAAGCACTGATGAACAATCAACTAGCACACGGGTACATACTGACAGAAGTAAGAGATGAGGTATTTACCAGTCATTCGGTAAAAAATGTGTTTCGCTCACTGTCAGACCCAGAAGAGCCGCTAATTTCAATGCCGTCATTCGATGGCGTAGGCTTGCCAGCAAGAAACCCTCGTAGAAGAAGCATTATGATTGCATTAGGTGTAACCATAGTTGCGGTGCTTGCTGGGTTAATGTATTGGGCCAGCCAGTCTATTTCATGGTTGAGTTCAGACAGTATCACTGCCTTCTTAGAGCACAGTAGAGGGACATACTTTGCCCTTCCTACTGTATTACTGATTTATGCTATCGGGGGGCTGTTGTTCTTCCCGGTGACAATTTTATCCCTTGCAGTAGCGGCTATTTTTGGCCCTATCTGGGGGCCGATATACGGTATTTTGGGCGCTCTGTTAAGTTCGGCTATTCTGTTTGGGATTGGCGGCTTATCAGGTGATGCTGGCCTTCGCAAAATAGGTGGCCCAAAAGTAAAAGCCGTCGACGAAAAGCTTAAGAAAAGTGGGATCGTCGGAGTTGCTGCTATAAGAATGCTGCCAATAGCGCCGTTTAGTCTGGTGAATCTAGTAGCAGGTATTTCCAGTATCGGTATCATTCAGTTTTTGATCGGAACATTTTTAGGGATGTTCCCACCTATGATTGCTAAAGGGCTGGTAGGGGATTCTATCGCGCAGATTTGGCAGAACCCATCACCGAAAACAATTGGCTACTTAATTGCTGGCATCATTGTGTGGGGCTTAATGATCTGGGGGTCTCAGAAATTTTCACGCTGGTATCAAAACCGTTCACCGGAACTATCGCAGCCCGCAGAAGCTGACCAACGCGAGCGTGAGGAAGATAAAGAATGTGCCGCATAGTGTCATATAACATCCATAGCGGTGTCGGTAGAGATGGCAAACAAGACTATGCACGCATCGGCCAGCTTTTAACGGAAACGGGTGCAGACATTGTACTGCTGCAAGAAATGGACACTCGGCCTGAAATAAGGCCTACAGCACAAGATATCGAAGATATCTGTGCTGGAAATGCATTTACCTTGTTAGCCTCGCCTGCGCTGAAAGAAACGCACGGATGGTATGGCAATGCTATATTGACACGCTTTAAAGTACTTCACACTGATAGCTTTGATGTTAGTCAGGCAGGCCGACAGCCCAGAAACGTTCAGATTGTTACGTTACAAACTGAGAAGGGACCGCTTACCGTTGTTAATACACATAAGGGGCTTAAGAGAAAGGAACGCCGATCCCAATTTAGTTTACTTCATGACTTTTTAAGTAATGAGTTAAGCAATAGCGACACGCCTGTGGTGCTTGCGGGAGACTTTAACGAGTGGCAATTTTTTACCCAAGCGTTTAGAAAACTTAATACCCTGTTAAACCAGCATAAGCTAGGAGGTACTTTTCCTAGCCATTTTCCTATTTTCTCATTAGATAGAGTTTGGGTAAGCGATGATATTAGTGTTATTGATTGCAAAAAATTAAAAACGAAAAAAACCCGATATTATTCAGATCATTTACCGGTCCAGCTTGATATACGGCTGCCTGATAAACCGCGCGTTTTTGCTTGATTATCGTTTAAAAACTTAAGTGCACCACACCAGTGATTTAGTTGTTGCTCTGACAATACCACCTGCTTTATTACGGTTAACATTACAATGATCGCGTCATTAAGTGGCGCGGTTTTGTTGGTCGCAGCTAACACTAGCCTAGACATGTCAGGGTCAACAATTTTTAATAACTTTACCAATCCCGACTCTTGTAAGTGAAAAACCGCAGAGGTCGGCAGAATCATTACGCCCTCGCCTTGCATAACTTGCCGTAAGCCCGTCATCAGCTGACCTGAATAGGCGTGATCGTGTTGCAAGCTTACACCGGTCATTTGTTCAAATTGCTGAATAAGTCTACCGAGTGCATCTTTAGTCCCTGGGGACAACAAAGAGAATTGACTTATTTCCCAAAATGGAACGGTATCGCGCGTTAACAAATGCTTATACGGTTCATTCCCTACTGAACTGGACACCACCAAATGCAGGTCTTCTCTTATTAACGGTTCAACTGCCATTAGTTTTGAGTCGACCTCTTGTTCGTATGTCAGTGCAATATCGACTTGCCCAGTCTCCAACCACCCTTTTACTGAGTAAGACGGACCAGTGCTTATTTCCAACTTCAATTGCGGATGTTTCTTTTTAACCTCTGCGATAAGTGGCATAGAAAGTACATTACCGATAGAAGGAAGCATCGCGACTTTAACCACGCTTGCTTGCTTGGTAAACAGGGTCTGCAATTCATTTTTCGCCGCATTGACGTCGTCTACAAGCTGAATAGCATGGCGAACGAATATTTCTCCTGCTGGTGTTAACGATACGCCTGAAAAACTCCGATGAAATAATGGCCCGCCCAGCTCTCTTTCAAGGCTTGCCAATTGTTGGCTAATAGCAGGCTGAGCGAGATCTAACTCGCGTGCAGCTGCGGCAATACTGCCCGCTTTTACGGTGGTAAGAAAATAATGTAGCTGCTTAAAATTCACAGGCAAACCTCGCTGAGGAAATACAAAGATTTAACGTCTATCCAGACCTTCAGCGTTCAAGAAAATAAAAATATTTCATTGTATTCAGCAAGTTACATACCAAACAAACGATGCATTAAGTTAACCATATGTAAACACCCACTTTCTCATTTCGAAATGCAGAAAATTTTTAATCGTTCAAAGACGCACATTTTTCAAATTTTTCAGCTAGTTAACGATAGGCTCAATAATTTATTGATACCCCTACATAATCTTATTTCTTCCGCGAGATTGAAAAAATTTTTAGCCTAAATGTCGTACACAGGTTGTTGCACAGAAAAACAATAAAATCGAAATGCATCAAGGTAGTGCCTGTTCGTGCCATAAGTGAGCATTTTGCATACATGCAAAATACGAAAAAATCTAAAAACTGCACGTTCTGGGAAAACACATGAGAAAATCAAAAATTCAGCATGCTATTGCACTCGCGCTTTCTAGTATATCGTTATTTTCACTCGCCCTCTTTGCTTCAAATGCACATGCGCAAGAAGCAGAGGACGCCCTCGCTCAAACAGATGAAATAGACAACGTAGAGAAAATTGCTGTTGTGGGTGCACGTGGCGCACCTCGTTCGGTAACCAGTTCACCGGTGCCAGTTGATGTGCTAAGTGCAGAAGACATGGAAGGTGTCGCGTTTACTGACATGAACAACGTACTGATGACGCTAGTTCCCTCGTATTCACTTGCCAGACAACCTATATCTGATGGAGGGACTTTTGTTCGCCCCGCCACGCTAAGAGGTCTACCAACCGACAAAACTTTAGTGTTGGTTAACTCAAAAAGGCGACATCGCGCGGCGCTCGTTCAAATTGGGGGGTCGGGTACGCAAGGGCCAGACTTGGCAACAATCCCAACGGCTGCCATTGGTAGCGTAGAGGTACTTCGTGATGGTGCAGCCGCTCAGTACGGCTCAGATGCCATTGCAGGTGTGATTAATTTCCAGTTAAAGAACAATGCTGAGGGTGGCTCATTTACCGCAGATTACGGAACCTACTATGAAGGCGACGGCGACCAACTAACCCTTACCGGCAATAAAGGGTTTGCACTTGGTGATGATGGATTTATAAGCATTTCTGCTGAGTATTCTGATAGTGAAGCGACTTATCGAGGCGAACAATATTGTGAATCGTGGTTTTGTGTAGACGAGCAGTCTGACGTTTTTATCGCTGCTGCAGAGGCGATGGCCAATGAAATACACGGTTCGGACCAAGTGCAACCTTGGGGGCAACCGAACAATAGCGGTACGCGCATTTTTGTCAACGCAGGCTATGCATTGTCACAACACGCAGAGCTCTATGCGTTTGCTAACTATGCAGACAGTGAAGGTGATGGTTCGTTTTTCTATCGCTATCCCGGTAACGGAACTATAGAAGATATTCGCTTGGAAGACGGTTCGATATGGAACCCTACAGAGTTTTTCCCTGGTGGCTTCACACCACGCTTCTTCGGCGATGTAACAGACTACTCTTTTGTTGGCGGTATTAAAGGCATGGCGGGCGACCTTGGCTATGACATTAGTGGACGCCATGGTTCTAACGAAATCGCCTACACGTTAAGAAATACAATTAATCCATCGTTAGGTAATCAATCTCCCAGCGCATTCAAACCTGGCGATTTAGTCAATGAAGAAACGCAATTTCAAGCTGATTTCACTTATGACGTGAGCGAATATATCGTTGCTTTTGGGGTAAGTTATCTTGATGAGTCTTACGAGATAAAGTCCGGTGAGTTGGCCTCCTATGTTGCAGGCGATTTTGCACAGGCGGATCCATTTGGCTTTTGTAACGATGACTTCACAACGACGCCGGCGGGTAATGCGGTAATTGCGAATGGCTCAACCCTTAACTGTGGTAATTACACGTCTAGCGACACCAATAATGATGGGGTTGAAGACGACGGATTTGCCGGGGTAGATGCGGTTTACCAAATCATGGGCGTTGGCTCAAACGGCTTCCCTGGCTATTCGCCAGAGTACACGGGCACCTATTCTCGTGACTCTTACGCGATTTATTCAGATATCTCCGGTGATATCACTGAAAATATATTTGCACAAGCTGCTGTGCGCTATGAAGACTATTCAGATTTTGGTTCCGAGTTGGTCTATAAAATTGCTGCAATCTATCAAATAAATACTGAGGTTGCGCTGAGAAGCTCATACGGAACGGGATTTCGAGCGCCAACACCGGGACAACAAGGTACAACGAACGTATCAACACGCCTTCCAAATGGCTTCCCTGTCGCGACAGGGCTATTTCCCGCTGGCGGTGAAGTGGCACAGGCGCTTGGGGCTGAAGAGTTAGGACCAGAAAAATCCACCAACTTTACGCTAGGCCTAACCGCTAATTACGGCGACTTCACACTCACCGTCGATTATTACAACATTAAATTAGAGGACCGCGTCAATTCGGTTTCCACATTAGATGTGTCTACCACTGTTGTTACCGACCCCGACGCCAGCGGCTACAATGCCTATCAAAACTACTTGGCATTGTCTGGCGCGGGCGTTGTTGGCGCCGAGTCTATTGGAGGCGTTTTTTACTTTCAAAATGCGTTTGATACCGTTACGGAAGGGGTAGATATTGTCGCTACGTATAACATGGAAACAGACTATGGCATGACGACCCTAACGGGCTCTGTAAACTACAACACAAATTCGTTTGATTCTGATCCAAGCACCTTTTTTAACGAAGAAGACCAGTTCGATTTTGAAAACGGTGTACCTGAAACCCGAGGTGTTTTTTCAGTCAAACACAGCTATGACGACTGGATGTTAGTGGGCCGCGTTAACTATTACGGCGAATATAAAAACGCAGAAAACAGCTCGTTGAGCACCGTCCAGACTTTCGGATCAGAATTCATGTTCGACCTAGAAGGCGCTTACACGCTAAGTGAAAATTTAACGCTGTCAGTGGGCGTGCGAAATTTATTCGATAACTACCCGGATGAAGGCACGATGGGCGAAACGTGCTGCGGCAGAATTTACCGTTCTGATTCGATAGTCGACTGGCAAGGCGGATACTACTATACCCGTCTAGCTGCAAGATTTTAATTACAGATGCGCGCGTTGCGGTTATATCCAAGCGCGCTTTTTTATTGCAGCAACTTACATTCTAGAGGATGTATTTGTGTTTTCTGCGGTACTTGTTGGAGCACATACTTAATGGAAATAGAACTACTGTGGTTTGTAGTTACACTTTGTATTACCGGCGCCATCGCTGGCATTACTGCAGGTTTGTTTGGAAATGGTGGGGGCTTCGTTGTAGTACCTGCACTTCTCGCCGTCTTTCCTTTTTTCACTCCGCCATCAGAAGAGCTGGTGAAAGTCGCAATCGGTACCTCGTTAGCATCTATCGTTGTGTCGAGTGCTCGTTCGGTTATGGCACATCGCGCGAAGGGCGCGGTAGATTTCGACATTCTTAAATCGTGGAGTGCATGGCTAATCTTAGGTGTTGTAGGTGGGGTTATTATCGCGAACTACACAAGTGCAAATGGGTTAACCGTAGTATTTGCTGCAGGTGTTCTGCTTTACTCCATATACTTTTTGTTTCCTGAATTAGTCGTAAGGCCTGGCCTCGTATTCTCAATGCCAACCGGAATGGGTAAAGCCGTATTGGCATTTGTTCTCGGTGGGTTTTCAGCACTATTAGGCATAGGGGGTGGCACGCCAACTGTGATAACGATGGTGATGTGCCAGCGCAGTATTCAACAAGCTGTTGCAACCGCTGCGGGTGTGGGGTTTTTAATTGGCTTGCCTGGGGCTATTGGTTTTTTGTTTATGAAGCATTCAGCCACCGCCTCTTTGCCCGCAGGTACCATTGGATACATCAACATTTACGCCCTTGTGGCTATAAGCATTGGTTCCATTTTTACCGCGCCTATTGGCGCCAAAATGGCGCATAAATTTAGCGAGAAAAAGCTCAAGCGCCTGTTTGGCATTTATTTAGTAATTGTATCTAGCGTCATGTTTAACAAGGTTCTGTAGACGTTAACACATAGACAATAAGGAAAAAAAATGACTATTAATCGTTCTCGACGTGTGTTTCTCGGTGCGTCCGCCGCTGCAACTGCCATCGGCACCACCGGCTTATTGCGTGTAGCTGGTGCGCAAGCGGCTATGCCCAACGTTCTGTACGGCCCACAACCTAATATTGCCAAGCTTAACGCAAACGAAAACCCCTTTGGCCCTAGCCCTCTAGCCCTTAAAGCAATATCAGAGGCGGCGTCGCAAGGGGGGGCCTACTATGCCTACCCAGCTGCGATGACGTTACTTGACATGATTGCAGAACGGCATGGAATAACCCGTAAAAACATATCGTTAAGTGCAGGCTCTAGCCCAATTCTTTCATATGCGGCGTTAGCAGCTAGCCATAAAGGCCGTATTCTTGGGCCTGACCTGTTTTGGGATACCACGTCTAAAGCACCAGAAAAGCAAGGAATGCCAGAAATAGTACGTGTTCCTAATACGGCAAACCTTGATATCGACTTAGATGCCCTCTATGCGGCTATCGATGACTCGATTGGTATGGTACATATCTGCAACCCTAACAACCCGACAGGCAAAATTTTAGACCCTAATAAACTACGCGAGTTTTGTATTAAAGCGTCGAAGAAAACCCTTGTTCTTGTCGATGAAGCCTATAATGAACTCATTGACGACCCACCAAAGCACTCCATGATACCGCTAGTAAAAGCGGGACATAATATTATTGTGGCAAGAACATTTTCAAAAATTTATGGGATGGCAGGGCTTCGAGTTGGGTATATGATTGCCTCAGAAGCAAATACGGCGTGGATAAATCAATATGGTATGGGCGGCTATACGCTCAATCAGGCTGGACTTGCAGCAGCGATCGCCAGCTACAACGATGACGCATTTCTTACCTTTTCAAAGGATAAAATTATTGAAGCGAAAGGCATGGTAATGGATGCTGTAAAAGCAAATGGTCTCAGCGCGCTGCCTTCTAGCACCAACTTTATTTTCGTCAATCTTGGAAAGGGTGATGCGGATGTGTTCCAAGCAGCGATGGCTGAGAAAGACGTCCATATAAGGGGCACATACCGTACCTACTCAAATTGGTCTCGGGTAAGTATGGGGAAGATCCCTGATGTACAGCGCTACGTAGATGCAATGCCTGGCGCTCTCGAAGCCATGTATAAAAAGCAGTCTAGTTAGCTTCACACGCGCGTCTTTTAGAGGCGCGCCTTACCTATTCCCTTCCACTAAAAGTCTAATGGGCACAAAAGTCATCTTTGTCATATAATAACAATTCAAGATTAGTGTTTATAAAGCGTTATTGGTTATTAAGCAGTTTGTCGTTCATCTAGCTTGCAGGAATGGGAGAATTGCACATACTGTTATATCTAGCCAAACTTAAAAAAGCCTGCCGAGGA
>Ga0102948_1001216_pt1 | contig 10218 bp, 6 predicted proteins | sample SalPonA_A_H2O_MG_FD_78211 | JGI IMG/M metagenome (GOLD analysis project Ga0102948, IMG submission 78211) | Water microbial communities from South San Francisco under conditions of wetland restoration - Salt Pond MetaG R2A_A_H2O_MG | ecosystem: Environmental > Aquatic > Non-marine Saline and... | reverse complement strand
GCGGCCGGGTTTATCCCGTGCCCCGTAGCGGTCGGGTTTATCCCTCCTGCCCTGACCTGTGGTGAGCCTGCCGAACCAGCGAAGCCGAAGGGTGCCCCGTAGTGCCCGGTCGGCCGGGATCAAAGCGGCAACCCCATCTTCCGACCCTCAGTCGTATTTGCTACGCTCCGCGTTACCTCGACTACTTCACGCTGATATTCTTCGTATAGCGCATGGTGATCTCCAGGTCATCGACATGTTGGATCGGCTTGCCGTTTAGACACAGGTTTTCAATCGTCACATCCTCAATCATATGCTCGGGCGACCAGCCGCCGATCATCGATACGGTGTAGCCGGCATTATGCGGCATTTGCTGCCAGTCGATATTACGCAGTGTGATTCGGCGCATGGAGCCGCGCGTATCGTCGGTGCTGTAGCGCGATTTGGAGATACGGAAATCAATGAACTTATCCCAGCAATGCTCGACCCGAATGTCTTCGAAGAGGATGTCCCGGATCTCAGCGCCGTCGTTATTATGCAGCGAAAAGACTGCGCCGTGCCCGTGCACGGAGAGCACATCGATATTGCGGAATGTGACATCGGAGACGTGATCGACCGCCAGCTCGTGGCCAATCTCCATTGCGTTCCCGGCGGGCGCATTGAGGAGCGTGCAGTTCTCGACCAGAATGTCCTCGGGCGATTCGCTGAAATCGAAATGCGTGGCCGTCAAATTCTTCGAGCTGACCAAAAATGCTTTGACCACGACGCAGTCGTCGTTGTTACGCAGAAAGCAGTCGTGGATGTGCACCCGCTTACAGCCGACCACATCGATGCCGTCGGAACTGACGACCTCTCCAATTTGCTTGAGGTTAAAGATCTCTACATCCTCGCAGGCGCCGGGGAGCAGCATCCACCCGCTGGGGTGGATCATCGTAATGTCCCGCACCACTACATTCTTACAGCGATCGAAGACGATGCTCGGCACCATATCCCCCCGCTCGCGCTGGTAGTAGCCGCCGTCGAAGATACCGTAGCCGCGGATCGTCACATCATCGGCTTCGCTCGTGATCATCCGGGTCTTCAAGACCGCACCACCCTCGATGTAAAGCGTCTGGCCGGTCTTCAATCCAAGGCAGTCCATTTCGTAGATCTGCCCCGCCTTGAAAAAGACCACGTTGGGGTCTTCCGGCGAGGGCTTGTCGGTTTCCGGCGGGTTGGCCCACAAAAAGAGCGGGCGCATGCCCTCGATCTCGATGCTCAGCTTTTCATTGGCCTCTAGAGTGAAGCGCAGTTCTTTAACCTCGGCCTGCCCGGTGATTCCTTTGGAAAGCGGACGGATCTCGTAAGCGTCGATCGTATCATGGTGCCGGGTGATGCACACCTCGACGGGGCCCTTCGACGGATCGTAGACGAAGTTGGCAAAGTCGGCTGCTTCGGTGTGAAGCACTTCGATCGACTGACCGCCGACTTCAAGCGTGAGATCTTTAGAGAACGCGCAAGAGCGCGGGTGAGTGAATGTTTCAATCATGGGTGTTATTTATTGCTTCGACCGGTTACGCGCCGAACTTGGCGAGGTAAGGTCGGTCAGTGTCCGTGCGCAAGGTCCATTCGATCAACTGCAGCTGGAGCTCGGCCTGAATGGAGGCCAACTCGGGCTGACCATAGAGATTTTTCATTTCAAAGCGGTCTTCTTTGACGTGGAAGAGTTCGTTGCCGCCGGTCTCGCGGATGACGAGCTTCCATTCGTCGGTGCGCACCATCTTGCAACGTGCCATCGAGTCCGGACACTCGCCGTAAGTCAGTTGCTTGCCGCCGACCGTCTTGCGCCGCCGACCGTTTTTCTCCTCCCAAGTCGGCGCATCGAAGCGCGCGCGCATATTGGCCTCATGCCCGCCATCGGCAAACACCGCCGCTTTGCCGGGTGCGCCTTGCAGCAGCGGCAGCATCGACTCCCCGTGCCAGACCCACTCGGAGGGTCGCTCGAAGCCGAGATAGTCCATGATCGTCGCCGGTAAGTCGACGTGTTCACTCAGACCATTAAACCGCTTGCCTTGGGGGATGTCCGGGCCGGCAATGACAAAGGGCACATGGAGCAGGCAGTCCTGCAAGGACGCATCCCACTTTTCATTGATCCCGTATTGACCCGCATAATCGCCGTGGTCGGAGGTAAAAATAACTAATGTATCCTCGGCCAAGCCCTGCGCCTCGAGGGTCTGCAAGACCTTCCCCACCAGGTCATCGATGAAACTGATCATCCCGTAATAGACCGCTTGAAGTTCGCGCAGCGAAGCCTCGGGAATATCGTCGCCGAGTCGCCACTTACGCTGCGCTCGCAGAGGTAAACTGGCGTTTTCCGGAAGCTCCGAAGGAAAGGCCTCGATCGACTCCGGGTCATACATCGAATAAAACGGCTCGTGGATGCAATATGCCGGGTGCGGCTTGCTTAGGTTGAGCTGGAGGAAAAAGGGTTTCGCCGGATCGCGGACTTCATTGAGGTAGAGGCAGGCCTGATCCGCGCGGTTCTCGTCCGAGAAAGTGCTCTTTGAGCCCGTGGTCAAGCCGTCGAAATCGACCTCAGCCAGCGCCTCAATGTGGGCGCCCTTCCGCGCCTCGCCCTCAGGGTAGGTGCGTGCCTGCATCGCGATATCGCCGATCGGCCCTTCCGTAAAAGACGTGTAATCGACGACCCCGCCACCCTTCTGATTGGTCTGTTCACCCTTGCCGTAAAACCAAGCTTCCTCCCAGACGTGATTCAAGCCGAGCACCGCGGTCTCATAGCCCTGTTGCCCAAGAAACTCACCGAGCGTGGGGTCTCCCTCCGGCAGATGGTTCGGCCCCATCACAGTGCGCAGGCCATCGGTGTGGGTGTAGCGCCCCGTATGCATCGCGCAGCGCGCCGGCACACACTTGGGAAAGGGCGTGAAATGCTTCTCGAGAACAGAGCCCCGCGCCGCCAGCGCATCGATGTTTGGCGTCTTGATGTCGGGGTTGCCCATGGTGCCGAGGCAATCGCCCCGCAGCTCATCAGAGGTAATCAATAGAATATTTTTTTTCTTCATGTCAGGAAATTTAGAAAACAAAACGAGCGTCGCCAGCGCAGAGGGAATCACAACGGAAGCCGACCTAAAACCGTTCATTGAACTAAACGGTTTCAAATAGACCGGGATTCTGTCCCGAAACCGCGACGATCATATTGCAATGACTGTTCAAAGGTGAGCGTCCCCCTCAGAGGCAGTGACTCCCGCCAAACCGGCCTCCACCCCACGACCCAAGACTTTTGAAGAATTCCGACCAACGAGACGAGACAACCGCGGGGTCTCCAATAGCGATCTATCTGCGAGCGGACGACTTCGGCGCAAGCCCCGGGAGCAACGAGGCGATCATCGACGCCATCGACTGCCGAACGATCCGCAACGTAGGCGTGATGGCGCCGGGACCGCACCTCGAGCATTGTTTCGACGCCCTCGTTGAGCGCCAGGGTGAGGCCTGTATCGGGATGCATGCGACGCTCAACAGCGAGTGGTCGAACGTGCGCTGGGGGCCCGTCTCGCCAGCGGAGCAGGTTGCATCCTTGGTCGATCCCGACGGATTTTTCTGGAAACAAACCAGCCAGACCAACGAAAAGGCACAGCTTGAACACATCACGATCGAGCTGGAGGCGCAACTCGATGCACTCCGGCGCAAGGGCCTGGAGCCCCGCTACATCGATACACACATGATGTTTCAGTGGATCCCCGGAGTCGCTGAGATCGTCGCCTATCTAGCAAAGCGGGAAGGCCTCGTCTCGGGTGTCGCTCCGAGCCAAGCCTATGTTTCGCTGGGTGACGGTCACGATTGGAGCCAAGACTCGCTCGCGGAACTGCTCGAAGGGGTGCGCCAAAACGCCCAGACAGGCGACATCTGGGTCACGCATCCCGCCCACCAGGAAGCCGTGACCGAGCAATTCGGCATTAAAGTGGCCGAACGACGGGCGCGCGAAGCGCGCCTTCTGATCGACCCACAGTTTCTGAAGAGCACCCAAAAACTCGGGATTCGCTTGAAGCGCTTCGACGAAGCTTAGAGCCGAGGCGTTGAACATCGAACGTCGAACACTGAACATCGAATAGATCAGTGAGGCGGCTGAGCCGCAGTTGCTTAAAGCGTGAGTTTTTTGAGGCCACGTAGCCTCGCTTGTCAAAGCGAGGATTGGCTTGAGTTGACGAAATGCCCGAAGCCTTGATTTCCCGCTTGCCAGCGGTCTTTGAACGGCGAAAGGTAAAACCGTTCAACCATGGCGCGCATTACTCTAAAAACGATTGCAAAAGAAGCGGGTGTTTCCATCGCCACGGTCTCGATGGCACTGCGTGGCCAGGGCAAACTCGCCCCGGACAATGTCGCGCGGATTCGCCAAATCGCCGAGGATTTGGGCTACCGACCCGACCCTATGTTGGCCTCGCTGGCCTCGCGGCGCTTTCGTTCCGGCGAGCAAGCAGAGGGTCTGCCGCTCGCCCTACTGGAATTTCCTCCCTTCGAGAGCGAGCGCAACTCAACCACACAGTATCGAGAGCACCTGATCGATCATGCGACTGCGCTGGGCTACGCCCCTCAGGTTTACTCGGTCCAAGAAATGGGGCGCTACCACGATTTTACCCGCGTCCTTTATCATCGCGGAACCGTCGGTGCCATCATCACGGGGCAGCCCGAGGCAGATCTTTTTGCAAACCGGGTGCGCTGGAAAAATTTCACCTTGGTGCAATGCGGACGCTACCGCAGCACGCTACCGCTGCATACCGTTCGGCCCGATATTTTTCAGGCTATCAAACTGAGCTTTGAAAGCGCTTACGCACGTGGTTATCGGCGTATTGGTTTCGCCATCGGGCGTCATCCTGAAGTGCTTGAAGACGACTTGGCCCGCCTTGGCGCCGCCAACGCGCACATCCAAATCCAATTGGATCAAAAAGATCAGATCCCACCCTATTTTGAATCCCTGCGCGAAATAGAACCCATGCTCAAATGGGTCGACAAACACCAACCGGATGTAATCATCAGTTTCAGCGTAGCTCTCTGGCACTTTTTAAAAGATCGAGGGGCCAAAAACAGCAAGGACATCGGCTTTGCTTGCCTGCACTTGAACGATGAATCCGAAGAGCCGGTTGCATTTTCAGGGCTCAATCAATCCCGTCGGGAAATCGCACGCCAATCCATCTTACTCACGGATCAAATGGTGCGGCATAATGAGCGCGGCGTCCCGGAGACGGCGCGACACATTCTGATTGCATCCACTTGGGTCGAAGGTGCGACGCTGGGAGTCAAGGCCGGCGAGGATTGATCTACTGTCCCTGAAGCTCCTTCAATTCGGCGAAGACGCCGCCGCGGTCTATCAGCTCCTCCTGAGTCCCCACTTCCACGGCGCGGCCCTCCTGCATGACGACGACAATATCCGCTTGGCGAATTGTCGAAAGACGGTGCGCTACGATAAAGGTCGTGCGCCCCTGCACAAGGTTTTCAATCGCCACCTGGACTTCGCGCTCGGAAATAACGTCCAGCGCACTGGTGGCCTCATCGAGAATAATGACTTTGGGATCGCGGATCAAAGCGCGCGCAATGGCCAGGCGCTGCCGTTGCCCACCGGAAAGCTTTAAGCCGTTTTCCCCGACCACGGTATCCAAACCATTCGGTAATGACTGCACCACCTCGCTCAGATTGGCCGCCTCCACCGCAGCCTGCACCTGCGTGTCGCTGTAGTTGGCCAATCCATAGGTAATATTATCAAGCAAGGTCCCGGAGAAAAGAATCGTCTGCTGGGGCACCATGGCAATCCGCCGGCGCCAGGTGCGCATATCGATCTCGCTCATCGGCAGCCCATCCAGCAAAACCGCACCACCCTGCGGGCGCAAAAAGCCGATTGCTATTTGCATCAGCGTGCTCTTGCCCGAACCGGATGCACCGACAAACGCGACACACTGCCCAGGCTCAACTTTGAGCGAAAAGCCATCGACCGCCGGCACCACACTCTTGGGATAGGTGAATCGAACCGAATCGAAATGAATGCCCCCTTCGACATCTGAGACAATCGCCTTGCCCTCATTTTCTTCGAGGTCCGGGCATTCCAGAATCTCCCCGATCGACCGAATCGAGGTCAAACCCCTGGAGATTTGCGGCATCATACCCAACATCCCCTGAACTGAGCCGATCACCATTTGAAACAGAGAGGCATACAGCGCGATTTTATCCAGCGAAACTGTTCCCTGTAACACCAGCCAGGTGACTGCCGAAATAATAAAGACCGAGGTGCACATAAACACCACGAAGGCCGAAGCGCTGAAAAAGGCATTGATCATGTCCACGCGGCGCCCCTTCTCTTTGACGTTTTCCAGATGCCAGTCGACCTGCTCCATCTCCACTTGCTCCAGGCCGTGGGCCCGCGTCACCGGGACCATGTCGATCATCTCGAGCAAGCGTTGCGACATCGACTCCACATCGCCACGCAATGCATCGTTCCTTCGCCTCATCGCACCCCTGAAGAGCCGAATCAGAGTAATCGCGATGGGAGTCGCGACTAAAAAGCCAAGGGCCACAATCGGGTCCTTCCAAAGCGTGTACCCAAAAGCAAACACGAAACTCAGCACGGAGCCCATAGCCTGCATATAATAGAGCTGGCTGAGCTGCACCACCTGCTCAACGTCGCGCAAAACTTTTGATTGCAGGCGTCCCCGTTCGCGCTCGCTGTGAAAGCCCATGGAAAGATGCTGCAGGCGCCTCACAATCGCCGCCCGCACCCGCGACTCCATATTACGAATCACTCGACTGGAGCCACTGACATACCACATATGCAACGGAATATTCGCCAAGGTCACCAAAAGAAAAGCCCCGTAGATCCAGAGTAAATGCGTCCAGGCATCGTCCGGCTTCGTGTCGGCGATCCGTATCGATTCGGCAATGACCAGCGGCACCGCAAACATCGGCAGCATCTTCAGGAAGTATAAGAAGAACTGCCCGAACTGACTCAGCGCACTCACCCCCAGGAGACCATAGAAGGTCCGCAGGGGGTGACGGCTGTTATAGCTGCGGTCGAGGTCTTGGGATTCAGAACTTTGTTTCATTTAAAAACGATCGGTTCAACTCAAGCGCGATGGAAGTCTCTGGCAGGCACGTAGGAAAAACTAATGAGGCACGGAATCCGCCGACTGGGCGGTTTCCAACAACACCCCGTCGACCGGCAAAATCTCGACCCCGGCAGGAGCTTCGACACGGGCATGTATCTCGCCCCAATCGCCTTTCCTCCAGGCAACCGAAATCGTGCCTTTGGCATGCGCCATCGTGCCGCTGGCTTCCTTGAAGCGCGAGCTCACACGAGGATCGAGTCGGAAGCGATCCGGACACCCCGCTTCTGCCTGACGCAACCCGAGAACATAGCGGTGCGCATAAATAGCGCCCGCCGCCGCCCAGACATGACAGGCACTGCCGACGCCCCGATGCGCCCGGCAAAAGCACTCGCACAGCGTGGCGAAGCCGAGTTCACGCAAAAACCCGTAATGCTCCGCAACAAGTTGCTCGGCCAGTTCGACCTCCCCCAGTTCGCCCAAGCGCGGCAGAACATAGTAGAGGAAGTAAAGCTCCGCATGCCCGGACCACTGGCCGACCTCGATGCCCTGTTTGAAATTTTTCAGCAGCCGTGGCTTGAGATAGGCAAGCAGCCGATCCACCGGACCGACTCCAAAACAGAGCGCGAGGATATTGGCATGAAGCGCGGGTCCTTCCCCATCGAGACTGGGTCGAAAACAACCGCCCTTCTCATCCCAGAGGAGCGCCAGCATCGCGTCCCTTACCTCCGTCGCTTCTTGGGTAAAGCGAGCCGCCTCATCCCTCTTGCCAAGCGCATCGGCCAGCGTGGCGGAGGCTTGCAAGGCGCCATAGCGAAACAGATTGATCGTCGCGTTGGCGACGCCTTCGCGATCATTCGGATCGACTCCCCAGTCGATAAACAGACGGCGGTCACTCGCGTTCCAGAGGCCGGATTCGTGGCTCTCCCATGGTGCCGACCAGATACCCTGCAGCGCTTTCCAGTTGCTTTCGACGATCTTCGTGTCGCCGTCGATTGCCCATAGGTCGCGGAGTCCCAATATCCAAATGTAAGTAAAGTCCTCGTGGGGTTGGCGCAACCACGACGGCGCGCAGCAGGCGAGTTGCCCATCCGGCAAGGCGGCCTGACCGAAGTTGGTGAACGCACGCCGGGCCACAGAGAGATCCTTAGCGACCATAGCATGCAGCGCCACCGTGACCAAAGAGTCGCCGATGTAAGCGCCGCGCTCGCGCCAGGGACAGTCGGAATACGACTCATCCGTTGATGCTTGCAGGGTATTGACCGCCGCTCTCCAGGCATAGTTGAAGTCCTCGTCCGGAGACTGAAAATTGCCTTCCACGACGTCTTCGTTGATCGTCGTGCGGCGCTGCACAGCCAGGTCGTGCAAGCAAAGAGATTCTCCGGATTTTCCGTCAGCCGCCCGCAGGGTGACTTGGATATAAATGCCTCCGCGCGGGTTGAGCACTTCGATGGTTTGCCGGCCTCCTTTTAAAATGAAACGATCGGCCGCATCAGTAAAGGGGTTCGAGCCGTAGAGATTGACCGCTCCGTCCGCGCGTTTCCAATCATCATAAGCGATGTCCAGAATACTGCCTTCAGGCGCTTCGACATCGAGAATCAATTGCCCGTAAAACTCGCGCTCAAAAATAAAGCACCAGCTCGCAGCGGCGGCATCGAAGCGGCAGATCTCAGCCAGTTGATCAAAGCCCCGAGCCTCCGTCGCCTGCGAGCGATCAAAAGTGTCCCAAGCCGTCACCCGTGCCGGAGTCAATGGCGCGAGGTCGCCATCCGAAAGCGTCCAGCCTCCGGGCAGCGAAAACTCGCCCGCCGAGGTCGGCACCCCGGGAAGCTCGACCGGCTCGGTCGCCACAGGCGACAGCGCGAAGACGTCCTGGCATCCCGTATCAGGCAGCGCATGCGCGCTCAGCCCCACGCCATTCGGCAGGCGCAGCAAATACGCCCAGGATTCGGTTAGAATTTCTACCTTCCCCGTTACCAGATTCCAGCCGCTGCTGAGAGCTAAGACCGCTTCACCGTGATTACCCAACGGGGTGTCATCAGTCGTCTCCACCGCTTGACCATTGAGAAAAAGATCCGTCCAGTGACAGCCCACGGTCACCGATTGCTCCGTCGGCGATTGAACCCATACAGCAAAGCTCCGCCATCGCTGACCGTCCCTGCCCTTTTGGTAACCTGCCAGATAGGTCTGAAAGCCATAGGTGGTCGAAGGAGCCAAAGGCCCCGCCGCCAAAATCTCAGTAGGCTTGTAGGGCGCATAGTCAGGATAGGGCGCCGAACGTGGCTCCAGACTGAGCCAGGGGGTTTCCTCCGCTGACAGGACGCGCACAGAGCCGAGCTTTCCAGCATCCGCCAGTTCCGCTTCCAGCAACCGGGTATCGCAGATCTCTGCCGGATTCTGCGCGAAGCTGAAAGAGGGTGCCTCACTATCCCAAGCGCCATGCACCCGCGCCTGCCAGTCGCCCGGAGTGGCCAAGTCAATTGAACCGTCCTCGCTGCCACCCGCCGCGATAAAACCCGGCTGACCATCCGGCATCGTTTGATAAGACGAACAACCATAGTAGTTCACTTCCACCCGAATAAGATTCGCACCCGCCTTCAAATACGGCGCCAAATCGTAGCTGTCATACTCTGGATGCTGCGTCACAAAACGACCTGGACCGTAAGCCACAAACTGACCGTTCACCCAGAGGCGGAAACGTGTATCGGCAAACAAATGCAGTTCAATCGGGGTGCCCGGCGCGTCGGTCAAGGTGCAGGTTTTTTCAAAACTCACAAAGGCGTTTCGACTCGGGGAAGGTTCTTTCGACCAGATATATTTGGATGTAGACAATGCAGACATTTCAGAAGAATGACCGATGCAGAGCACCCGACAAACGGACTGCTGATTTAAACCGTTCAACGAAAGGGTTAATGCTCAGATCTCTATTGAGAATTAACCCACACGCGGCCGCTCACCAACCAGTGCCCTCACGAGCAGCATGCGATGAACGGATTCAACAGCAAATCAATGGAGCGAAGGCCCGGGAACCTTTTGACTCCGAACAATAACTCCCCTATTCAACCCGAATTTTACGCCTTTCAACACAATACCTCGATGCCTACCGCTACCTCTATTCGCAAAATTTTCCTACTTGCAGGCCTCATCACCGGCCTTT
>Ga0102948_1001215_pt1 | contig 10219 bp, 13 predicted proteins | sample SalPonA_A_H2O_MG_FD_78211 | JGI IMG/M metagenome (GOLD analysis project Ga0102948, IMG submission 78211) | Water microbial communities from South San Francisco under conditions of wetland restoration - Salt Pond MetaG R2A_A_H2O_MG | ecosystem: Environmental > Aquatic > Non-marine Saline and... | reverse complement strand
GCCAATTAATCATTTTTAAAATCCTTATTTATCAATTTTTAATGAAATTTTAAGTAATAAAATAACTAATAATATTATTTATAATTTTACTCTAAAATCATTAAAGTAAACATATTATTTTTTTATTATTTTAATATTCTGGTTATGTTATTTCTATTTTATTAAACTCTTTAACATTTTATCAATTTTATGCTAATATCCTTATGTGGGTTGCTAACTCAATGGTAGAGTACTCGGCTTTTAACCGATTAGTTCTGGGTTCGAGTCCCAGGCAGCCCAATTTTACAATTAGTTTTTAAGTTAACGAAAAAATCTTATTAGTTATTTATTATTTTTATCTAACTAAAAAGTTAGATAAAAATAATAAAAATATATTAATCAATAGGACGCATTGATAATACAGGTTCATTAGCACGGTTAATACCTTTTTCGAAACCAGCTGCAGCCGCACGAGCACGACCTGAATGCCACCAGTGACCAATTAAAAGGAAGAATGCTAAGAAGAAATGTGAACAACATAACCATGAACGCGGTGAAACATAGTTTACCGAGTTAATTTCTGTTGCTACACCACCTACTGAGTTTAAAGAACCTAACGGAGCATGAGTCATATACTCAGCTGCACGACGTTCTTGCCAAGGTTGGATATCATTTTTGATTTTATTAATATCTAAACCATTTGGACCACGTAATGGTTCAACCCATGGTGCCCGTAAATCCCAGAAACGCATTGTTTCACCACCAAAGATAATTTCTCCACTTGGTGAACGCATTAAGTATTTACCTAGACCTGTCGGACCTTGTGCTGATGAAACATTAGCACCTAAACGTTGGTCACGAACTAAGAATGTAAATGCTTGTGATTGAGAAGCTTCAGGACCTGTTGGACCATATAACTCACTTGGATATGCAGTATTATTATACCAAGCATATAATGCAGCAGTGAACCCCATTAATGATAAGGCTGCTAAACTGTAAGAAAGATATGCTTCACCTGACCATACAAAAGCACGACGTGCCCAAGCAAATGGCTTAGTAAAGATATGCCAGATTCCACCAGTAATACATAGGATACCAACCCAAATATGACCACCGATAACATCTTCCATATTGTTTACAGATACAACCCAACCGTCACCACCAAATGGAGAACGGAATACGTATCCAAAAATTACAATTGGGTTTAATGTTGGTGTTGTAATAAAACGAACATCACCACCACCTGGAGCCCATGTATCATAAACACCACCTAAATACATTGCTTTGATAACTAATAAAAATGCACCACAACCTAGAAGACATAAGTGAATTCCTAAAATCGTCGTCATTTTATTCTTATCACGCCAGTCATAACCAAAGAATGGGAATGATTCTTCTAATGTATCTGGACCTAATAATGAGTGATAGATACCACCAAATCCTAATACTGCTGACGAAATTAAATGTACTACACCAACTGCGAAATAAGGAACAGTTGTAGTAATTTCTCCACCTGGTCCAATTCCATAACCTAATGTAGCTAAATGCGGCATACAAATAAAACCTTGCTCATATAAAGGTTTTTCTGGTACGAAATGTGAAACTTCAAATAAGATCATTGCACCAGCCCAAAATACCATTAAGCCAGCATGTGCTACGTGAGCACCTAATAATTTACCTGAAACATTAATTAAACGAGCGTTCCCACTCCACCAAGCAAATCCTGTTGACTCAATGTCACGACCTGCGATACTACTATTAAAGGGCGTTTCCACGTGGTAATACCTCCTCAGGGAATACGAAATTTTCATGTGGTTGATCTTGAGCAGCCATCCACGCACGAATACCTTCGTTTAATAAAATATTTTTTGTATAGAACGTTTCAAATTCTGGATCTTCTGCAGCACGTAATTCTTGTGAAACGAAGTCATAAGCACGTAAATTTAATGCTAAACCTACAATACCAATAGAACTTGTCCATAAACCTGTTACTGGTACGAATAACATGAAGAAGTGTAACCATCTTTTGTTTGAGAAAGCTACGCCAAAAATTTGTGACCAGAAACGGTTAGCTGTAACCATTGAATATGTTTCTTCAGATTGAGTTGGTGTAAATGCACGGAATGTATTTGCCGCGTCACCATCTTCAAATAATGTATTTTCTACTGTTGCTCCGTGAATCGCACAAAGTAAAGCACCACCTAAAATACCAGCAACACCCATCATATGGAATGGGTTTAATGTCCAGTTATGGAAACCTTGTAAGAATAATAAGAAACGGAAAATTGCAGCTACACCGAAACTAGGTGCGAAGAACCAACTTGCTTGACCTAATGGGTATAATAAAAATACTGAAACGAATACAGCAATTGGACCTGAGAATGCAATAGCATTATAAGGACGAATACCTACTAAACGAGCAATTTCAAATTGACGTAAACAGAATCCGATTAAACCAAATGCACCGTGTAATGCGATAAATGTCCATAATCCACCAATTTGACACCAACGTGTAAAATCACCTTGAGCTTCTGGACCCCATAAAAGTAATAATGAATGACCCATACTGTTTGCTGGAGTTGAAACAGCAGCAGTTAAGAAATTACATCCTTCAAGATATGAACTAGCTAAACCATGAGTATACCATGATGTTACAAAAGTAGTTCCTGTCATCCAACCACCTGCAGCTAAGTATGCAGTTGGAAATAATAATAAACCTGACCAACCAACGAAAACGAATCGATCTTTCTTTAACCAATCGTCAATTAGATCAAATAAGCCACGTTCTTGGTTTTGCCCAATAGCAATGGTCATATTTTAATAATCCTTTAATTTAATTATTGAAAGAGTAAACAGTAATATGAACTTTTTTACTCTAGTCTTATCAATCTATAAAATTATTATACAATAATAATAAGATTTTATTAATTAAAAACTTTTAAACTAAATGATTTAAATAAAAAATATGTTTCGTATAACATGTTTAAATTATTATACGAAACGTAAATATTAACTGATATCATCTACTTGAGTATAGATGAAAAATAGTGCCATACTAATTGCTGGAAAAACTAATCCAACCAGAGGAACTAGAATTGCAGGTAAAAATGTAGCTGTCATACGTTAATTTATAGAAATTTTTAATTACAAATTGATAATAGAATATTATATACGAAAATGATTTATAATTTAACATTAATATAAATCCACAAATTAGACTATTTTATAGTAGAATTAATATTATTAAATTTAATATAATTACTTTTACAAAAACTTTAGAATATATTATCAATTATGGAAACTTTACTATTATCTCGTTTACCAGAAGCATATGTTGTTTTTAGCCCGATTGTAGACGTATTACCGATTATTCCTGTTTTCTTCTTATTATTAGCGTTTGTATGGCAAGCAGCTATTGGATTTAGATAATTTTGAATTTATAATTGAATTTAATTCGTGTATAATATTATTACATAGACGATACTCACGTTTATAATTCAAATTTAAGTAAAATATAAATAAATGGTAGAACCTTTATTATCTGGAATAGTTTTAGGAATGATCACAGTCTCTGCATTAGGTCTTTTTGTTGCTGCTTTTTTACAATATCGTCGTGGTAATCAATTTGAGGTTTAAATATATTTATAACGAATATAAACTTATATTCGTTATAAATATATTTAAACCTTAACCTTCTATTGACTCTTTTAAACTCTTTTGCTAACATAGGTTTAAATTAACAAATGTAGTATATACTCGCTGGTGTAGCTCAACGGTAGAGCAACGGATTTGTAATCCGTAGGTTGGGGGTTCAAATCCCTTCACCAGCTTTTTTCAAAAATTTCTTAGAAAATATAATTCTGAGTTAATGAAAAGTTTTTATGATAGTTACACAATTTCAAAAGAAATCTATTGGCATTCGATTAGAAACTATTAAAATTGGGCCGGGTTGGATTCGAACCAACGTAGCATAACGCAACGGATTTACAATCCGCCTCCTTTAACCACTCGGACACCGACCCCTATATTACTTATTCTAACATATTCAGTTTAAAAAAAGCAATGTTTAAGATTAAAATAAGTTTTAATATTGACGTTTGAATTAATAAATATTATTATAATATTAATTAGGGGTAATTAACTCAGCGGTAGAGTGTCTGCCTTACAAGCAGAAGGTCACAGGTTCAAATCCTGTATTACCCATCCTAAGTCAAAGGGCCTATCGTCTAACGGATTAGGACAGAAACCTTCTAAGTTTCCAATGTAGGTTCGATTCCTACTGGGCCTAAATAAAATTAGTTCCTCGTAAATTAAAGCTCGAGAATTTTGATTTAAACCTCTAACAATATAATGTTTTCTTATTAATATTTAGACCGAAAATAGATTTTGATTATAGATCAAATTATTACTACAATAAAATCTAAAAATTGCCATATAGGTATGATTTAAAATCAACTTTATAAAATAAAACGAAGATTAAAATAAATTAAAAAGGTCATTTCTTATGGTATTAATATTATACTCAATAAGTTTGTTTAACACTTTTTTAAAATGAATCCTTAATACTATAATTTACAAATATCTTATAGTTAGATCAATTAACTATGAAATATTTGTAACTTCAATTTAATTTTTAACTATGGACCTTAAAAATTTTTAGTAGAAAAATTATATGGATATATAGAAAAATCTTAAATAAATTAAACTTAAATCGGTAAAAGTTCTATAAACCAGTCATATTTCCAATAATAAAATATAATAGAGTAATAAGAACTAAAAAAGATAACACCAAGACAAAACGTAATTTAGGAACTTTTAGTAAATTTTTTAATGGAGCTAATATTACTAAAATTAAGCCGACCATACTACTGATAAAAAACCGGGGATAACGTGAAATATTGTTCCAAAAATCACTCATAAATTTATATTTAATAATTACATAATTAATATTATATATGCAATAATAAATAATTAAAATGTAGGTTTTATAAATTTTCATTACATTCTAAATAAATTGTGATAGAATTACAATTATCAAAGTAGTATAAGGCTCTGTAGCTCAGTGGTTAGAGCAGGGGACTCATAAGCCCAAGGTCGTAGGTTCAAATCCCACCAGAGCCATCTACTATTCAACCTATTAGATTTATAAGTTTAGGAGAAATGGCTGAGTGGTCGAAAGCAATAGATTGCTAATCTATCGTACAATTATTTGTACCCAGGGTTCGAATCCCTGTTTCTCCTTAATTAAATAAAATTGACATATAAAAAATTTATATTACTATATTAGTATGGGATTGTAGTTCAATTGGTTAGAGCACCGCCCTGTCACGGCGGAAGTTGCGAGTTCGAGTCTCGTCAGTCCCGATAACAAAAATTATCAGTAACTAAAAACAATTTAATAATAATATTTTTATATTATTATTAAATTATAATTTATTCACCTTGAACTTTTAATAGAGCAAATCCTAAAGAAAGACCAAAGATGGTCATAGAAAAACAAATTACTGCTGTAGTAACAATTTCTGGACTTGCATACGGAAAAATTGATCTGATTAATTCCATAATATTTGGATTTTTAAATATTATAAAAAATTTAAATAATTAGAAACCATTTCGAGCCCAAACAGTTAATGCTAATGAAAACGTAAACATTGTCATTAAACCGGCCCAACCTAGACTTATGATATCCATATATATATATATGATGTTTTTTATTTTTATAATTTAAAAGATATTTTACTAACATCTTTTAAATTATTCTATATAGTATTATACAATACCGTTTGCCCAATCTACATCAACATTTTCAATAATTAATGATGAATTATAAATTTGTAAAATAATTAATAAAAATACTAAAAATGCAACCATTACTACACCCATAATTGGAGTTGTTCCCCAACCTGGTGCAACTTTACCATATTCAGCATTTAATGGGCGTAAAATTTCACCTAATCTTGTTCGTAATGCCATAAAAATATTTTATATTTTTAATAAATTAATTCTTTAGTATATGTTATATAATACTAAAACGTTAGTTTATAATATTATATAACATGGAAACAGCAACTATTATTGTAATTTTTGTATCAAGTCTACTTTTAGGAATTACTGCGTATTCTATCTACACGGCTTTTGGACCAACGTCTAAAAATTTACGTGATCCATTTGAAGAACATGAAGATTAAAAAATAAAACCATATAGAATGGTTTTATTTTCGAATAATACGTGGTGTTTCTCTGAAAAATACGGCAAAGAAAATTACCATTAATGTACCGATAAGTAAAAATGTATAAACTAAAGCTTCCATTGTTTGATCCTATTTAAATATAAAAAAATTTAAAAACGTAGGTATACGTTATACAGCACCTTGTTTTTTCGTTGATTTATCACCTAGTTTTTGGAATGCACCAAATTCTACTTGCTCTGTAACTTCTGCACCAATACCTGTAAATACATCACGGAAAATTGTTCTACCACCATGCCATAAATGACCAAAGAAGAATAGTAAAGCAAAGTTTGCGTGTCCAAAAGTATACCAACCACGTGGACTACTTCTAAATACACCGTCTGATTCTAAACTTGTTCTATCAAATTCAAAAACTTCTCCTAATTGTGCTTTACGAGCAAATTTCTTAACTGTTGGAGCGTCTTTAAATGTTTGACCATTCAATTTACCACCATAGAAATCAACCGATACACCAACTTGTTCAATACTGTACTTCGATTCTGCACGACGGAAAGGAATATCAGCACGAATAATCCCATCTTTATCAACTAAGATAACAGGGAATGTTTCGAAGAATGCTGGCATTCGACGGACTGTTAATTCACGACCTTCTTTATCACGGAAAATTGGATGACCTAACCAAGCTTCAGCAATTCCATCCCCTTTATCCATTGGACCAGCACGGAATAAACCACCTTTCGCAGGGTTGTTACCAATGTAATCATAGAAAGCTAATTTATCAGGAATTCGAGACCATGCTTGACTTTCTGATAATCCTTCACTTACAGATGATTCAACTTGACGTTCAATTTCTTGTTGGAAATAACCACTATCCCATTGATAACGAGTTGGACCAAATAATTCAATCGGAGTTGCAGCTGCACCATACCACATCGTACCTGATGTTACAAAAGCGGCAAAGAATACTGCAGCAATACTACTAGATAAAACAGTTTCAATATTACCCATACGTAATGCACGATATAATCGTTGTGGAGGACGTACTGTTAAATGGAAAATACCAGCAAAAATACCAAAAATACCTGCAGCAATGTGATGAGCTGCGATACCACCTGGATTAAATGGGTTAAAACCATCGGCGCCCCAAGCCGGAGCAACTGGTTGAACTTTACCAGTAATACCATAGGCATCAGAAACCCAAATACCAGGACCAAATAATCCTGTTACATGGAATGCTCCAAATCCAAAACACGCTAAACCTGATAAGAATAAATGAATACCAAAGATTTTTGGTAAATCTAATGCAGGTTCACCTGTTCGAGGGTCACGGAATAATTCTAGATCCCAATATACCCAATGCCAAATGGCAGCTAGGAAACACATTCCAGATAAAATGATATGTGATAAGGCAACCCCTTCAAAACTCCAAATACCGGGATTAGAAACACTTTCTCCCGTGATACTCCATCCACCCCAAGAATCCGTAATACCTAAACGGGTCATGAATGGCATAACAAACATACCTTGACGCCACATTGGATTTAAAACAGGATCTGATGGATCAAAGACAGCTAGTTCATATAGGGCCATCGATCCAGCCCAACCTGCTACTAAAGCTGTATGCATTAAATGAACTGCAATTAATCTTCCAGGGTCATTTAAAACAACAGTATGAACACGATACCATGGTAATGCCATAGTAGTACATTCCTTAATATAAATAATGGTTTTTGACTTTCTTACAACTAAACTAGATAAGATTAGCTATTATATTATTATAAGCAAAGATTGAAAAAATTAATTAATTTTATTGTTTGAATCTTGATGACTTGTCTAAATTACAAAAATAGAGTATTGTCATATTAAATAAATTTAGTTATTTATCCCTTTCTTTTTATAAATTATTTTAATTTACTTATGGCTAAAAAAAGCATGATTGAACGTGAGAAAAAACGTATCACGTTAGAAAAAAAATACTCATTGAAAAGACAAAATTTGTTAAGTCAATACCAAACAGCTGATAATTTTACTACTAAAATGGAGATTCATTCCAAAATCCAACAATTACCAAGAAATAGTGCAAAGACACGTATTCGAAATAGATGTTGGAAAACCGGACGACCGCGAGGAGTTTTTAGAGATTTTGGATTGTCACGCCATGTTTTTCGAGAGATGGCTCACCAATGTTTGTTGCCCGGTGTTACAAAATCGAGTTGGTAATAAGAATTTTTTGTAAATTAAATTAATAAAAATCATTCAATTTAATTTACAATTATATATTAAGAGATTTTAAACATTTAAAATCGATGGTTTTGTTATAACTTAACATTTTATAATTTTTAGATTTATAATTATTTACTTTTACAAATTAGGAGTTTCTATGATCTATGATTCACAAGTTTACACTGCATTATGTATAGCTTTATTAGCGGCTATCTTAGCAATCCAATTAGGTACAACACTTTACGAATAAAGTACTCAAAATGTTAAACCAAAAATTACTAACACTTTCATTTAAAAATTATCTATAAATTTATGGTAGCAGAAAATTTAAAAAAATTTGAAACACCCGTTTTTCCTTTTACAGCAATTGTTGGACAAGAAGAAATGAAACTTGCTTTACAATTAAATGTTATTGATCCCAAAATTGGGGGAGTTATGATCATGGGAGATCGAGGAACTGGAAAATCAACAACAATACGAGCAATTGCGGATTTACTTCCAGAAATTGAAATTGTGAAAGATGATCCATTCAATTCACATAAATCGGATTTAGAATTGATGGGAAATGACGTTAAAGTTGCAGTTCAAAATAATGAGACATTAGAAACTGAACTAATTAAAATCCCAATGGTTGATTTACCTCTTGGTGCAACAGAGGATCGTGTTTGTGGAACTATCGATATTGAAAAAGCTTTAACTGAAGGTATCAAAGCCTTTGAACCCGGATTATTGGCAAAAGCAAATCGGGGAATTCTATATGTTGATGAAGTAAATTTATTAGATGATCATTTAGTAGATATTTTACTTGATTCAGCAGCATCAGGTTGGAATACAGTTGAACGAGAAGGAATCTCGATTCGTCATCCAGCTAGATTTGTTTTAGTTGGTTCAGGAAATCCTGAAGAAGGAGAGTTACGACCACAATTATTAGATCGATTTGGCATGCATGCTGAAATTCGAACTGTAAAAGATCCAATCTTACGTGTTAAAGTAGTGGAAGAAAGAACTTCATTTGATCAAACACCTCAAGTTTGGCTTGAAAATTATGAATCACAACAACAAGAATTACGTGATAAAATTATTTCTGCTCAAAAACTTTTACCAACCGTTGAAATTGATTATGATTTACGTGTTAAAATCTCTGAAATCTGTAGTCAATTAGATGTTGATGGATTACGTGGAGACATCGTAACAAATCGTGCTGCAAAAGCTCATGCTGCTTATAATGGACGTACTCAAGTAACAGTTGAAGATATTCAACAAATTATTACATTGTGTTTACGTCATCGATTAAGAAAAGATCCTTTAGAATCAATTGATTCTGGCAATAAAGTAAGTAAAATTTTTAATGAAGTTTTTGAGATTACTGAATAACGCTAATTCAGATTAAATTAACTTTTTTAGTTTCCAAAATTGCCATTAAAATCTCTCTTAAGCGAATTAAAACTTTATATTTATATGTTAAAATTAATTGGAACTTTTATAAGTCTATCGTTAATTCTAGTTATCTTTCTACGAATTCCTCAAAATGATGCAGGACTGGCTAGTTTTGCAACAAATAGTGGTTTACTTGGTTCGCCCGGTTCCGCTCAACGGTTTTTAAATATTTTAACAAGTATAGGTATTTTTCTTTATTTATTGATTGCTTTGCAACTTAATTTGCAAACGGTATAAATACAAATTGTCCTGATTTATAATGTGACTAAATAATAATTTTTAAAGTATTAACTATTTCATTCAATTTAAAAGATTAACTAAATAAATACTTTTGTTACTAGAATATTTACTCAGCTTATTAAATTATATATATTTTAAAAGGATTTATT
>Ga0102948_1001214_pt1 | contig 10225 bp, 11 predicted proteins | sample SalPonA_A_H2O_MG_FD_78211 | JGI IMG/M metagenome (GOLD analysis project Ga0102948, IMG submission 78211) | Water microbial communities from South San Francisco under conditions of wetland restoration - Salt Pond MetaG R2A_A_H2O_MG | ecosystem: Environmental > Aquatic > Non-marine Saline and... | reverse complement strand
CTTTGAACATGAAAGGAGCAAGACCATGAACACGCGCAAAGTGATTATCTCCGCAGTCCTCATTACCAGCCTCGGCATGTTGGCGTTCGCCCAACAACAACGCTTCGCCCAAGCAGGCAACCCGCAAGGGGCAGCCAAAGGCACACCACAGGTGCAAGCGCAGCTGCAACAACAAGATGCTGAATGCCCCCACGGTGGAGAGTTCTCAGAAGATGCTACCCGCACGCAAACCCGCGCCCAAGCCCACGACCCCGCCAACGCGCCCGAAGGTGCACCGCAACAAGTACAACAACAACTACGCGATCCTAGTACGCATGAGTAGACACCATTTGTTCTTTTAGCCCGCAGGTGATGCCGCTTGCGGGTTTTTTATTCCCCCATCATCCGCCTAGGACGCCAAAAACGAAACGTATACTCACCTTTGGCTGCCATCACCTGACGAAACTCTTTGAATAGGGGATAGCTCCCCACCCCGCTCACCTGCACCCATGCTCGCGTGCGCGTCAGTGCCACAAACACCTGATTGCGGTACTCAGGCAAGTGTTCACGCTCGGCAATGTTGTCTAAGCCGATGAGGTAGACTACATCCGCTTCGTTGCCCTTGGCCTGATGAATGCGGGACACGGTCACTGCCCCATCGTGCCAGAACTTGTCTGGGTTGCGCCGCGTTAGGTCAAGGCTGTTTGGTTTCAGTGCCGAAGGCAGATAGTAGTCGATGCCACTGGCCTGTAGGTGCTCGGCGACGCTCTGTTGTAAGCCTTTGGCATCTTCGTGATGGCCGACGACCACCACCAGAATCTCCCTACTGGCTTTTACGCCCTCAGCAATATCCCGTTTGATGTTGGCCACCAACGCATCAAGTTCTTTCTGTCTGCTGGTGTGCGCAACAAACCGCAGTAAGTCACTGCTATCGAGCATGTGCAAGTGACTGTGTGCTGTGCGGCGTACCGTAATAAAGTTGCCCTCTTTGCGAAAGTCGCCTTCGACCTCATAACCAAGGTTGCGCCAGTCGTCTTGGGTGGTTAAACCCGACACCATGCCCTTGGGACGCAGTAACCCCATGCCGATAGCGTGCGCTGCCGTAAGAATGGGCAGTGGCGTGCGATAACAGCGTGACATCACTTCGTTTTTGTTGATGCCACCGCGATACACTAATGACCCAGCTAACAACTTGCGACTCAAGTCCTCACCGAAGATGGCTTTATAACTCGGGATGGTCAGGGTGTCTAGGCTCTGAGCTTCGTCGTATGCCCAAATCAAACGTCGGTTGGGGTCTTCGTCTGTTTCGTCAACCTCAGTAAACAGTCGCGGCTGTGCAGCAGGGCGTAGGGTCTTATACGCCAACCAATAAAATGGTTGTTTGCCCTCAACGAGATATCTCTCCGAGACCAAGTCTTGCCCTTCATCGACGAGGATGGCGTCAAACAGTGGTTTGATTTCGGTAAGCCCTTCGAGCAACGTGGCAAGCACATACGCGTATCCCTCAGTAGGCGGTAAGCCAAACGGCACATCCCTCACCGTGAGCGGTTTCACCCCATGTGCTGCACACACGGTGCTGTAAAAGCCTGGTGTCCGTGTGCCACCCCATGCGTGCAAGACTTTGAGGCGGCTGTTGGCAGGGTCATACTCAAGTTCACCACTGCTAAAGCGTTTGATCCAACGGTCAATGTTGGCAATCATCACGTCATAGAGACTGCGCGTAAAAAACACCAACGCAATATCCCAATCGGGATGCTTGAGGTGCATCTGGGCTGCTTTCTGAGCAAGCACAATTGTCTTGCCTGAACCAGCGACACCCCGAATGCGCTGTGTACCCGGTGGTATCTGTTTGGCGATGGTCTCCTGTTGAATATCAAAACGGCTGATGTGACCACGCAGTTCGTCTAAAAGTTGCCGGCGACTCGCACCTGAACCGATAGTCACTGCCGTCTCTACCTCGGGTTCACGCTGATAGACCCGCGTGCCGCTGATGGTGGCTTGCAGCACCTCAAACGCGCCATCACTCAAAGGACGCCCTGGCACAACATCGGGTGTATCCATCACCGTGTTGCGAAGTGAAGCAGGGGTGAGGTTGTCTTCAAAGAGGATGGGTGGCGCAGCGGGGTTATTGCCAAAGCCTGACTGTGCCCAATCGTCACTGTGGATAAACGGCAACGCCACGATGACCCGCCCTGTGACCTTGCGCCGCAGTATCGGTTCGCGGTCGCAGTAGGCGAGCATGACAAACAGTTGATTCTCGGCTTGCTGATAGGGGTTGCCCTGTGCCTGATAGAAGTCCTGAAAGTGCCAAGTGTGACCGTTAATCTGCCGCAGTTGCCCCAAGTGAATGCCCTTGACTTCGATGACGATAAGACCCAATTCGGCATCAGCAATGAGAATGTCGGGTTCTTTGCGGCGTTCACCCGTCTTGGAGAAGATGGGAAAGCGCCAGTAGGCTAGGCATTTGCGACCACGGAAGGCGCTGCGTACGGCGTCCCATACGGTTTGTTCAGCGGCGTTGCCGGGGAGTTCGCTGGTGATGAAGTGGCTCATGGCTTCCCCTGTCGGTGGTGAGGTTAATGAGAGTATAGAGGATGATATACGGTTACATCTTCATGACGGATTTCGCTGAGCAATCATTGCATTCAAAACCATTGGAATGATTGAATCAATCTGGCTAGAAAGATTATGCATGTAAATGCCTATAAAGTTTTTTTCGCAGGAAAAAAGGTACTTCTCTGCTTGAAAGACCAAAAAGTTATTGAATATCGTAATCAAATTTGCATCATCGAAGGTAGCTGTGCCGTGAGAATTGGTTTTGTCACTCATAAAAAGGGCTAATTTGGGTGAGAGTGGCATGTAAATGAATAGCTCTGGTTTGAGCGCGCCTTTAGAATCAATCCATTCAACATTGCCGAGCACTCTAAAAATATAATCGATATCGGACATATTTTTAGTGTGCGTGTGTGCTGAGGTATTGCCCAAAAAAACACTTCGATCAAAAACTTGTACAGGATGGTCGGATGTCATAAACGGAGCGCTAGTAGCGTTTTCGGTCACAACCCATCTAGCCTGCATTAATATGTCCGTTTTTTCTTTCGCTAGCGCATCGATTTCTTCAAGGTGTTTTTGTTTTGCACCTTCAGCAAGTTTACTTTCTAGATTTTCTGATGTGGGACGTAGCATGTTTCCCAGCACGCCAGTTTGGCTTGCTTCTTGAATTTGCTGCAGTAGCTCGGAGTTGACTAGGTGAGTCAAACTATTCTGAGCTAGGTTTTCTAGGACTGCTTTTGCGATGCCACTGTTCGCAACTTTTTGCTCCGAGCTAGGGTTATCAGAGAAAGTGGTGAAAATCGGTAAGCATAGCGCCTCTGAAACTTTTGCTCTAAACCTCGCTGTTCTAACTAACTGATAACCTAAAAACTCCGCATACGTTTTCCGCTCTACTTCCGTGAGTAGATTGGCATTCTTCAGTGCTAAAAGCTTGTCGTGTACTTGACTCCAGTCGGTTTCCCATACGGCAATTTGTCGCTCAAAGCTGGCGTCGTCTGCAATAGTATGAAAGTGCCTCTCAACGGCAATCTTGCTAGTATTAGCGAGAAATGCTCTTCCATCTTGTTTATCAAAGACGGCCACAGTTCTGCTATTGGGTTCTAATGCAAAGCCATTGAGATAAAATCTTGGCACATAGTGGTGTCTCTGAGGTTTGTTTTCAGTCACTTAACACCTCTCTATAAAGTAAGCTTCTTTTCCAACTTAACTAAATGCTATGCCCTAAGCCAAAGATAAAGAGCAGTACACCTGTAGCTATGAGTAGTGACATGACTTTCCAAAGATCACCCTTCTCAAACCGTCCGAAGCGGGTGTAGAAGACGGTGGGCGTAGATGATTCGTCCTCATCCTCTATAAACTTCTCTGGCTCAGCACACCACCAGTACTCTTGCGTAAGATCATAAAAAAGTTGCTCCATCTCGCTAAGTGCGTTTTCAGCAACATCAAGCGGCGATGTCATGTCGAGGGTTTCCAACAGAACGACACAATGCTGCTCTAGAAGTACGTGCACAATCTCATCAATGTCAATGCGTAAGTCCTCGCGTGCATTGGAAATCGCCACTCGGGTTGCGTTGTTGAATGGGTAAGGTGCTTTGCCAAAACGAATGAACAGCGTGGTGGAAGTATTGACGTAATCTTCGACGAACTTATCATCGTTATCGACGATGCCGTAGATAGTGTCACGATGCTTTACAGGTAGTACGTAGAGAACGTAGCCGTCCTCAGTTAGCTGCTCAATATCTTCATGATTAAACTGCCCAAGATAAACTCGGACAGTTTTAATGGCGTCTCTGTGTCTGTTCAACGTAATTACTCTTTAAGGCTTGGGAGGTCCGATGCGTTCCCACGTGTTGCCCGGTGTTTGCGTGGGTGGTAGCCGGTCATCCCCGGGTTCAATCGTTACCTGATTACCCTTGGGGATACGACCACCACGTGGTCCGCGTTCAACATACTCACCTGGTCGATTGGGTTTTTCGCCCGGTTTTTGACGTTGTGACATGTTTTCTCCTAGCGTTTTGAATTGCCGATGCAATAGTGGCAATTATCGAAGCCATCATTATGTGCAGCTTGTAATGAGTTGTAGGGTTTTTCGTTACCAGCTTGAATGATTTCGTCGATTTGACACTGTGATGTTTCGTTGTCTAAGTCGTGTACCTCACGCGTTTTTACATTAGCCAAATAGCGTTCGCTGTACCGTCTTGCCATTGTTACCTCCTGTGATAGTGGTATGGTTTATACCGCTTGCCGATGGTGTTATCTACGTATTTTTACTATCATATACGTACACAGCGTAAACCTGACTCATAGTAGGGGAAAGTACGCCAATTGTCAATCCCTTGTATTTTTACGCTAAAAACGTAAAGAGGTACTTATCATGCAACTCAAGGATCGCTTGCGCGAACTTCGCAAGTCCAACAAGCTCACGCTCAGAAACTTAGCCGAAGCGACTGGACTGTCGGTGTCATATATGTCGGATATTGAGCGAGGTCGCACATCACCATCACTGAAGACGCTCGAAGCATTGGCTGAAGCGTTGGGTGTGTCGGTAACGGTGTTGCTCACAGGGGTCGAGACTGTCAACACTGTTGATGTCAGTAATCTTCCGCCAGGTTTATCCGAACTCATGAGTGACCCAGATTTCAAAAACGAAATCAATGATGATTGGCTTGATTTATTGAGTAAAATACAAATGCGCGGTAAGCGTCCTGAAACGAAACGAGAGTGGATGGAGCTATATTTGCACCTTAAGCGCGTTTTGGAGACCTAAATGCCTCATGCGGTTACGCTGGAATACCTTTATCAACAAACCCGCAAAAAAGCCCAACAGATGCGTAACACTATCGACGCCACTGAACTGTCTATTGATGATTTTGAAGCCATAGCCAATTGTTTTGACGCCAAGTTCACTGAGGATGCTATGGCTATAGAAGCGGACGGTCACTACAGTAAAGGTGTTGCTGTAATTACCCTCAACAGTCATATTCGTCATGATGAGCGTCGCAACTTTACGTTTGCCCACGAGCTTATGCATCACTGCATCGACCAAGATAATAATCTTTTTGAACTCATTGCTGACTACGCTGAAAATGCGTCTAACGAGGCACTGGATGCTCTTGTTGAGCGTCTGTGCAACGTCGGTGCGGCTGAGTTGCTGATGCCTTCCGATGAAGTGCGGGAAATCATCGCCGCACGCGAGTTTACTGTTGCGCTCATTCCTGAATTGTGTGAACGTTTCAAAGCATCTAGCATCGCTGCTGCAATTAAGTTGGTGACTCTTGCGGAACATGCGTGCTACATGTTTATTGCCGAGCAGTACAAGTATGAAGAAGACGCTACGCAGGTGCGTATGCTGGACAGCACACCTACACAACACTGGTTTTTGAAGGTGACTTACAGTGGAAAGTCCGTAGCCGCCAAGTACCCAATGGGTCGTGGTTACGAGGTGCTACCTGAGCATCTTATGTATCAATCATGGGCGCAGCCAGGCGAGATTTTGACTGGGCATGATGATATTCCAAGACGGAAAAGTAAAAATAAACCTTGGAAAGTTGATTGTGAATGCTTGGCGTACCGCTCTAAGGTATTTGGTTTCTTTCACGCGATGCCGAAAAACACAAATTCAAGTAATCAGCTAGGTCTCTTTGAGCTTTGAATATGTTGTCGGCTCGTACATAAACGCTTCTAAATTTCCGTGTTCTATCTCACCATCCTTGATGTGGAAAAGCTCTAGACTTGCGAAGTCAACAGCTAAGTCTGTTGAACACGAAGATTACGACTAAGGAAGGTTCAATGCGTATTCCGCTTGCTTTCCTACGTGCCAACAGGATAGCCTGTTGAATATTTAGTAAAAGCACGTTGTGGTCAAGCTAATGCGAAGCCCACGTATTCGTAATTTACGTGAAAACTCACCCCGACGTTCAGGTGTAGTAAGTCTGTGTTCTCACTGCACTATGAAACGATACGTACACGTAATGGTACGTGTGTCAGTGGAATGTCGGTTGTTGTAAAGCTTCATTACACCCCAAACGATTTGTTTGCCGTGTAACTGCGTTGATGAATTCTTAGAGTTCGTCTTCAGCAGTTCTTTTTTATCGTTCGCGTCCATTTTGGTACGGGAAGTCTTCGGGCTATGCCTTATCAAAAACTTATGAAAGGAGTACTGAATAAAACATAGATAGATAAATCATAAATGAATGACATCTAATTTTAGGCATTCTAGTTCACCAAGATTGAGGTAATAACATGTCTCAAAGCGCTGTGAAAGCACAGAGCTCTATTGGTTATGAAGGTTTTTCAAAAGGTGTCGTTTCGGAAACAAGTGCTCTCATATGTAGATGCTGCTATACAATCATCACAGTTGAGCGTTTGGAGGAAAAAATAACTTACATTCATGAAAGTAATTATCGGTGTCCGAAGGGATGTTAGTCACGCTTAGGGTCTTCAAGATGTACTAAGCCTTCGTGGATGAAATCAAGATATGACCTTCATACGCTAGCGCATATCACAAAATTAGAGCAAATCGTCATGCGTCACTCATTGACGCTTTTTTCTTTACCCTGTCCTAAGAAGACGCATGATCGTTTTACTTAATGTCACTGACGATGATTTCAGGGACAAACGTGCCTAGCCGTGAGTGTCCATAAAGGGTAATAATCTTCACTATATCTGTTCGTTGAAAGGTTGGCGTGTAGTGCTTTCGTCTGAGGAGAGGGTCGTTGTAAACGCTACTGTTTCAACACTCGCGTAGGTGCTTGAAGCATTAATCTGCCGCGCTGTCTCAAGATAGGAACGCCTATGCCCCACCGCGTCACCGCCAAAGCCCAACGCCTCGCTGCCATCCCCGAGCTGCTGCGCCGCAGACCCCGCACCAGCCGCGAACTGAGCGAGCACTTCACTGTCCCTGTCCGCACCATCCAACGCGACCTACAAGACTTGCGTAACCTCGGTCACACCATCGACAAAGACGACCTTGACCGCTACAGCCTGCCTGCACCTAACAAACTGGCGCTCAACGAGGTTGAAGCCTTAGCAGTCTACGCAGCGACTCGTTTGCTCTACCATCACGCCCCTACTTATAACGAGCACTATCAAGCCGCCTTAGAGAAACTGGCTGCCCAACTGCCTGAGCCTGCTAAACATCTGGCGATGAACGCCCTCCCCCAAAGTGACGAACGCGCTTCAGATAGCCGCTCACTTGAACTGGTAGCGCAGGCGTGGTTCTCAGGTCGGGTATTGGCGTTTGACTACCGTTCCCTCTACGGGTCCGGCACCTGGTATCCGCAAGAACTGTGTGTCTACTTCGTGGAAATCAACCGCACCAACTTGTCTACCTATGTCATTGGCTACGAACGCAACTATCACAAACGCATCCTCACTTGGAAACTGGCACGCATGCGCAACACCCGTTTGCTAGCAGATACCTACACCATCCCCGAAGACTTCGACGCCAATCACTACCTCAGTGCCGCGTGGGGCGTGATGGGAACGAGCAGCGACAGCCTCATCGACGTACAACTCCGCTTTAACCCCCGCGCTGCTGCCCGCTTGCGTGAAGGTGGCTACCCCAATATGACCATTACCGACACCCACCAAGATGGCTCGGTGAACGTCACCATTCGCACCGGTGCCAATCACGAAGGGTTTCCCACAGAAGTCTTCCCGTGGGTACAAGGTTGGGGCGCAGATGTGGTGGTGCTTGCGCCGGCTATTTTGCGGGAGCGGTGGCTAGCTGATGCCAGGCACATCATGAACACCAACGACGTTATATGACGTGTGTAGGTGCTAGCACGCTTAACACGTCACTCGATGACGCATATTGCCCTTACGCTTACCTGTAGAGGAGAGAAAGATGATTGTATTACTGCGCTTGGCAACATTGCTTTCTGGTCTTTTTGGCGTGATAGTTACGGGTATTGGTATCTATGCTTTCCTCACTCTCTATAAAAACAGCGTGTTTGTCTCAGCCCGCGCTTTACTGGCGGGTGTTTTTGCTTTACTTACTGCATTTGCCCTAGCTAAGCAAGTGCGTTTACGAGAGCGTTGGCACGCTGCTTCGTTAACAGATACAGCAGAAGCCCCCGACAGTACATTACTCGAGAATCAAATGGCTGGTGAAGATATGTCAATCTGGCCAAATCGTGTGACTTGGGTGGTGATTATCGTGCTGATTATTTTCTCTGTCATCATGACCTTTGCAACAACAAATGAGTGGTTTGAAGCATAGCGTCAATCTTTGATGGCTCTTGAGGTTTGTGTATGACAAAACTTTTATCACCAGCAGCCAGCAGCCTATGGGCAAAGAGTACCGAAGATGGTCGTGGACATGCGCTCATTGGACACCTTCTTGATGTCGCTGCGTGTGCTGAGGCCGTGCTCGAGCGTGAACCTGCAACGACCCGTGCACTTTACGCTCAAGACCTTCAAACTGATGAAGCCAATGCCTTACGTTGGGTGGTGGCTCTGGTTGGCTTGCACGACCTTGGAAAGGCAGCACCTGCGTTTCAACACAAGTGGCTACCAGGCGCACAACGGGTACAGGAGCATGGTCTAACTTGGGCAAGTACGCCTCCCAATGTCCCACATGGCGTTATCAGCCATGATTTACTGAAACAACGCTTGAAGCAACAGGGCTGGTCACGCAAAACTGCTGGATACTTGGCTGATGCCCTCGGTGCTCATCATGGTTTTCGGGCGACTGGTCCTGTGCTAACAGCGGCACGTAGCGTATATGTGCAGGGTAATTCGGACTGGCGGGCAGTTCAGCAAGAACTTGTTGATGCTGTACTTGCAACTGTGGGTATCGAAACGGATGCAGCAAACGCTCCTAACCTCGAAGACCTTTCAGGCGCGGCGTTCATGCGGTTGGCGGGGCTGACTAGCTTTGTGGATTGGATTGGCTCTAATGCCGATTTCTTTGCCTACGGCAGAGATGTCAGTGACCTTGGCGCGTACTACCAACACAGCCTCGAGCTTGCACACCACGCCCTTGACACCATCGGTTGGACACATCGACAGCCCTTAACCCAGCAAGAAATTCGTTTTGAGACTATCTTCGATGGTTACGATCCCCGCCCGCTTCAACAAGCCATGATTGAGCTAGTGGACACTCAAAGTGAGCCTTGTTTGCTCATCGTCGAAGCGCCTATGGGCGAAGGTAAGACGGAAGCTGCGTTGTATGCCTATAGCCGTCTTCAAGCACAAATAGGCCATCGTGGTATGTACGTTGCCCTGCCTACCCAAGCCACGGGTAACGCCATGTTTGAGCGGGTTAAAGGATTTTTGGGAAATACCTGCTTTGAGCACCCTGCACCCGTTGATTTGCAACTCTTGCACGGTGCTGCGCTACTCAGTGATAGCTATGCTGACTTGCGGATTCGTGGTGTGGATGAAGATGACCATGCGGTGGTGGCTCGAGAATGGTTCAGTGCCAAAAAGCGGGCGTTACTGACCGAGTATGGCGTTGGTACGGTTGACCAAGCGCTACTATCTATCCTCAACATCAAACATCAGTTCGTCAGACTGTGGGGACTTGCTAACCGCGTCGTGGTCATCGACGAAGTGCATGCCTATGATATGTATACAGGCAAGCTCATTGAGACGTTAGTCCATTGGCTACACGCACTTGGCTCGAGCGTCATCTTGATGAGTGCAACCTTGCCGAAAGACAAACGCCATGACCTCCTTGCGGCTTTCG
>Ga0102948_1001213_pt1 | contig 10227 bp, 9 predicted proteins | sample SalPonA_A_H2O_MG_FD_78211 | JGI IMG/M metagenome (GOLD analysis project Ga0102948, IMG submission 78211) | Water microbial communities from South San Francisco under conditions of wetland restoration - Salt Pond MetaG R2A_A_H2O_MG | ecosystem: Environmental > Aquatic > Non-marine Saline and... | reverse complement strand
TGCACGAATGACCGTGTCAGACTCGCGAATATTGCTTTGCGCCAGTGGCAACTGGATTTGTTGCTCACCCACTTGGATACTTTTGGTTTGTTCTGCCGTTTCTGTGACTGAAGGGTGAACGTGCAAAATGACCGAACCACTGCCATCAATTTGCGGTGTAACATCTAATGCTATTCCTGAGAAAAATGGCGTAAGCTCAATATCATTTTGGTTTTGGGTGGTAGCACCGCCAATACTATCGCTGCTAGACACATCAGTAACAAAGTACTCGTCTTGGCCTACTTTAATAACCGCTTTTTGATTATTCGTTACCGTTACCCTTGGGTTACTGAGCATTTGCACATCACCTTGGGTTTGCAGCATGTTAATTACGCCGTCGAAGTCACCACGAGAAATACGAAGAGTTGATACACCTCCTATGTCGGTTGATATAGCATTTCCTATCCGATTTACCGCATTCACGGCAGGGTTAACACCTGAGGCAAAGTTTGACGCAAGCGTACCTCCACTTAACCCAAAATTTACTGAGCCGGTTAAACCGCTGGCTATGCGGTCCCAACGCACCCCTTGTTGATAGCCATCGTTTAGCGTCACTTCAATAATACGAGCCTCTAGCACCACCTGACGTTGTAAACTTTCTTGGCTTTGCAGTAAGAAGTCTTTTACCACCGCGATTTCGCTAGGGAGCGCTCGAACCGTTACCAAACCCGATTGCGGTGATACAATTATTTGGCGCCCATCAGTAGGCGTAATTAAAATACCCAGCGCTTCTTTTAAGTCTTTCCAAAAATCATTTTCACTGGTGGTTTGGATATTCGACCCATTCAACTGCTGAATATTATTGCCAACCCCGTTCATGCCAGCAGCTCCAGCTTGGCCTCCAGCAATATTGTTATTACCGTTAATTCCATTGTTATTCATATTGCCATTGTTTTGGTCTTGCTCGGTAACGCCACCAGCAATCACGCTAACGTTTGATACCCCAAAACGTTTCATCATCAAGAAATTTACTGGAATGGATTCTGTTTTCAATTGCGCTGGCATTACTTGTACCACCTTGCCTTCTCTAAATACGTCGAGGGGGTACATTCTTGTAATAATCTTAATAACGTCATCTAACGCTACATCTTTGAGCGTTAAGCTAATTCTACCGTTTACCGCTGGGTGCACTGCCACACTGTATGGCGTACCTTCGACCAATGCGTCGAAAAACGGGCGAACGTCTACATCACTGGCCACCACATTAAAGGTTTGTTGCGCAGCATTCGACATGACCGGCGTGAAGCCACCTACTGACGAGAGTAACTCTTGCGCAAACTGCGCCGGCACCTGTTGACTCGCGCTTGGCGCTGAAGAAAGGGTATCAAGTTCCTCACTAATATGAGGTTGAACTTTCTCGCCTACCCCGTAGGTTTGGCAACCTGCGACAACAAACGCAAGCAAAAGAAAAAGGCTTCGTGCGGTGTTATTATTTTTTAATTTCATAAGAGTACAATTTAAGAGTTTTACGCTCACGACCATTTTCAATGACCACGTCTCGTTTATTAATTTCTGAAACCACGTAGTCTCCGATCGTATCACCTTCTTGGTAATACTTGCCTGAGATGATGGCACGCATAGTGTTTGACTTACTGATTATTGACTGCACCACATAGCCAGATAGTTGTGTATTAACGGCATTTTTTTTACCACTAGCAAACCCACTAGGGGGTTTAGTCGGGTCTTTTAGTATTGCTGCACTTATCGGGTAAGCACAAGCAAACAAGACAACCAGCAATAACCTAAAGTGAAATAAACGTTTCATTGCTACTCACTGTTGCCAAATTTAGGGTTAAACGCGCGGTAGGGTACGTATCTACCTGATAATTATATGATGTTACCGCTACTTTCTGATTCGCTTGCTGCAAACTATCAAGGTACGCACGCAGCGAGAAATAGTCACCTTCTACGCTCAATGTCATGTTATGTCGGTAGAACATAGCGTCAGCTTCAGGGTCGTCCCCCAGCCGAATCGCTTCCGTGCCAAGTACGCTGAATTGCAGCGGTGTCAGCGCTGGTTGCTCGTTTAGTAACGTCATTAGCAACTCAGGCATACTATTGGCACCTACAAAGCCCTCGTTTATAGCGTCAAGCTGCGTGTTAACCTGCGAGATGGCTGCGATAGTGTTATCAATTTTTGTTTGTAGCTGTGTTTGATAGTCGACTGTTAAGGCTTGTTCTAGCGCTTCTTGCTGCACTTCCAAAGCATATAAATCACGTGAGGCGTCAGCGTGGGCCCTTTCAATCTTAGTCAGGTTGTCCATTGTGGGTAAAAACGCGAACCACACAAACAAATAGATAATCAACCCTAGGCTTACGTAAAAAATCAACTTTTTCTCGCGACGTTGAAGCGCCGAGAAACGCGAAGACAGGGTTTGCCAATTATTCATTGCCTTCCCCTTTTGCACGGCTGGAGATAGTAAACTGCCTAACTGCATTGCCCTCTTTTACTTCGTCTAATTGGACAATTGAAAAGGTCTTTCCTTTAAAAAAGGAGGCGCGCTGAAGTGACTTTAGCCAATTGGGTATAGCAGAAGGAGCGAGCGTCTCTCCAGACAAACTTATATCATTGTTTGTGACGGTAATGTGCGTAAGCCAGAGCTCATCATTGTGGTAGGTCGCTAGGTCGTCCATAAGCTGCCCATACCGTGTTGCGTCGAAAGAAAGCTCGCCTTGGTTTAGGTAACGGACCAATGCTTGTTTATTAGAAAGCTCTTCCTCAATGTCTGCTAGTCGCTGCTCAAGAGGTGCGGTATCGCGCTTTGCTGCTAACTGCGCCGTCAATGTTGAGACCACGTCCTGCTTTGATGAAATCTTTGTACGTAAACTACCCAGCGTCTTATCTTGGCTTCCTTCGTAAATGCTGAACCCAATAACAACGAGTATAAGGATTGCCAATACCGCGCCATTTACTCCAGCAACACGTGCAAGCGAAAACGCGTCTTTTTGAGGTTTAAGCGAAGCATGATAAAGGTTTACCGTGCGCTTCATTCCGCGTCTCCTGTCGCGTAAAAGGCACTCGCTAACGCGAAGTGGCAGTGACTACTAACAACATCGGCAAGGGGCAGTTCCGGAACAAATTCAGCCATGTGAACAGGCTGAAAAGGCTTTAAGCGCTCAATAACCGGCGCACAATCGAATTGCGTTTTGAACAATACTTCTTTTAGCGGGGGTTGCTTCAGCTGAGATTCATAGAAGTCCATAGAACGCTGAATTTCCAACCCCAAGGAATCGGCTACGTGAGATAAATCCGTCCCCTCCTGAAGTTTAGGAAGATAGCCGCGCAGCCGCCGTGCCAACCAAATATGTTTGGCGCGCACTATCATAATGAAAGGCTCACTTGATGGCTCTTGAACAATAATCAATCGAGCATAATCATCGTCAGGCAGCATGTCACTAACGAGTACCTCTTTGACATGAATGTGCGTTAGCTGCGTTGATTTTCGTTTTTCTATTGTGCCAACCAAAGAAGACAGTTGGGTTTTATCTGCTGCAAAAACATCTATTTTTTGGTTGCCTGAACGCTGTTTAACTGGGTAGTCGACATAATCTAAGATGATATTTGACGCATCAAACGGTACTACATCGCCGAGTAACCAGGGGAGTGCTTCTATGATGTCGCTTTCTGGCACGTCTGGCTTGTCGGTTTGCACCACATGATATGATTCTTGGGCGAGGGTAAGCGTTACCGCGCATTGCTGCTTGTCCCATTGTGACAGCACATCGGCAATCTGCTTTTCTATACTTGAAGAAGGAGTAAGTGCTTGCGTAGTGGCACTTTCTAAATGCCATGATGCATCGCTCTTTTTAATCGCAACAACACTCAGCCCCGACGCATCAATCGCAATGCTGACGATGAGGTTTTTTGTCTCTTTTTGCGTATTAAAAAAAGGAATTTGCATAAGTCCACTTTATTATATTATTCGTGCGGTCGCTCGCGCTAACTCAAACCATAACTTCTATAGGTATATTGGTACACCGTTGCATTAGGAAAGTATACTAATTATCTAAAAATAACAAATGGATGCCTACTATTAATCAATGGCTTTTATGACTTCCCCAGTGGTTGGGAAATAGTCAAAATATTCACCCGAACTTAACCGGTATCGACACCACGACACAGTAACGCCGTCGTCGGTATCCTTATAGTAATCGGCATGTACCCTAAAGCCATCAACACGCATTGGTTCAGCAATCATATACGACCATATTTTTTCGCAACCTTCTTCTGAGTCATCTGCCATAGGCCAACCCAAGTAACTAAGCTTTACTGGGCTTCTGTTTACTTCTCGCCCTTCTTTGTTGTAATGAACGAGCATGATCATTGATGTGGGTTGCTCGGCTTTCCACTTCCAATGCGCAGCAGTAACATGGTCGGAAAATTTAGTTGCCAGCTGTTCAAATTCAATCATCGTGGTATTGTCTGAACGTGTATCAAGCCGACTTATAATAGCCACAGCCACGGCAGCAAAAAGGATGATCAATACCGCCGCCGCCCAGCTGTTATTGTTTGTACTATTTTTGATTTCTTGCATGACTATGTTGTCTCTTTGTTGCTTTCAATACATTATCGGCATGAATGGCTAAAAATAGAGTGCCAAGATGTAAGTGGTCGCAAACATAGTAAGGGAATTGCACGGTGTCATCTACGAGAATATTACTCTCTTCATTTCACTAAGCGAGAAACACCCCAGAATTCGCTATTTTTTTCCAATAATAGCCAACCCCGTTTTTTTAATTGCCGTTGCAAAAAATAGTGGATTAGCCCATGCCCGAACAGTACAACTCTAGACTCTGTAAGCATGATAGATTCAAGATGATCGGCGAGTAATATAACGCGAGATTTTGCCTCTTTAAACGATTCAAACCTTCCTTTTTTACCCAAAAACCAGAGTAACCGAGAGACAAGAACCCAGTGCCACGCTTTCATAGAAAATGGGAGACGATAATAAGGGATGTCCATTTCTCTCAAAAGAGGTTGCACTTCGTTAATATCCACAGCGCCATACGCTGAGGCGCTTAACGAAGCACGTTTCAACGAGCTTACCATTATGTAACTATCGGCGAGGGGCACGTGAGCGGTAGGTTTACTTTTAGGGTCCAATGATGACAAATTGTAACGACGCACCCACTGCGCGTAAGCGCTCGCATTTATCTGTTGGTTATGTGCTGATGCCGGCTTTCCATGACGAATTAAGACAATTTCCTTAGGCGCTTTTTTCGCATAGGTGGGTGGCTGCTTTACGTTATTTTGCCTATTCACACTTACCTCCTTGTAAGGTTTTGCAGCCAGTTATTTTCGTTGTGCGGCATTAAAGACCTACAATAACCGATCAGGCCTCGCTATGCGGATGCTTGAAGCCCTGTATCTTGATTAACGCGCTCGTTAATATAACTTGATAGCACCGATTGTTGTTCACTGCTTAACCGAAGACCATGCTTTGTTCTACGCCACAGCACATCTTCAAGTGATAACGCCCATTCTCGTTCAATGAGATAGTTGATCTCGACTTCATATAGACCGCTACCAAAATCGGTCCCCATTTGGTCAATATGTTTTTTTCCGTCCAGAAATTTCATACACAACATGCCATATTGGCGAACGTAGCGACACACCACGTTTTCGGGTAACCAAGGAAATTGTGTTGCCAGCGTTTGCGCTAGTGACGTTTGGTCGCTAAACGCCCCGCCAGGTAATGGCACACGCTGTGTCCATGCTTTTCCTGCTTTGGGAAAGCACGTGACTAATTTATCGACGGCGTGCTCTGCAAGTTTTCGGTAGGTGGTAATTTTCCCACCAAAAATATTGAGCAATATTGGCTCGCCTTTATCACCGACTAATTCCACTTTGTAGTCACGGGTAAGTTCTTGCGCAGACGCATTCGCCTCTTCTAGAAGTGGTCTGACACCACTGTAACTGTGCACGATATTATCTGTCGAAATTTTCGTTTTAAAATAGCTGTTTACAATATCGATAAGATAGTCGGTTTCTGCTCCTGAAATTGCAGCGTCTGACGGGTTACCTTCGTAATTCTCATCTGTCGTCCCTACCAGAGAAAAATCATCTTCATATGGAGTAACAAAGACAATGCGAGCATCCTCGTTCTGAAGAATATAGGCTTCGTCGGTATCATAAAGTTTAGGAACTACAAAGTGACTGCCTTTCACCATACGCATGGCGTTGGGGTTTGACGTATCAGCAAGCCTATCCAAAAATGAAACCGCCCACGGACCCGCCGCATTCACGATTGAGCGCGATCTTTGTGTAAACGTTTTCCCTTTATTGTCACGAAAAGTAACCGACCATAATGAATCTTCTTTTACCGCTGAAAGGCATTCAGTACGCGTATAGATTTGCGCACCTTGATCTTGTGCTGCTAGCGCATTAAGTACTACCAAGCGAGCGTCATCTACCCACCCGTCAGAATATTCAAAGCATGTTGTAATATCACTAACTAACGGGCTATCTGGTGTGGTTTTTAATTTTTTTGAGCGAGGAAGTATATTCCTTTTCGCAAGAGAGTCGTAAAGGAATAAACCAATGCGAATCATCCAGGCAGGCCGAAGGTGCTTTTGGTGAGGAAGCCTAAAACGAAGTGGCCACATAATATGTGGTGCTTTTTGCAGTAATACTTCTCGCTCTGCTAACGCCTCTTTCACTAAGCGAAACTCGTAATGTTCGAGGTAACGAAGACCACCGTGGATAAGCTTACTACTTGACGAAGAGGTTGCGCCAGCTAGGTCACCTTTTTCAGAAAGCAACACAGACAAACCACGACCTGCAGCATCCAAAGCAACACCGACACCATTAACACCACCACCTACTACGATGACATCATAAATTTTATCTTCGGTTGTTTCGCTCATTTCTCGGCCCCATAGGAATTTTCGCACAATATGGCTATTTGACCGTCAAAAGGAAACTATGTCAACACAAAACGAACACAAACGAACATTTAAGCATTTCAGTAATGCTTGAAAATATAACTGCCCATGAACAGAGTTAGAGAAAATATGCCTATTATCGCGGTGCTAATTCGCTACACTTTCTTCGCCGTAACGCTTTATGCTTTTACAAAACTTATATTGTTTTCGCTGATGATTTTTTGAATTGATGTGGGGGGTGTTTTGTCACATACGAGGCAATCGACTTGTGAGATATGGCCTTGCTCAACCATGGCGCGGCGCTCGAACTTGCTGTAGTCAGCAGCTAAAATAACGTGCTGAGTATGTTCTAAAATGGCTTGTGACACTTTCACTTCTCTAAAGTCAAAGTCGAGCAAAGCGCCATCTGCACTAATTCCGCTTATGCCGATGATGCCGTAATCCATTCTAAATTGACTAATAAAGTCACAGGTTGCTTCACCAATAATTCCGCCATCTCGATAGCGAACTTCTCCTGCGGCAATAATGACCGAGAAGTCTTCTTTGGCCGATAAAATCGTAGCAACATGGATGTTATTGGTCACAATGTGCAAATTTTTATGGTGCAACAATTTTGTGGCAATAAGCTCTGTCGTCGTACCTATATTGATAAACAACGAGGCACCGTCGGGGATCATTGCAGCAACTGCTTCTGCAATACGCTCTTTTACATCACTGTTTTGCGTTTTTCGCTCTTGGTATGGTGTATTCTCCCAACTCTTACAGAGCCCCGCGCCGCCGTGATAACGGCTTACTATCCCTTCATCAGCAAGCTGATTTAGGTCTCGGCGAATGGTTTGAGGCGTAACCGCGCAAGATGTCACTAGATCATCGATAGACATAAAGCCGTGCTGCTTTATTAGTCCTACTATCTTTTCATGCCGTTGCGCTTGGTTCACGATTGCCCTGCCATTACTTGTCTTCTGAATACGCTCCAGTATACCGACATTTTCAAAACAACACTAAGTATAAACGAACATAGAAATGTTCGTTTTCGAAAATATGAGATTGTTAAACGGGTGTAAATGGTGCAAACTCTTAAAAAAAGCTAACAGGAGGGTGACATGGGACAATACATACTTGCTATCGACCAAGGTACAACAAGCTCTAGAAGCATAATATTCGCATCAGACGGCACCATTGTCGCGGTATCACAGCAGGAATTTTCGCAACAGTATCCTAAAGACGGATGGGTTGAGCATAACCCTGAAGAAATTTGGGATAGCGTAACGAAAACAATGCGAGATGTATTTGAAAAATGCTCCCTCTCACCTTCAGACATTGCGTCTATCGGTATCACTAATCAGCGTGAGACAACGCTGGTATGGGATAAAAAAACCGGCGAAGCCATATATCCGGCTATTGTCTGGCAAGATAGACGTACCGCAGACAAATGCCGCAGTCTGAACGATGATGAAGCGTTCGTGAACCATATTACGGCATCCACAGGACTGCTGTTAGATCCCTACTTTTCAGCAACAAAAGTGGCCTGGATCCTTGAAAATGTTGAAGGCGCGCAAGAAAGAGCCGAACGTGGTGAGTTACTGTTTGGTACGGTTGATACGTTCTTAATTTGGCGTTTAACGGGCGGTACATCACACAAAACCGATGCGACAAATGCCTCTCGAACGATGCTGTTCGACATTAATAAACAATGTTGGGACGACAAACTGCTTTCGACGTTTAATATCCCGGCCTGCATGCTTCCAGAAGTGATGGACTGTGCTGCGGAGTTTGGCACGGTTAAAAACGATATTTTAGGGCATTCGCTACCAATCCAAGGGGTCGCCGGCGACCAACAAGCTGCCCTTGTAGGTCAAGCCTGTTTTGAAAAAGGCATGGCTAAGAGCACCTACGGAACGGGGTGTTTTATGATTTTAAACACCGGTGATACCCCGCTTCAGTCAAAGAATCGATTGCTTACCACCGTTGGCTATCGCATTAATGGTAAAACAACCTATGCATTGGAAGGCAGCATCTTTATGGCTGGTGCTACAGTGCAATGGTTACGTGATGGGTTGAAGTTAATTGACGATGCATCAGAGACAGAAGCTCTTGCACAACGAGCAAGACAAGATAATGGTGTGTTTTTAGTACCCGCCTTCACAGGGTTAGGTGCGCCTTACTGGGATCCCGACGCACGTGGTGCCATTCTTGGTCTTACTCGTGATACGGGCATAAGCGAGATTGTCGCTGCAGGATTGCAGTCAGTATGCTACCAAACTAAAGACCTGCAAAAAGCAATGGAAAGCGATGGCGCACGCCCTACCAATATACGGGTTGACGGTGGCATGTCGCGTAACGATTGGGTTATGGGCTTCCTTTCAGATATTCTCGGCGCAGAAGTCGAGCGGCCTGTGATTACCGAAACCACGGCCTTAGGCGCGGCTTTCCTCGCAGGCCTCCAAGCGGGTGTTTTTGCCTCAATGGATACGCTTACCCAATGTTGGGAAAGTGACAGTGTATTTACGCCGCGGCTATCGAAAGAAGAACGCGACGAGGCATACAACGGCTGGAAAGCCGCCGTAGAGCGTATTCGCTGCTCTTAAAAACATCCATCATGTTGCATTTTTAATAAAGCGCGGTAATAAACCGCGCTTTTTTTATACGAAAATATTTTTATAACATTGTCATTACAATCATTTTTTGTGTTACTATTCAGAAACAAGGTAAACGTTTCACCTTTTCCCTTGTTTCAAAAAGTGTATATATTTCATAAGCTTGAAAATAATAACCAGAAATATTTACTATAAAAAGTGTAAAAGTAATGTTAATAAGCTTGATCCGCACATACTAAAAACGTAATTTAGATGCAGAATACGTTAAAACGTAGCCTACTCACGGAGAAAACACAGTGACACATAAAATAAACACATCACAGTTTGGCCCTATAGCGAAACGCTCACTACTAGGTGTTGCGATCGCCACTGCCCTACACGCACCAATTACCTTGGCTCAGGAAGATACTCAACCTACTGAAGACCAAGTTGAAATCATTGAAGTAAAAGGTTTTACCAGCTCACTTAAAGCGTCGATGCTTGATAAAAAAGCATCAGATGTTATTTATGACGGCATTACTGCTGAAGACTTGGGTAAATTCCCTGACCAAAACGTTGCTGAATCACTGCAGCGTATAACAGGTGTTGCCATTGACCGTTCTGGCGGTGAAGGTCAATTTATTACTGTTCGTGGTTTTGGCCCAGACTTTAATACCGTATTGGTTAACGGTCGCCAAATCGCAACTGAAAACCAAGGCCGCGCATT
>Ga0102948_1001212_pt1 | contig 10233 bp, 10 predicted proteins | sample SalPonA_A_H2O_MG_FD_78211 | JGI IMG/M metagenome (GOLD analysis project Ga0102948, IMG submission 78211) | Water microbial communities from South San Francisco under conditions of wetland restoration - Salt Pond MetaG R2A_A_H2O_MG | ecosystem: Environmental > Aquatic > Non-marine Saline and... | reverse complement strand
ATGCTGTAACTAAAAACTATGACAGATTGATTGAAAAAGCATCTATTTATAATGTTGATGGTTACATTAACCGTACAGTAGTAAATGCTGAAAAAAATGAACAATACCAAGTTGATGTCAATGAAGATTCTTTAATGGATGACATTTATCTTGCATTGGTCAGTGTATATGTTCTTGAGGCTATTCGATTTTACGTATCTTTTGCATGCACATTTGCATTTGGTGAAAGAGCAATTATGGAAGGTAACGCTAAAATCGTAAAACTGATAGCACGGGATGAGGCGCTGCATAAGCATGGCACTCAATTAATGATCAATTACCTTTCAAGCGGTCAAGAAGGCTCTAAGTGGAAAGCTGTAGCTGAACGTAATCGAGCTAAAGCAATTGAAATATTCCAGGGTGCCATTGATCAAGAAAAAGGGTGGGCAGACTATCTTTTTAAAGATGGGTCTATGATTGGTTTAAACCCCGCTATTCTAGGTAAGTATGTTGAGCATATTGCAGGTAATGCGGCAAAAGGTATCGGTTTAGGTGATGCATTCCCTGCGGTAGAGAATCCTCTCCCTTGGATGCAGTCGTGGCTAGTTTCTGACAATGTTCAAGTAGCGCCTCAAGAATCTGAGATTTCGTCTTACTTGGTGGGACAGATTGATAGCAGTATCGATGAAGATGATTTCGACGATATCGATCTATAAAAAGTTAATTAAAAAAGAATTTAAATATATTTAAGGGGAAAACCATGTCTGGTGTTATTTATGTAGAAAAAAGAAAAGGTCATATGGAAGAGCTAAATTATGACAAATTGAATAAAGTGGTCGAGTGGGCTGTTGAAAACCTAAATGGTGTTTCAGCCTCTCAAGTGCTTATGAAGGCTCAAATTCAAATTACAGATGGTGTAAAAACAAGTGATTTGCATAAAATGCTTATTAAATCAGCAGCAGATCTAATTTCTGAAGCGACCCCTAACTATCAGTATGTGGCAGCTCGTTTGAGTATGTTTGCCCTAAGAAAGACCGTTTATGGTCGTTTTACGCCACCTAAACTCATCGATCACTGTAAAAAGCTTGTTGAGATGGGCAAGTATGATGCTGCTATTCTAGAAGACTACACGGAAGATGAAATCAACGAGCTTGATAGCTACATTCAGCATGATAGAGATATGAACCTTAGCTATGCCGCAACCGTGCAGTTTGAAGGTAAATATCTGGTACAGGACCGTGTTACAGGTGAAATCTATGAGACGCCCCAGTTCCTCTACATGATGGTGGCAGCAAGTCTTTTCTCTCGTTATGAAAAGAGTGTAAGAATGGATTACGTTAAACGTTTCTACAATGCAGCCTCAACGTTTAAAATATCTCTTCCGACACCTATTATGGGTGGTGTAAGAACTCCAACCCGCCAGTTCTCTTCATGTGTAAAAATTGAAGTGGGCGATAGCCTTGATTCTATTTCAGCAGGTGCTGGTGCAGTGATCAAATACGTCTCTCAACGTGCTGGTATCGGTCTTAACGCTGGTGCGATTCGTGCGATTGGCTCTCCTATCCGAGGTGGAGAAGCTTTTCATACTGGCTGTATTCCATTCTACAAGCATTTTCAGTCAGCAACGAAATCGTGTTCTCAAGGTGGTCTAAGAGGAGGAGCAGCAACACTGTTTTATCCTTTCTGGCATAGGGAGTTCGAAAACCTTGTTGTTCTAAAAAACAACCGTGGTACTGAAGACAACCGTGTTCGCCATTTGGATTATGGTGTCCAACTTAATAAAATGGCTTACGAAAGATTGATTAAAAAAGGAAGCCTCTCATTCTTTAGCCCATCTGATGTTCCTGGTTTGTATGAAGCCTTTTTTGCTGACCAAGACAAGTTTAAAGAGCTTTACGAAAAATACGAAGCAGATGAAAGTATTCAAAGAGAAACAATGACAGCGGTAGAAATGTTTTCAATGCTGTTAAATGAAAGAGCTTCTACAGGTAGAATTTACATTCAGAATGTCGATCACTCGAACACACATTCTTCATTCGATGAAACTGTAGCTCCGATTCGTCAAAGTAACTTGTGTATGGAGATTACATTGCCGACAAAACCTTTAAATTCTGTTAATGATGAAAATGGGGAAGTTGCGCTATGTACTTTATCGGCATTTAACTTGGGTGCAATTGAAAATCTTTACGAGCTTGAAGAACTTTCTACTCTAATTGTTAGGGCTCTAGATGCATTGTTAGATTATCAGGATTATCCAATCTTGCCTGCCAAAATAAGTACGCTGAATCGTCGTTCTTTAGGTATAGGTGTAATTAATTACGCATACTATCTAGCTAAAAACGGAGTGAAGTACTCAGATGGTTCTGCAAATAACCTCACTCACAGGACTTTTGAAGCTATTCAGTACTACTTGCTTAAAGCATCCAATGAGCTGGCTAAAGAGCAGGGTCCTTGTGAATGGTTTAATGAAACGAAATACTCTAAAGGGATTCTTCCCATTGACACATACAAGTCAAATGTAGATGACCTTACTGATGAGCCATATCACTACAATTGGGGCTCATTAAGAAAAGACATTCTGAAATATGGTTTAAGAAATAGTACGCTAACGGCTCAGATGCCTTGTGAAACATCGTCACAAATATCGAATGCAACTAACGGTATTGAACCACCACGAGGTTACGTGTCTGTTAAATCAAGCAAGGATGGCGTTATGAAAATGGTCGTGCCTGAGTATGATAGGCTTAAGGACCAGTACGAGTTGTTGTGGGATATCCCAAGCAATGACGGATACCTTCAGATAGTAGGCATCATGCAGAAGTTTATAGACCAGGCTATCTCAGCGAATACGAACTATGACCCCTCAAAGTTTGAATCAGAGCGTGTGCCGATGAAGCAAATGATTAAGGACCTCACTACAGCGTATAAGTACGGTGTAAAAACACTGTATTACCATAATACCCGTGATGGTGCGTCCGATGATCAGAGTGATGATTGTAGCTCTTGTAAACTTTAATAATAAAAAAGGCTATCATATTTGATAGCCTTTCTATTTGAGGATTTTAAATGATAACAAATTTTCCAAATGATTTAGAAAAGGTTGTTAATAATGGATTCGGCTATATAAAGCTCTCAGAGCTCGCTAAAACCGATTTAATACGTTTGTTGGTGTCTCTGGAGTATAACCGTGTAAAAGACTCTGAGGTTGAGTGTGAGAGCTTGTACACTGTCGGCACAGAAATGCTAGCAAATTATAATACTGTGGCTAATACCATAATTGAAACACTGAAAGATGAAGTTATCGATTTGTCAGAAAAATTACTTGGTGTTGAAACTGGTTCATTAGAGGCTACGTATTTTATATCAAAAGGAACAGAAGGTTATAATGTGCCTTGGCATTCAGATCACCAATCTGATGATAGTGTCTTTTCTGTCCCTATTTACTTATGCGAGGGAAAGTATTCTTATGAAAGCGGAATGCTTGAGTTTGCTTTAACTGAAGAAGTTATGTCTGGGAATGATCGAGTTATCGCTTCTATGCCAGCCAGAAGTGGTTACGGTGCCGTGATATGGTCTGGTGACAGTAAGTTCTCACACAGAGCTACAGAAGTCACAGTTGGAACTCGATATATGATTAGATTTGAAATCGTTAAAAAAAGTAAAAAGCCAGCACAGCTGGCTTTTTTTGAAGCTGCAAAACCGCTCTTATGCCTTTCTTGAATTTTCTTTAGAGTTTCAGTTCTCTCATTAAATAGTTTTTCAAGCTCATGAAGGTGGTAATCTAAATCATATCCCTTAGATTTCATCAGAGATCCAATGTCATCAAGATTTTTTTCCTCAACTACATCAAAAATATAATTCAATCCAAGAGAATCAATTTCTGAAAGTATAAACTGTTCTTTGCAAGATATAGAGTTGGTCTCAACCATGATTTCCAAACTTATAGAGTTTGATTCTGCATTTAAAAGACTGTTGCCATAAACATAGTAAGAAGAACAATTTATTGATCTAACAGAAGGCGCTTCATCAGAGATGGCTAAAGGAGAACAAACATCTACAGGTTTTGAAGACTTCAAAAAACCTAAAATTTTAGAATTTTCACCAAATAAATTTGAGCCTATATATTTATCGGAGATACCATTGAATCCAACTACGATAAAATGATTGCTTTCTGATTTAATTGAAGCAGATCTAATAATGTTCATAATGTCATTTTGAAGCTTAAGAGATATGCTATTATCAGCTTTTACGAAAACGCCCTCTTTCAAAGCTTCCTCTATTGAAGGTGCGTTTGAACCGTTAGCAAAAATAGATAATGGAACTTCTAGCTCTCTATAGTACTCTATATAACGTCTAGACTCTTTTTCTATGAATCGGGCTTCAAGTATACCTTCCTCTATAAAGCGTGTCATAAGAGTGTCAAAGAGGTCAGGGGGGCAATAGCTACCTAGTAAACTGTCGATAATACCCATAACCACATCGGGTTTCTGATTCTTTGTAATATTGATATCTTTTGTTTCGATATCTTTGTTATCAGTAAAAATAAGTTTATTATTAATAAAATTTGATTTCGCAAAGTTATCAACGATATTTTCATAATTATCAGAAACTACTGGAATGATTTTAGAAGAAATATCATCGATACTGAAGTAGATGTTTTTAAATTCAGAGTCTGTAAATTTCACAGTATTTGCTAAATAGTAATCATTTATAAGCGTGGAAAAGAATCCTTCTATGCCTTCATTTGTCCAGAACTCGTCTGTAAGGTAAGAAATCTGGTAGCGTAGCTCTGTCAGGAAGACGGCGAAATTTTCTGTATTGAATTCTTCATAAAAAGTAACCTTACTAGTCTCATCTATAGCGCTGTTAATGATTCCAGTAATAAACGATCTTTCTAATTTAGAGCTTCCACCATTGTTCATGTATGAATCAATGAAGGTGTTAACGATTTTGTCTCTATTAGATGGGCTTGTGAACTGCATGTGTACTCCTTTAAAGAGCCTGTAATATAACAGTAATTACTAGATAAATCAATATTATGATGTGATCTTGTAATTAACAATCTCATTGTTTGTAAAGGAATCTTTAACTACAAATTCATACGATTTTGCGTAACTAAAAAGGTTTTTGTCATCAATCTTCATGTTACGTATATCAGAGAATTTACTGAGGTATCCTAGAGACTTAAATTTTCTAAAAAATAATAGTTGGTCATTATCTAAGTCATATATTTCATTGTCGAAGTCATCAAGTATCAGATATTTAATCTTCTCCTCGACTTTTTCAAAAATCTTATAACCGCTTATTCTTGATTCTTCATCAACTACCGCACAATTATTAATAAAAAACTTTACAACCTTCTTGTCCACAAAGGAGGCGAATGCACGTGTTAAAGCGTCAGACTCTAAAAACGTGAAAATGTTTGAGCTTATTTTATAATCATTTTTTCTAAAGTTTATAACTTCATTTGCTATGTCGTTATGAACGGTTGAATCAGAAAATAATTCTTTGTAAACAATGATAACGTCAAATTCTTTAACGTTGCTGGCGAAAGACTTTCTATTCTCAGATAATGTTTTCGGTAATTCAGAGCTTTTAGATGTATATATAAGCGTCTTTTTATCAAGTTCATCTGCAAGATTGCTTAGAGTGATCAATACATCAAGCCTAGAGGTCTCAAGAAATATCTTTGAATTACTCTCTAAAATTTCTTCAAATAGAGAGAAGAGGTAAGGATAGGGTTCCCCGTTGATAATAACGAAGGGTTTAAAACTTGTTAGTGGAAGCTCATAAACAGGTGTGTCATATAAAAAGTCAAACAATCCCGATCCATGTCTAACCACAAAAGAAGACTTTAGAGTCTCACCTTTAGGTGTCTCTATTTTTATTTTATCGCCAATCGAAATCTTCTTCATAACAAAAAAGGGCTGCAAGCAGCCCCCTCAGTCAAACACTATTAAAGTTCAGACTTAACACGTGTTGCTGCTTTGAATGCAACATTCTTAGATGCTGGAATATCGATCTCTTCACCGTTCTGTGGGTTTCTACCCTTACGAGCAGCACGCTCTTTAACAGTGAAAGTGCCAAAACCAACGAGTGAAACTGAATTGCCAGCTGTGAGTTCTTCTACGATTACTTCTAGAACAGCGTTGAGGTGCTCACCAGCTTCTTTTTTAGAAATTTCTGAACGTTCTGCAAGTTTAGAAATTACATCAGTTTTACCGACTTTATTCATTATTTAAATCTCCTAAAAATATTTAATGTTATTTCGTATAACATAAACAAATTCTATGCTTAAAACGCAATTAAATCAACCTTTTATAATAATAAAATAGACAAAAACAACCTTTTTTTTAAAACGGAAAGGTGTTTTAATAAGACATTATAAATTAGTTTTTAAAATGTTTAAGTAGATATAAATAATGAAAGAAAATTTAGTGTTTTACACACAGTACCTAAAAATAGTAATTGATGCCTCTGAAGTGCCTTCGTCTAAAGATGATGTTGATGATGTTGAAAATGCTCTAGACTTCATGGCGGAAAAAGGGATTATCCAACGCCATGAAGATGGAAATGTTTATATAGGATCTGAGTATGTAAGGATGATAGAGGTCATTTAATGGGCTTGTAATTAATAAACCCCTTAACATCCTCTGCCATGTTTAAAAAAAGCTTTTCGAACAAATCATAATTGATCGTGAACTCATTCCCGTAGTCTTTAAGGTATGAGAGTGCAGCACTTATCGGGTCTTCTTTGTACAGCTCCTTAAATCGATCTAAGTTTCTATGATCGTCTCTAATGGGCTCTACATAGAACTTTGTAAAATGTCCGAGTTCGGTGAAATGATTTACTGCATGGTCACGTCTATAGTCATATGCCGCCTGCGAGAAGAGCTTAAACTCTTGAACGCTAAGGTCCATCTCAAAATAAGCGTACATGAGAGCCATCACATCTGCTAGAGACTCATTAATATGGATAGCGTATGTTTGTGCTAATGCCGAATCATAGTCCTTTATAACAAGATTCGGAACAGCGTTGCCTATGATATCGACTTCTAAATTAAACTCAGACATTCTCTTTCTGTTAGTTAACACGATGCAATGAGAAAGCTCATGAATAACTATAAATAGATTCTGAGATACCTTTAATTTATTTGTGCTCTGAGAGTATAAGTCTTTAATAAAGTCATCTCCAGCTTTGACACCACAAATATATCCATTCTTTGAATCTCTAAAATTAAAATATCCAGTTATAATATAGTCTCGTACTCGACTATCCTTTAACGGAAGTCCATAGCTGTTTTTTGATCCAGGCTTTCTGGACTGAACTTCATCTTTGAACGTTTTGAAATACTTATTAAGATTAGACTCTGTATCAGGACCAACCTGCTCAAAGAAGCCGAATCTGTAAGAATCTAAATCAAATGAATCATATATTAAAATTGGCAACCTAGTTTTTTCACTAAAATCACCAATAACTTTGTTTAAGTAAGAGTCTTTGCTTTGTATTAACTTATGAACTTCTGTGTTTGCGTAATGCTCTGACTTTCTATAGTCATAAAAATAATCGTAACCATTTGATTTTGAGGTGTTAAAATCATACTGACTATAATTGTCTTCAAGCAATGATTTTTTTGCAGAAGATACAACTTCAGGATTTTTATCAACCACGACAATATCATTGCTATCAACAATATTATTATTTTTATATGTGATGACTTCTTTTTGAATAGAGGCTGGCGTTGGAGTGTCTTCATTATTTAAAAGACGACCAAAAATCATTTCGAGAGAAAAAATTGTTACTATAAAAACTGAAACGCTAATAGCTAAATATTTTAAATTTTCATTTTTAAAATTCATAAAAAAACCCCATGTATTCATTATACATGAGGTTTTATAAAAGTCAACTTAAATTACTTTTCTTCTAATGGACAGTCTACACTAATTTCAAGAACTGACATATCATCTTCATTATGAACTTCAATTTTTAGTTCATCATTTCCAATGTTTACATACTTCTTAACGACCTCTAAGAGCTCTTGTTGCATTTTAGGCATCCAATCAGGTTGATTATTTGCATTACGTTCATGTGCAACAATAACTTGTAGTCTATCTCTTGCTACGGAAGCAGTTGAATCCTTTTTACTGCTTTTAAAAAAATCAAAAAAACCTGCCACTTTATCCTCCAAATAGTTTTCTGAAAAATCCTTTCTTATTATTGGCTAGGAATCGCAATGGTACGTCATTTCCTAGAATACGCTCAACGACATCTGCGTAAGCTTGTCCAACAGGATTGTTTTGTTTAGTAATTACTGGTAGACCGACGTTTGAAGAAGCAATAACTTCTTTTGATTCTGGAATTACACCAATAATGCCTACTCTGAGTGTGTTCTGAATTTCTTCCATCGGAATCATATCTTTCTCATCTACTGCATTGTATCGAGTGATAAGAAGATTTTGTGGCATTTTGACACCCGCTTTGCCTAGGACAGTATTTGTATCCAAGTGCCCAATAATACGGTCGCTGTCACGAATTGAGGAAATCTCTGGGTTTACAACAACTACAGCCTCGTCTGCATAATGCATAGCAATCAATGCACCATCTTCACAACCAGCTGGTGAATCGCAAATAATGTAATCATATTCTTCACGCAGTTTTTCGATGATTGCTCCAACCTCTACAAGATCGAGGTGAGTTTTATCACGTGTCTGAGAAGCAGGGATCATGAATAGTTTGCCTTCTGTTGTGCGACCATCAGTGTCTTTGATATTAAGACGAATAATTGCCTGATGGAGAGTACACTCGCCCTTGATAGCCTGAATGAAATCGAAGATAACTCTTGATTCACATCCAAAAATCAAATCTAGGTTACGCAAACCGACATCAAAATCGATAGCGATTGTTTTTTTGCCTTTCAATGCTAGACCAGCCGCAATTGATGCACTAGTAGTAGTTTTACCTACTCCACCTTTACCAGATGTAACAACAATTACTCTTCCTTTTTCACTCATATGATTCTCCGTATTAAATCACTGTTTCTATATTAATTGTATTTTCAGTTTTTGTAACAATAACTTGTTTGTTAATTGATTCTGAAGAGATTGTCTCTTTAACTTTATAATCGCCATTGATAACAACCATTTCAGGATCAAAGTTGTTTGCAAAAATAACAGCATCATCATCACCTCTTAGACCAGCCATAGCTCGACCTTTTAGTGCCCCATAGATATGAATATTTCCATCTGCAAGAACTTCTGATCCATTATTGACGTTTCCCAAGACGATAAGATCACAGCCTCTAGCATAAATTTGTTGCCCACTGCGCACTTGCCCATTTACGATCTTAGTCTTTGGAACTTCAATTTCAGCATTCGATTCTTCCAGCTTTGAATCAGCTGACAACGAGTTATCATCAGACGTGTTTTCTTCAGACTTTACACGCTTAGCCTTATTTGAATTACTATTGCCCAAATATGAAAGATTAAGTAACGATGCAATTGATTCAATTTGTATCTGGCCTTTTAATCCAAATGGAATTGCACCGTAAGATTTAATTGTATCAACAACTTCTTTTACAAAATCAGATTGAACTTCAACATCTGCAAAATCTAGGACAATCGGCATACCTTTCAGGAGTGAAGGTGCTTTAGCATGAAAATCTGAAATTTCTTCTTTAACCTTATCGATAATAGCTACTTCGATAACAATATTTGTTATCGTCGTCATGCCCCCTTTAAAACGTATATAGCTCATTATTAACTTCCTTGTTTACCTTTCCTTAATTATGCAACATAAAAAACTTTATTGTCAAATAAAAAAAACAGTTTTCTTCAATGTTTATCTAATAAAATTGATTTCTAATAAAAATATGACTAATGTTCCATAAAATGTATATTTTTTAATGTCAATACTTGAAATCGTGTGTATCTCATCCTATGATTGGCAAACTAGGAGTGACTATATGAGTACTGATAACGAACAAAAAGTGCTAGATGCATTGAACAAGATGTCTCTAGAAGAGCTGAATGAGCTTAATCATAGGCTTCGGGAATACGCTCTTGAGAAGGAAGAAAAAAGACTTGCCTGGGAGATGAGAAAGAAACAGCGAGCAGAGTCTAACCATGCCGCTGTAACTAAAATACCATTTATGGGGCTACCTAAAGGCAAATCACGTAATTTCATTAAAAATGATCCACCAATTGCTCTCGATAAAATTTCCGTTGAAGCAGATAAAATAGGGCTGGATATATCCT
>Ga0102948_1001211_pt1 | contig 10239 bp, 10 predicted proteins | sample SalPonA_A_H2O_MG_FD_78211 | JGI IMG/M metagenome (GOLD analysis project Ga0102948, IMG submission 78211) | Water microbial communities from South San Francisco under conditions of wetland restoration - Salt Pond MetaG R2A_A_H2O_MG | ecosystem: Environmental > Aquatic > Non-marine Saline and... | reverse complement strand
CAGAATCAGCTAAACCACTTATCCCATCATTACTTGTATTAGAAATAGATAGCTTAATGTCTTTTGTGAGAAAGTAGCCAAATCCTACGGTTAGAATTTCCGTATCGCTATCTGACATGTATACAGCATCACCAAAGACTACCCAATCATTTGCTATGTATTCCCCACCTATTACGTACTGGCGGTTCCCACCATCGCCAAGTAAGCCTGCACTGACAGAGCTCTGCTGAATAATATAATCAAATTCATTTAGCGGGCCTAAAGATGGTCGAGGGTCAAAGAAATATGTTCCATTTACAGACCATAAATTATTGGTATCTGATGTTGTTTGTCCATCTTGGGTGAGCGAACTTTCATATAATAGTACGCTTGCGCTGATAAAGGTTTGGTATTCTTCAGCGCATGCCTGTTGAGTGAAAAATAACGCGGCTGCGGTGGCTGAAAAACGAATAGAGCGAGTTAGCATTTTAGTCCTTTAAAAAATTGAATGTAGCGATGGTTAGGTGCTTTTTGTATTTCAGGTAATCATATAAAATGTTTACTGAACGGCGTTTGAATGAGCATGCATTGTTATTTTATTAATTGCCCATAAATTTAACAGATGAATACGACGTCACTCAAAAACAGTATATTAATCACCGCGTTCGCCGTGGGTTTTATTTGGTGCTTTAAAGCTTTCGAACTCAATTTCAACGTCGACCTAAGTTGGCTCGGGGTTTATCCTTTAGCCCTGCATGGTTTGGTTGGGATCATAACGGCGCCCCTTATCCACGGCTCATTAGAGCATATTTTCAACAACACGCTGCCCATGTTAGTACTTGGCTCATTTCTCATCTACGGTTATCCGAAAACACGTTGGCGTGTGTTAACCACAGTGTGGTTACTATCTGGTATTGGTGTATGGTTATTTGGGCGAGAAAGCTATCATATTGGCGCTAGCGGTTTAACCCATGGTGTATTTTTTTATTTATTTGTAGTGAGTATCTTCCGCAGAGACAAACGCTCAGTCGTGCTTATGATGGTTGCTTTTTTCATGTATGGTGGAATGACGATGAGCATATTTCCCCGCCAAGAAGGGATATCGTTTGAATACCATTTATTCGGTGCTTTGGCTGGAGCTCTTAGTGCTTGTTTATGGTATTCGCTCGATCCAAAACCGACAGTAAAAGCATACTCTTGGGAAGTAGAACCTAAATCGGAAGACCCTGTTATCGGCGACCAGTGGCGTCTTGATGGGCAATCTGAAGAAAATGAGGGGAGTATAAAAACAGTGCAGAATGAAAAGGAAAAGTACGAATGACCAAGGTTAAACCTAATGCATTTGAATTGCTGCTAAGAGTGCGATATGCCGAATGTGACCCTCAAAATGTTGTGTTTAATGCAAGATATGCTGACTACGCAGATTTAGCCGCCACTGAGTTTATGCGAGCGTTAATAGGTGGGTATCAAGCATTAACAAACCAAGGTTTAGATAATCAGGTCGTCAATCTCAATATATCATGGCAAAACTCAGCTAAATTCGACGACATATTGTGCTTATCGGTGCATGTCAGTAAGGTTGGTAATACATCTTTTACGATGCAAATTGACATGCTGAACTGGCAAACTAAACAAGCTGTAGCGTCGGCTGAGATTGTCTATGTGATGGTCGATTCACTTACATTTGAAAAGAAACCCGTACCCAACGAATTTAAAGCAACGTTATTGAAAGGGGCCCCAGGGAGAATGATGAACCTAGCTGGCGTTGAGCTGTCATTGGGCAAAGAGCAAACCTTCTGACGGTCTGAGCGAGTACATCTAACTGATAATGCTCATCGGCCTTATCTAGACCTTCATATCCAACTCAGTAACTGACTCCTATATAACGGTTTTGGATTTTCTACATAGCTTTCAATACGTTTAACATTCCTTTTTTTGTATTCGTAGAGAGGTAGGGAATCGGATTGTTGGCCGTCTAGCAAAGAGTACAAACTTTCTAATATCAATTTGTACTGTATATTTATACATGATATAACGGTAGCGAATCCCAAGTCCATACAGTCTATACATTCTGGCCCTTTTAGGCCTTTCGCTCAAAATTGACAGGTGTTAGGTATTTGCTTAGAGAAAGTAGTAATTTGCTATGCACGATAAACTGATACAAAAACTCGAAATTCTTTCAGATGCAGCCAAGTATGACGCTTCTTGTGCAAGCGGTTCTGCGGGTAAAAGAAAGGCGGGCAAGACCGACAAAACGGGTATAGGTTCGCTTACCGGTGGTTCGGGAATATGTCACAGTTTCACACCTGATGGTCGGTGTGTTTCTTTACTAAAAATCTTGATGACTAACTACTGTATCTACGATTGTCACTACTGCATAAACAGAGTGTCTAGCAGTGTTCGACGCGCTCGGTTTAGTGTTAAAGAAACCGTAGACCTAACGCTTAATTTTTATAAGCGCAACTACATCGAAGGGCTATTTCTTAGTTCAGGCATTGTTGGCTCACCCGACCTAACGATGGAAAGTATGGTACGTATTGCCAAGTCTTTGCGCCTTGACCACGGGTTTAAAGGGTATATTCATCTTAAAACTATTCCTAACGCATCTCCTGAGTTACAAGAGGAAGCTGGTTTATACGCCGATAGGTTGAGTATCAATGTAGAGATGCCGACGCAACCATCTTTAAATAAGTACGCGCCAGAAAAAGATCTCGGGGCTATTCATGGGTCAATGAACACGCTAAAAGACAAAATTGCTGAGCACAAGACGGATAAAACCTATTCGGGTAAACGCCTACCTCGTTTTGCGCCTGGTGGACAGTCTACACAGATGATCATAGGCGCTGATGACTCTAATGATAAAGTTATTCTAGGGACAAGCGTTAAACTTTATAACCAACAAAAACTTCGCCGGGTTTATTACTCGGCGTTTTCGCCAATCCCTGATGCGTCTGAAGTGTTGCCGTTAAAGCCTGCGCCCTTAATTCGCGAGCACCGCCTTTATCAAGCAGACTGGCTGTTGCGTTTTTATGGGTTTACCCTTGATGAGATTGTGCACGATGACATGCTTGATATGGACTACGATCCTAAGCTTGCGTGGGCGTTACGCAATCGCCATGTCTTTCCGGTTGATTTAAATAAAGCAGACAAATTGATGTTGTTACGGGTACCGGGGCTTGGAGCACGAACGGTGCAAAAAATTCTGGCTATTAGGCGGCATACAAAGCTTAACTGGATAGATCTTACTAAAATGCGCTTACCACTTAAAAAGCTAAAACCCTTTATTAGTGTAGGCGACTATGCCCCCGATATTCACTTACTTGATAGTAATAATTTCGAACTTCAGTTCAAACAGCCGAAGCAGTTTGAACTCTTTAGTGCTTAAATGAAGTAGCTGTGTCATGGAAACCATTACAATTAACTCAGTGCCTGGCTTTGATGAATGGCGCATGGCCGCAAGAGCGTGTTTAGCCCAAGCTATCCCTCCTGAGAATATTATTTGGCAAAGTGCCCAATCAGTTCAAGACGACTTATTTGGTCACAGTCAACAACCGATAGCGACCACTAAGCCACAGAAACAGCATGCTATTCCCAAAGCGGTACTCATGCTTTTCAAATATGCGTTGTGTCATAGCGATGCTCATCGTTTCGCATTGTGTTATCGGGTGCTATGGCGGGTGATGTTTGAAAACAAACATTTAATTCGGTTAAAAACTGACGACGATATAATGCAGCTTATGACGCTAGCCAAAGCAGTAAAGCGTGACGCCTATAAGATGAGTGCGTTTTTAAGGTTTAGAGAGGTTAACCTTGATGATAATGAGCACTTTATCGCCTGGTATGAACCTGAACATTTTAGTCTAGAGCTAAAACTCGACTTTTTTCAAAACCGCTTCAAAAACATGCGATGGTCTATACTTACGCCATATCGTGCGGCTCATTGGGACACGGAAACACTGAGGCTAGAGGATAACCCTGATTCGAGTGTGGTTCCTGATGACGATCACATCGAAAAATATTGGCTTACATATTACGCTAATATTTTTAACCCCGCCCGCATCAAAAAAGAAGCTATGCTAAGTTCAATGCCCAAAAAGTATTGGAAGAACATGCCTGAAACGTCACTGATTGACGATATGATAAAACAGTCTGACGCCAGAGCGCGCAAAATGATCAAAGATGGGAGAAAATAAACTCCCATCTAGTTTATCCCTCTTCGGGCAAGCCGATATGAACTTGTCCTTTCGCATAGTCCATAGTTAATACGAAGTGCTTTAGGATGTCGTAGCCTAAAATACCCTGCTGCTTTTGAGACTTTCGAAGTGTACCAGAAATACTCGACTGCTTTTCAATGACAATTGACTGCCCTTCTGCAGGAAAGCTCACTAAAACATTCTCAAGTGTATAAGGGCCAAAAACGAGTTCAGGCACGCGGGTCGATTCTGTTACCGCCATTGAAGTGGCCCCCATTGCCATTGAAGACGACGTCACTTTATCGATTAGGCCTAAGCTTTCAGCATAGCTTCGCTCGATGATTACACCGCCATTGTTACCGGTATCAAGTAATGCCCAAAATGACTCGTCATTACCTAAAGCAACGCGAACCAAAGGCTCGCCGCTACTGCGCTGACTTTCTGCACGGATATTTTGAAACTCGCTTAAGTTCATAACATCTCGTGTCATTACGCGCAGGCGGTTGTTGGGATAATCGATTTGAACAATAAACTGGCTAAAAAAGCCAGAGCCTAATAACAAGCCGGTAGAATGATGACCAAGCGAGAGAGGCGGAGCACCATCTAACTCCATATCTACACCAAATATAGACAGCGATATACCGTTTAACTTACTGAACACTTGTTCACCAAATATACCATCAACTCGCACCTTGCCCCCTTTAGTGAACGTAAGATTGTGCTTGCCTACAAACGCTTTATTAATTGCATTTAACTGTGCTCCGGTGTCGAGAATGGCAAAGGTATCTATACCTTCAATCTTAATCGGAATTTTGATGTGGCCATTTTCTAACTTGAAGTCTACCCACTGAGTAATACCAGCAAGGCTTGTTAGCGGAAAAAATAAGCATAGTAAAAGAAGAATGTGAATGACTGATTTCATACAATATCCCTTTGTATTGGTTGGGTTTGACCTTTCTTTTAGGGCAATAGTTATTTAACTTTTGTGTAAATTATCATATTGCCGACGAGTTCTAAACTAAGCATTATTTAAGCGTTGAGTGCAGTACCTGTGACAAGCATCCCTGTCGAAGGGCGTTAAATATTGCCTCACCGCTTAGTTAACGATGTCGTTATGGTGTAGCGTTCCACACAGGGCGCTAAGCCAAATTAACCATTAAAGTAGTGGCTCCTCCGGAAGGTGAGAGAAATTCTTACACGTTCTGCCTTAAAAAGTGTTACTTTTTAGGTACGCTTATATCTTGTTGATTGCCTTTCTGTTATTTATCTTATTGAAATTAATGAATAAATAAACATTGGCAGGGTTCTGGCAATAAACTCTGTAACGAAGTGATGGATTTACTAATTGCAACCTTGCGGAGAATTCAAGATGAAACGTTTAGAAAAGTTCTTTTTAGTATTATTTACTGTTGCAGCAGTTCAGGCAATTGCAGTGGCTGAAGCGAATGCTACGGTAGCACAATCGCTAATGGATGAATTAGATGTTAATGAAGATGATTATATATCGTTAAAAGAAGCGGTCCGTCATATAGAACTGCTCAGAAATTTCGGGCTTATCGACGATAATGAAGACGGTAAGCTTACTGAAATTGAATTGTCTTCAAGTAAAAGAACGCCAAATAATAGTATTGCACAGGCTGGCAGTAACTAGCGCTATTACCGATGGTGAGCCGTCGTAAGAGGAAAAAACACTGAAAAATACAGCATCACTGAGCGAGCGATTGGTACAGTTAGGATCGCTTCGCCAGTTAACCTTTGCAAGTTTTTTCCTAGCGCTCATCCCGTTAGCAGCGCTACTTTGGCAAAGTCAAAGCGACCTTGTCAAAGTAGGAAAAATGACGACGTTAGAGACACGGTTTGTGGTTGACGTTGTCGGCGAAATGCAAACATTAGATACAGCGGCCGTTGATGTTGAACGAAGTATTCGGCAGTTTGTTGTTATACAAAACGAGCAGATTGCTGAACTGTCTGATACCGCACTCAAACAATTCACAGTAGCGGCTGACAATCTTTGCCATTCGTTAAATGTCCCTTCAACGTGCAATCAGTTATCGTTGCAAATTAGTCAAGTTGCTGAATATAGATCGGTCGAAGACCAGCTATTACTAAACGCCTACCTTGCGTCAATCAATAGAAGCGTAGCGCAATTGCGGCGCGACATGGAAAAGCTCATTGCGCAGCGCGTAGCGTTGCAGCAAGAAGATCTTAATACCATGCAAGCAAAGCAAGCATGGTCTACGGCCATGTTGGTCAGCGTATCTTTATTACTCATCTTGTTGGGCAGTCAGTTAATTGTTAACCCGGTCAATAAGCTAAAGCGCATTATCCGCGTGGTCGCTCACTCGAAGGGAGAATTACCCGCATTATCCCGCCGCGCACCTCGCGAGCTTATCGACGTCGAAAGAGACCTTCATTGGCTTCACGATAGACTACAGCAACTAGAAAATATTCGTACTGCATTACTGCGCCATGCTGCTCACGAGCTCAAGACTCCTCTTGCGAGCATCAAGGAAGGGTGTAGCCTGCTTAGCGAAAACGTTGTAGGCGAGTTGAATCAGCAGCAACGTGAGGTAATGTCTTTACTGACAGCGAGCACCCAGCGCCTCAACACACTGGTAGAAAAGTTGTTAGACTACAACCTATTGCTTCAGCAAGCACAGCCAAAAATTGAGCGTGCGAACCTCAAGGCAATGGTAGACGCGTGCCTTGAAGATTACGCGCTGGCAATTCAAAATAGAGAGGTGTCGGTAAATGTAGAGCATGAGTATGCTCAGGTTGATGAAGAGTTGTTTAGGCGTATCCTTGATAATCTTTTGTCAAACGCCGTTGCCCATGGCGCTATTGGCCGGCCTATTAATATTCACATTTTTTTGCAAGACAATCTTGTTATTCTAGACGTGGCAAATCGTGGGCGCCGAATTGCCAAAGAAGCCGTTCCTACCTTATTTGAACCATTTACTCGCGGTGCAGAGCCACGTAATGATAATGTCATAGGAACTGGACTTGGGTTGTCCATTGTTGCTGATTGTGCGCGCTTGATGCACGGCGATGTATCGGTCATTGATGTTGACTACGCCGATGTTTGTTTCCGGGTGTCTTTACCCCAGTAGGTCTAAAAATAATGAAAATACCAGTTTTAGTTGTTGGCGTGTTTATGTTGTCAGGATGTAGTGTTTTTTCACAGTTCACGGATAACGAAGCTGACAATAACGAGGCCTCGCTAGGTCAAAATGCGCTCGACGATGCTGAAATATGCGTGGTAATGCCAGAAACAGATACCCTTGAACATAATTGTGACATGGCATATTGGCTTAACCTATGGCTCGTTGCAGACGTGACACCGTGGTTAGAGAGAAAGCAGTCGTTATCTGCTCTCGACACCAGTATGCATGACACACTATTACGCTACTTGTTTACCTTGCCCAATGACACGCCTTATCAGGAGCGGTTAGGCGCGCAGCTAGCGATAGATAACTTAGCACAGGAAATGACGCCAGCCTTTAACCACATTATCCGCACGGTAGCAGCGCAACAGAACAAACAATTAATGGAGTTAGAGTCGGCATTAAGTGTTTTAGCCAAACAAAATGCTGGGCTTTCCAATGAGGTGTCAGCGTTAACAGCACAACTAAAAGAGCAGCAGAAAAAAATAAATGCGCTGTTAAAAATAGAGACAACATTAATGGATAAAAGTAGGAGCAATAAGTAGTGAGCGAGAAGTTAAATGAGAAACCCCAGTTATTGTTAGTCGATGACGATGCTAGTTTATTACGCTTACTTACCATTCGCTTAGAAGGAGAGGGGTTTACTGTTACAGCGGCAGAAGATGGACAAAGCGCATTAAGAAAGCTACAAAACAATAATTTTGATGTTGTGCTTAGCGACTTGAGAATGCCCGGCCTTGACGGGTTAGCCTTATTTGAACAAATAATGGGGATAAGAAAAGACATTCCCGTTATTTTGATGACAGCACATGGCACTATCTCTGATGCCGTAGCCGCTACACAACGCGGCGTATTTGGTTTTTTACCTAAACCGGTGGACCATGATGAGCTTCGAACCCTGTTGCAAAAGGCGCTGAGTCAATCTCAGGCTGCACAGCCAGGGGATTGGGCAAAAGCTATTATTACTCGTTCACCAGAAATGCTTAATGTCCTTGACCAAGCGTTTAGAATTGCTCAGCGGGAAGTAAGCGTGCTTATTTCAGGGGCAAGCGGTACGGGTAAAGAGTTGCTCGCCAATGCTATTCACAAGGCAAGCAACCGAAAGGACAAACCCTTTGTAGCAATAAATTGTGGTGCGCTGCCAGAAAACCTCCTCGAGTCTGAGTTATTTGGCCACGCCAAGGGGGCATTTACAGGCGCAGTCACTGCGCACCCTGGTTTGTTTAAAGAGGCGGACGGTGGAACACTGTTTTTAGATGAAATTGGCGATATGCCAATGACGCTTCAGGTTAAGTTACTACGAGCACTTCAAGAGCGACAAATTCGGCCAGTTGGCAGCAGTAAACACGTCGATATCGACGTGCGAATTATCTCTGCTACGCACAAAGACCTACATAAAGAAATGGAAGAAGGGGCGTTCAGAGAAGATTTGTATTATCGCCTTAACGTCGTAAACCTTAAACTTCCCGCACTTAAATCACGCAGTGAAGACATACCACTACTCGCTAGAGCCCTGCTGCAACAAAGCGGCCTACGTCATGGCGTAACTGTCTCTCAGTTTTCTGACGATGCTATGCAGCAATTGGTAAAATCGTCTTGGCCTGGCAATGTTCGACAGTTAGTCAACGTGGTAGAGCAATGTGTAGCGCTAACGCAAACGCCGGTTATTCCTCTGCACCTTGTAGAACAGGCCCTTTCTGCTACCAAGCAAAGCTGGCCAACACTTACCGAAGCAAGGGATGCATTCGAGCAACAGTATTTACATAAGCTACTGAAAATGACAGATGGTAATGTTACCCGCGCGGCAGATTTAGCGGGAAGAAATCGTACCGATATGCATAAGCTAATGAAAAAGCACGATTTAGACGCGGGTGATTTTCGTTCTTAATCTTTAGCAGTGCTAAAAAAGCGTGTCTTGCTTGGGCTGTGTTTTAATTGATAGGTTAGGCACAGCCCGCTCGCTGTATGTTTGATTGTAGAGGTCAATAAACTGTTGTGCTAACCAAGGGGCGTCCTTGTTATCTGGCCGGTGACAAAAAAAGTACACGTTCTTTCCTTCGCGCCGCCATTGGTCGACCTTATTCACCCACGGACGTAAGCACTGCAAATTATCATCTTTATTGTCGTTTCCAACGAATCGCACGACTGGCGTTAGTCCCGTTGCTATCACATTAACGGGCACACGCGGTTTTTTACGTCTTACTTCTGCCAACATATCGCTATCACAGGGGCCTGTGAACAACGCTCGTGTATCCATAATGACTCTGTTGGCGCGATGCGCAATCAGTATTTGATTCAGTGTTTTTTCGTCAGCGCCTTTTTCAAAAAAGATAAGGTGCCTAACTTCAACCGCTACGTTAAGCCACGGCGGTAACTGCTGTAAAAATTGGTCTAATAGCGGCAGTTTGCTAGGGCCAAAGCCAGCGGGCAGTTGAAGCAACATAACACCCAGTTTGTCTTTAAGGGGCAACATTAGCTTTAATTGCTGTGTGACTTCGTCTTCACAATGCTGAAGTTGGTTTAGGTGAGTAATCGTCTGATGAAACTTGAAGGTAAAGGAAAAGTCATCGGGTACCGAGGTTGCCCACCTTAACGTAGCATCCTCATTAGGCAGTGAGTAAAAGGTGGTATTGCCTTCCACGGTATTACATTCTTTTGCGTAAGAAATAAGCTGCGTATCGCTTTTGGGATAATGCGCAAACCACGTGCGTGGCCAAGAAGGATGCTGCCACATCGGTAGGCCGATATGTAGCTTACCGACGATAGAAGCGGAATTTGTATGTAAGTTGCTATCTTTCTGCATATTTGTCATTGGGCTTTACGACGCATTTGTTTATACTATGCGGCCTTTAAATCATTACAGAATGCATGTTGTGATAACGATGCGAAATCCGCGTCATTGT
>Ga0102948_1001207_pt1 | contig 10248 bp, 10 predicted proteins | sample SalPonA_A_H2O_MG_FD_78211 | JGI IMG/M metagenome (GOLD analysis project Ga0102948, IMG submission 78211) | Water microbial communities from South San Francisco under conditions of wetland restoration - Salt Pond MetaG R2A_A_H2O_MG | ecosystem: Environmental > Aquatic > Non-marine Saline and... | reverse complement strand
CGCTCGATCACGGCGTCGAACTCGGCAGCTACCGCGGTCTTTGCCTCGTTGATCAGCTTCCCCATCGCCGGCTTGTCCTCCTTCGGCACCTTGCCCATGCCTTTCATGACCTCCGTCAGGGAGCCCTTCGGCCCGGATATGGTGGCTTTGTAGCTTTCAAATTCCGCACGCGTAGCGATGGCGGGAGCGCGCTCCCGGACGCCGGCGACGATGGCATTTAACTCTTCTTGCATGATTCTGCTTGGTTTTCGGATGAAAAGCGTTTCCAGACAATAGACTTTGTCGAGATGTTTTCCTAATAAATGGATACAGGTTGCAGCCCCAATGCGCTACGGTTTTCATCGACTGGTGAAATTGCGGATTTTATTTCAGGATGCCTGCTATGTTGCCGTCGACAAACCGGCGGGTTTACTGGTGCACCGAAGCCCGCTCGATGCGAACGCCCGCGTCTTTGCACTGCAGCTGCTTCGCGACCAGCTTTCGCAGCCCGTATACCCTTGTCACCGGCTGGATCGACCGACCAGTGGCGTCCTGCTCTTCGCCCTCGATGCGGCAAGTCTTCGCTTCACGCAACAAGAGTTGGCTGCGCAATCTTGCGAGAAGACGTATCGAGCTGTGGTTCGTGGCTGGACCAAAGACTTCGGTCAGATCGACTATAATCTGCGCAGTGAAGAGCCGCCGCATAAAGTTCAGTCTGCCCGGACTGACTTTCGGACGCTGCAAAGGAGCGAAGTGTCGATACCCGTTGGTCGTTATCCGCAGGCCCGTTTCTCACTGCTTGAACTGTCACCGGTGACCGGTCGCAAGCACCAGCTACGTCGTCACCTGGCCCATGTCCGGCATCCCATCATCGGTGATACCCGGCATGGTGATGGAGCACAGAATCGGTTCCTGCGGAGTCATTGCGGTGAACAAAGACTGTTGCTTCGGGCGACATCGATCACCTTTACGCATCAGAAAACAGGTAGTCGTATCGTCGTCGATGCCGGTCCGGAGGAATCTTTCGAACGCATCTTGAAACGGCTTGCGCTTGCTTAAAAGACTGCTGAGCGAAGTGCACCCGCCGCCAGCGCGCGGTGACTGAGCCGGGATTTGACCGAGCCATCCAATTCTCCGAACGTCTGCGCGTAGCCCTCGGGTATGAAGACCGGGTCATAGCCAAATCCATTCTTACCGAGGGGCTTGTCCGCGATACTCCCCTCACAGGCACCGTCGAAGAAGTGCTCTTTCCCGTCGGGGCCGATTAAGCAAAGCACGCAGCGAAAACGGGCCAAACGGTTTGCCGGCGGAACCACCGCAAGCGCAAGCAGTAATTTTTCAACATTATCTCCATCGGTTGCTCCGAATCCGGCGTAGCGGGCGGAATGAACCCCGGGAGCTCCACTTAATGCGTCGACTTCGAGACCGGAGTCATCAGACAGGATCCACCTGTCGCGGGGGGCGACGGCCCGCAGCGCAAGCGCCTTGATGCGCGCGTTTTCCGCAAAAGTTTCACCAGTCTCCTCAACTGCAGGCATTCCGCCGCAGCTGTTGGCCGACTCTGCCTGAAAGCCCGAGCCCTCGAGAAGTTTTGCAAATTCGGCCACCTTGTGGGAGTTGCCGGTCGCGATGATTAAACGTTTCATGATTTTAGAAATCCTCTGGTTAGAATATCGGAACCGAGGACCTCGTGTCGAATCGAGCTCAAGCCAAGGCACTGGTCCATCGAAGTGGTCTCTCTTTTAGAGCCCATGCCTCTGGAGCAAGTATCCAATAGAAGTTTGGGCGCGGTGTAAGCGAATAGATAATCAATTTTCTGTTGCTCGATTAGCGTGGTCGCCAATGAGGGCCCCGCTTCTAGGTAAACGCCGTGGACTTCCTCGGCAGCGCATCGACTGATAAAATCCGACCAGCTCAGATGCCCCGCCACCTCGGATACTTCCCAGAGGCTCACTCCAAGAGCCTTGGCTCTCTGTTTTAATTCAGAGCCGGCACCCTGCAGGCAAACGATAATGGTCCGGTCGGCAAAGGCATCACTGAAAATAGTTGGAAGATGCTCTCCCTGCAGCGACTTCAAGGATCGATCAAAAACAAAACGCCTCGGGCAATAGACCTCCTCTCCCAGTCGGCTGCTCAGGCTGGGATCGTCCTGTCGCACCGTATTCGCCCCGACTGCGATTGCCGGAAAATAGCGGCGCCAGCGCATAACATTCTCCCGTGCCACCTTTCCGGTGACCCATCGGGAATGCCCCGATGCCGCAGCAAACTTGCCGTCCAGAGTGATAGCTATCTTCGCGGCGATGAGGGGGCGCCGATTCACGATCCAATGGTTAAAGATCAAATTCAGATCGGCGCAATCTTCGCTCAGCACGCCGTCGAGCACCTCGATGCCCTGCCCGCGGAGCAAGGACAAGCCGCGACCGGCGTGTTCCGGATTCGGGTCGACCGCCCCGACCACGACGCGCCTGATGCCCGACCGGAGGATCGCCTCGGTGCACGCTCCAGTTCTGCCAACGGTGCTGCAGGGCTCCAGCGTGACGTAGAGCGTCGCATCCTCCGCCGGCTTGCGCCCAAGCGCCTCAATCGCCGCTACTTCAGCGTGCGGCTGGCCCGCCCTCTCGTGCCAACCCTCGGCTACGATGGATCCGTCCTCCACGATCGCTGCTCCGACCATCGGGTTGGGGTGCGTTTGCCCCCAGGCCCTCCGGGCGAGCTCGATCGCACGGCGCATGAAGAGTTCGTGAGTCTGAGGCGGATCGATCACGGACGCACGAATGGGTTGGACCGTTTTTCAGCCGCGACGGTTGTCGTGGGACCGTGTCCGGGATAAATCGTCGTCACATCCGGCAGGCTGTAGATCTGCTCGCGGATCGATTTCTCCAGCGTCGTAAAATCGCCTCCGGGCAGGTCGTAGCGCCCGATACTTCCCGCGAAGATCGCATCACCAACCACCGCAGCGGCCTGGCCGGGGAGATAGACCAGCACGTTGCCCGGGCAGTGCCCCGGCACATGACGGATCTCCATCTCGATGCCCAGAAGCTCGAGTCGGGTCCCCTGCTCTACCCAATGCTTGATTGGAACCGGCTTCAGCACGAGGCCGGGCATCGCGTAACTCGCCATGCGTGAGGGCTCAGCGAACATTACCTGATCCGCAGCGTGGCCGTAAATGGGTATGCCGGCCTCGGCGAATTTCGATCCGTCGAGAATATGATCCCAGTGGCCATGCGTTAGAATCAGCCCTATGATCGTGCAGTTGTGTTCGCGGGCCATACTCTCTGCCCATTCATAAGCATCGGCCGGGGCGTCAACAATGACACACTCACCACGGTCGGGATCAATCAGTGCGATCGCGTTGGTCCCGATCGGTGGCAGCTCCTGTGTTTTGATAATCATATGCCGGAAAATGCAGGAAGACACGCTCGGTTCAACTCGTAAACAATGTGGACCAAAGAATGGATCGGTCCTTGCCTCATCAGTATCTCCGCTTAATGCCATTAGCGATACCATGAAGATAGCCCTTGTCACAGAGACGTTTCCTCCTGAGGTCAACGGGGTCGCCATGACGAATGAGCGTCTGGTCCGCGGGCTGCTTGGCCTCGGCCACGAGATTCTGCTGATTAAGCCGAAACGCGCGGAGGCGGTTCCCTTGGTTAATGAATCGCTCCAGACGCTCGAGGTTTTTGGCATACCAATCCCGAACTATGCGGGTCTCAAGATGGGCCTCCCGGCGCCAGGCCAGCTGGAGAACGAACTGGACGTTTACCGCCCCGATATCGTCCATATTGCGACTGAGGGGCCGCTCGGATTCTCCGCTCTGCGCGCCGCAATTAAGCTAAACATTCCCGCGACCTCGACCTTTCATACCAATTTTCAGGACTACTGCGCCGACTATGGTGCTGCCTTCGCTGGTCGCGCCATGATGCACTACCTTCGCTGGTTTCATAACAAATGCGCGCTGACCACGGTGCCGGACCAGAAACTCATCGAGCGGCTGGCCGCCGATGGTGTCGAAAACCTGAAAATGCTTGGGCGCGGCGCCGATACTGAGCTTTTCAACCCCGCCCGCCGCAGCAGCCAGCTCCGCGCCGAGTGGGGTGCAGACGATTCCACCCCGGTCGCCATTTACGTGGGCCGCGCAGCAGCCGAGAAAAATATCCCCCTTGCGCTCGAAACCTGGAAGCAGGCACAGCAGAGCTGCCCGGACTTGAAAATGGTCGTCGTTGGCGACGGACCGGTCCGCAGGAGACTAGAGAAGAGCTGGCCAGAGGTCCACTTCGCAGGGATGCGCTACAATGAGGACCTGGCCACGCACTACGCTTCGGCCGACATCTTCCTCTTCGCCAGCGAGAGCGAGACTTTTGGTAATGTCGTGGTGGAGGCGCTTGCCAGTGGCCTCGTCACCCTTACCTACGACTATGCCGCCGGCCGCCAGTTTATTCAGACGGGCGAAAATGGCGTCCTCGCTCCATTCGGCGATTCCAAGGCCCTCCTCGAATTACTTCGATCGATTCTTGCCGACCGTAATTCGTGGCCGCACATCCGAAAAAAAGCGCGCGAAACTGCCGAGGCCTACCCATGGAGCAACACGATCGAGCGCTTTGCCGGGCTTCTGGAACGTGCCATGCGGCCCGAGCAAATCCCCGTCCAGATTGACATTGCCTCTCTACCGTCTGATGCTCGATCCTAGAAAGAGTTTCCTCATGGTTCATGTATCTTGCAGTCGGTTTTCATTCTTGGCTTTCTGTGTCTTGACTGCAGGGGGGCTCTTTCAGCATTCGTCTTTGGCTGAGGAGACACTCGAGTCGGCCGAGACATCCCTGGAACTGGTGACCGAGGCCTATGAGCTTTTCGAGGCCGGGCAGATTGAGCGCGCCTTGGAGGGTTTTAATGAAGCTCTTGAAAAAGACGCAAGCAGTGTCGTCGCCCGCCTCGGGCAGGCCATGATCTATCAGGAGCAGCAGCGTCACCAGGAAGCGTTCGACTCTTACGATTTTATTGTGCAGCGCCACCCTTCGCATGCGTTCGCCTGGAATGGACGCGGCCTTGCTGCTTATAATTTGGAAGACTTTGATCTGGCACTCACCTCTTTCAAGCAAGCGACCGCGGACGAACCGGTAAACGGGTATTTCTATGAATCCATGGCGTGGACCTATATGTGCCGGGGCGAGTTTCCCGAAGCAGCCATCGCAGCACGTCAGGCGACCCTAATGTATAACCAGAATGGGGAGATTCCCGCCTATCCTCTCCTGATCGCCTATTTCGCGCAAATTCAGACCGGTGATAAAGACGACGCCAGGCGCACACTGAACTATGCCCGGCAGAACAGAATTCCAAACGAGGCGTGGCCTTCCCCGATTTTCGAGTATCTCTCAGGCAAGTTCAGCGCCAGTGAGTTGATCAGTCACGTCAAGGATCGTGCGCAGGAAACCGAGGCACATACTTACATCGGTATGCATTTGCGCTCACTCGGAGAAAATGAAAAAGGTGCCGCCCACCTTGACTGGGTGGCGGCGCACGGGGATCAGCGCGTTTTTGAATACACACTCGCCCGTAGCCTCAAAGCTTCGAACGGCGTGGCTTTAGCTACGCCCTGAGCGAAAACCGGAGGTGCAGCAGCGATCCATGCATTCAGACACCGAATCTCCGGGCAAGCAGACGCAAGCCCCTGATCTCCGCTCCTTTTTTGGACTCTCGTTCCCTCCTTTTCGCAAGCGGGCACGGTGTGGGCGAAGGAGGCAACCGTGGTTAAAAGCGCTGACTCTTCTGTTTCTTGGGCTTTGTTGCGGCAGGTCAAGCTTGGCCGAGGTCTCCGTGGGCGAGCAGCGGGTCTGGACAAGCGCCGATGGGCGGGAAATATCGGCTACGCTTCTTGAAATTGACTCTCGCGATGAGGCTGCCCGGCTCAAGCGCGAAGACGGATACACCTTCACGATCGCATTTGATCAGTTCGACCCCGTCGATGCCGCGCTTTTACGTGAAGCTGCCACTGCAATGAGGAGTCCCGAGCGTGCGCCCGTCTCCCAGACTCCCGACACCACTCCGGATCCGGTCGAGCTGCCCGAACGCTTCGAACTCGACGATGTGCCCATGGTTAAGCAAAAGGGCAACTTCTGTGTGCCGGCATCGGCCACGATGATCGCCGGCTTTCATGGTATCGAGACGGACCAGGATCAGATCGCCTTCCTCTCCTCGGCCATGTCCTTCAACAATGAGGGCACCTACCCACGCGATATGCTCCTGGCCATGGAGAAGCTCGGCTTCGACGGCAGCCCGCTATACTGGAAAAATGCGGCCGACTTTTCCAGCAACGCATTACCAGCCATCCGCGAAGCACTCGTCACCCGCGGGCCGATTTATATTTCATTTAAACCGGGCGTCTTCGGAGATTCCGGCCATGGGTGCGTCATTATCGGTTATCACGACCGCAGGGAGCTCCTCATTTTCCATAATCCGTGGGGGAATGTTTTTGAAAAGGATTATGCCGATGTCGCCGTGCAAGGCCGCGGCATCGTTATCATCGACGCACCGCAAGCCGCTCCGATTGCGGGTGAGAATTTTATACGTGAGATGCAGCAGGTGGTGCCCGCATTTGAGGGCGACATTTCGAAGCTGACCGGAGCACTCAAACGCGGCAACGTCCCGCACGAGCTCATCTGGTGCAGCCGCAGCGACGCCCGCGAGGATCGTAGGTTCGCGGTGGATACAGCCCGCGATGACGGCCGGAAGATCCTCGACCTCGCCTTTCATCGCAACCCCGCCGTTTTCATTCCGAAAAACGACCGCAAAGGAACGACCGAGAGCATCCTTTTCGTGACACGGCCACCGGAGGGCGGCGCCAGTTTTCTCGTCCGGGAGATCTCCAGCGCCGGTTGGTCCGAGCCGGAATTAGTCACCCTCGGCAGCCTGACACGCTACTGGCCGACACGTATCGAGACGAATAAGGCGGACAAGATAATCTGGGAACTGCCCATGATCGAATTGCATCCGGCCGGTTGATGGCCAATGGTGCCTCTATGAAATTTCTGGATTCTCTCGAAAAGCGCTTCGGCCAACTGGCAGTTCCGAACGTGATTCTCGTTTTAATCGGCGCGCAGCTCTTCATCTATGCGGCGATTATTGTGGGCCGGCTCGACCTTGAGTCGATTGTGCTGGTCCCCCGCGCAGTCCTCGATGGTGAATGGTGGCGTCTGGCCTCTTTCATTATCGCACCTCCTTACCTTGCCGCCTCCGCGTTTCAGGCCCTCTTTTTGGCCTTCTTTTGGTATATCCTCTGGTTTATGAGCAACGCTCTGGAGTCGGCCTGGGGCGTCTTCCGTTTTAATCTTTATCTACTCACAGCTATCGGTCTGGCCATCGCAGGCGCATTTGCGGGGCAGCTGATCTCGCCCTCGGCCATGATCTTCGTGTCCACCACGTTTCTGTATTATACGATCTTCTTTGCCTTCGCGACGCTCAACCCGAACATCCAGTTTCTAATCTTCTTCATCATCCCCATGAAGGTGAAATGGCTGGCTTGGATCATTTTTGCGATTGGTGTCCTCACCTTTATCAGCCTGCCGACCATGGGCCACCGTCTCGCCTATGCCGCACCTTTCCTCGCCTACCTTCTCTTTTTCAAGGATGCCCTGGCCCAGTCCATGAAGGCACGTCAGCGCCGCGCGAAGTTTGAGGCGCAGCGGCAGGCGGAGGCAAATGAAGCCCTCCACACCTGCCACATCTGCGGGGCGACCGATCAATCCCATCCGGACCGGGATTTTCGCTATAAGACGGTCGAGGGCGAGCCACTGGCGATCTGCGAGGCGTGCCGGAATCAAGGGTAAAATCGCTTTTGCCGCACTCTTGCTTTTATCGATTGGGTTCAAAGGATCGCCCTCTCACACCACGCGGGACTTGCCCCGCCTCACAAACTGCCTTCAGCGCAGGGGCCGGTCAACGCCAACAATTGGCATAAGCCTACCCGGCGGCGAAACTCCCACTCCCAGTGCTCTGAAGTTGGGTTTCGGAATATAATCTTGAAGCTGGACCCGCGCGGGGCAGATTACTCCGCTTTTCCTAAAAAACTATGAAAACGCTTAAATTCGCAGTTCTACCCGGCGACGGAATCGGGCCTGAGGTCATGGAGGTCGCTCTCGATGTCCTGTCGCACACGGGCGAAAAGTTCGGTTTTTCCCTCGATTACGAGAGTGCCGATATCGGCGGGATCGCCATCGATAATCATGGCACCGCTTTCCCCGACGCGACACGGCAGGTCTGCGACCAGGCTGAGGCGATCCTCTTCGGATCAGTGGGCGGCCCGAAATGGGAGTCGCTCCCCCCGAAGGAGCAACCCGAGCGCGCGGCTCTGCTACCGATCCGGAAGGCTTATTCGCTCTACGCCAACGTGCGACCCGGCCTGCTCTACCCGGAGCTGACCGATGCCTCACCGCTTAAGAAGGAGCGCATTCCCAGCGGCATCGACATCGTATGCATTCGTGAGCTCACAGGCGGGATTTACTTCGGTCAACCCAAGGCGACCACGACTATCGAAAACGGCGAGGAGCAAGCCATCGACACCATGGTTTACAAAACCAGCGAGATCGAGCGGATCGCGCAGGTCGCTATCGATACAGCGCGTGCGCGCGGCAAGCGTGTCTGCTCGGTCGATAAGGCCAACGTGCTCGAAACTTCCGTCCTGTGGCGCAAGGTCGTCTCCGCTTATTTCGCAGAGCACGCGCCCGAGATCGAGTTGAGCCACATGTATGTCGACAATGCGGCCATGCAGCTCGCACGCGACCCGAATCAGTTCGACGTGCTTTTCACCGAAAATATGTTTGGCGACATCCTCTCCGACGAGATGGGTGTGATCTGCGGCTCCCTCGGTATGCTCGCCTCGGCCTCCCTTGGCGCTGAAAAGAACAATCTCGGCCTGCCCTTCGGACTCTACGAGCCCTCCGGAGGCACCGCGCCCGACATTGCCGGAAAAGGCATCGCCAACCCTTGCGCACAGATCTTATCCGGCGCGCTCATGCTTCGCTACAGCTTCGGCGAGCTCGAGGCCGCCGCCGCCATCGAAGCCGCCGTCAAAAAAGCCGTCACTTCCGGCACCCGCACCGGCGACATCGCCTTCGGCCTAAACCCGGTCGGCACCCAAGCCATGGGCCAGGCGGTTTTAGAAAACCTGTGACTTCTAAACCACGAATGGACACCAATGAACACGAATTTGAGGGTCCCTTGAAACAGGAGGTTTATCAAATCGTGGGTAGTGCTTTCGCTGTTCTCAATGAGCTCGGCCATGGCCTGCATGAGAAGCCCTACGAAATTCACTGGTCGTCGAATTCGAAGAGAGAAAGATTACATACAGCCAGCAGAAACGATTCCCGATTTTCTATAAGGGCACTCAGGTTGGGGAATATATTCCGGACCTAATCGCACTCGATTCTGTAGTCGTGGATACCAAAGTCATTGACCATATTTCAAACCATGAACGTGCTCAAATGTTGAACTATTTAAAAATAACTAGCCTCAAAGTTGGCCTAATCCTCAATTTCAAACGCCCGAAGCTGGAATGGGAACGCATCGTCCTCTGAATGATGCGTATTCATTTGTGTCCATTTGTATCCATTCGTGGTTAAAAAAAATTCCGTTTTCATGAAATCCGCAGAAATCCGCCAGTCCTTCCTCGATTTTTTCAAGGAGAAGCAGCATAGCATCGTGCCGTCGGCCTCGCTCATGCCGCAGTCTCCGGGCCTGCTCTTTACCAATGCGGGTATGAATCAGTTCGTGCCCTACTTTCTCGGCACGGAGAAGGCACCCTACTCGCCGCCGCGTGCCGCTGACACTCAGAAGTGCATCCGCGCAGGCGGGAAGCACAACGACCTCGAGGATGTCGGCTACGACACCTACCACCACACCTTCTTCGAGATGCTGGGCAACTGGTCCTTCGGCAACTACTTCAAAAAAGAGGCCATCGAGTGGGGCTGGGAACTCATCGTTGAGCGCTGGAGCGTGCCGGCTGAGCGGCTCTACGCCACCGTTTACGCTCCGGGTGAGGGTGACCCTTCAGAGTTCGACCAGGAAGCCTACGACTACTGGGCTGCCCTCTTCCAATCCAAAGGCCTCGATCCGGAGGTCCACATCGTCAATGGCAACGTAAAGGACAACTTCTGGATGATGGGCGAGACCGGCCCCTGCGGCCCGTGTTCAGAGATTTTCTACGACCACGGCGAACACATCCCCGGCGGCCCGCCCGGCAGCCCGGACGAGGACGGCGACCGCTTCATCGAGATCTGG
>Ga0102948_1001205_pt1 | contig 10252 bp, 9 predicted proteins | sample SalPonA_A_H2O_MG_FD_78211 | JGI IMG/M metagenome (GOLD analysis project Ga0102948, IMG submission 78211) | Water microbial communities from South San Francisco under conditions of wetland restoration - Salt Pond MetaG R2A_A_H2O_MG | ecosystem: Environmental > Aquatic > Non-marine Saline and... | reverse complement strand
TAATTTTTACTTGGGCATGGTGGAAATTTTAGTTTTCTCCTTTAATCGCATACATGCCTTGAATCTAAAAATAATCCGTTTAATATAAGATGTTAAAATGCATATTTTAACGCCTTATAGGTCGATTATGAGTGATTCAACGCCACCAGAAGCTCGTACAGGCACGATCGTTGTAGAGCCTATCCACTCAAACAACCAATCCTTAACGCGAATTACAGCGCTTGATAAGTACGTTGACGATGGCTTAGTACAGAGTTTCTTAAAGCGAAAAAGCTACACTCATGAGTCGCTAAAACAGATGCGCTATAAGCTGATCCGTATCGCCAAAGTGTGGCATCACTATTTCGCATTTGACCTACCCGATAAAGGATTCCTTAACCGTCAGGATTGGTTCGATCAGGACGCTATTTTACGGAAGACACCCTGGGCGTTATTAACCGCTCGAACCGCACAATCCATTCTGGACGAGATTTGTTATGGCAGCTCCGATATCGATGAGCTCGATCTTTTCTACAAAGGTTTATCTGATGATGCGGCACCGCAACTCTTCAAAATAGACAAGGACGGCAATGAAGTCCCAACCCAACGCAATCTCTCGAACACCTACTACAACCAAACACTGGCTGTTATCAAAGGCATCACCGCCCAGGCACAAGCCGAAGGCCTGATGCCTAACGAACGCGAACTCACTCTGATTAACCGCATTCAGTCACGCAAAATTCACCGCAAAGCCAAAGATCAGCGCGTCAGGTATGAGGCGGACCAGATCCGAATGGTTATCGAGCACTGTCTGCGTGATAAGAACCGTCTTCGAGGCCTTCGCGACGCCGCATTGTTTGCCTGTTTCTTTAGCACCGGTGCGCGACGCACGGAAATTGGCGAACTTGAACTAGATAACTTCGTGGACATGGGAGATCACGCTCGCATCTACATACGCGGCAAAGGCGGCGACATCCGGGAAAACGGGTTATACGCTCAAGCACTTCAGCACGTAAGAACGTGGATTAAAGAGGCAGGTATTACAGACGGCATGGTCTTCAGAAAGGTCACTAAAGGCGGCACCGTTATGGATAGCCTAAATCCCAAATCCATCTCTAAGATCGTCAGCACAAGGGCTGTTGAGGCATTGGGCGAAGATCAAGGAAGGAAGCTAACCACGCACAAGCTCCGCCGCGGACACATTACGCTGGCGCGCCAGCAAGGGGAAGACATAGCGGTGACAGCAACCCGTGTCGGTCATACAGACTACAACACTACCCGCAGTTACGACGACTCAGCTGAGGAGCTTGCGATTCAGGGCGGGGAAAAAATTAGCTGGTAAACAGCCATAATCTAACTGAAATATCTAGTCACATGTCACTAAACCGTTGCAAATTGGCATACAAAGCGGTCCTAACACAGTAAATTTTACAGCCTCCCACGACAACATGGCTCTTAATCACATGAGATGACCTCCGATGCTAGATCCATTTGCCCATACAAATCATCCTCCCCCAGCCATGGACTGATAGCGCGCAGCCGTTGTTCAACTAATCCAAGCTGACAGACAAGTTTAAAGCCTTGTGACCTTGGGTGCTCATCGCCTTGAGCCCCAAAATAGAGGCAAGCCCGATCAAAGTATGAACGCCACGCCCTTTGCTCAGCTTGAAAGTACGTTAGATATTCAGCGGGAACGTAAGATTCTGCCGCATTCTCACATATAGTTAACAACTCGAAGCTACTGCCCAGCTTAGCCTGATAATGTATGTTCGATGACTGATAAAAACCTAACTCGCTTAGCTTTCCTTCGGCCAAATCATCTGCTAGAGCTTCGATTGTGGAGTCAGCGCCTACCAATGTACTGAAGAACCAGAGAAATAAAAATTTGCCTACGATCCTCATGATTATTTATTGCCTTGCGATCGAATCAAACATAGTGGCTCCCAGCCAGGGGCAGCGCTGGGGAATTTTGAGCGCTTACATTGACTCTCGTACACACTCATAAACCCTGATTTTGTCGAGCGGCAGTAGGTCAAGATTCAAAGTTGCATATGCACGATACGGTAGAACTAGACGATCTAATTTCTTTTCCAATGATTTGTATACGAGCTCAGCCGTGGCGTACTCAAATGGAAGGCGACTGTATGGCAGCACGTTGTCAAATACACATCTGTTAAGAACAGAGCCTTCAGCATTAACTGTTTGCCCAACCAAAGCGATAAGTTTCAAACCAGCCTCATATACGCCTTCCGTGCATTGCTGATAGCCTTTAGCATCACGCTTCTCCCAAAAGTACACACACTGGGCTGAATCTGAAAGTCTTCGGTAGTATCCATGCACTAGGCAACTCTCATTTCGCCTGTTGCTTGGTTCATTACAGTATTCGACTAATTCCAACTCTAACTTCTTCAATTCAGGGTCAGATTCATATTCGATAGCTGCTTCCAACATCACCCGCTTCACGTCAACTAAGTTGTCGGTTCTTGGCGCTTTTACCGAAGAGGATACGGTTGATTGAGCTTTTTCGGATACGCAACCAGCTGCGGCCAGCGCAAGCACCACAGGCAACAGAACCATCTTCAATGACATACTACCTCCGTCGAAGTAAAGGCCGAATGGAGTTTTCAGCCACCTTGCAAGCCTCTCTTCCTAAATACAGGGTAGTATAAATGCTACACCAGCATACAGCTTCGAGTCCGTACAATGTTTAAACACGTTTAAATTGGAGTTCTATGGTCTGACTGCTTAAGAGAGTAGAGGTCACACTTCATTGAAATAAGGTACGTGGTCAGCAATGTCAATTCAGTACTCTCCAACACTTGCATATTCTGCCCCAACGTGAACGGTCATTCTGGTCGAACGTGAACACCGATTCTGGCCCAATGTGAACACCCATTCTGGATTGAACGTGAACAGTTTTGCTCCGTCTCCAGAATCACTGTTCACGTTCCAGAATCCGCCTCCGCATTGATTTTTCCAACTGGTAACCTGCTCCCTTTTTCGTCTGGAGAGCGGTATGCCAAACAAGAGATTATCAATGCGACAATTACGAGAAATCTTGCGCCTGCGGTTACAGGCAGACCTCAGCGTCCGGCAGATCCAACGGAGTTTACGCGTCAGTGTCGGCGCCGTATCTAAAGTCCTCAGTAAGGCCTCTGAATTGGGTATCGATTGGATGACCGTAGATGCCTTGGATGATGTCCAACTCGCCAACCGCTTCTATCCCAGAGCCGATACCCGCCAATCCAATCACTTTGAGATGCCGGACTGGCGAGAGGTTCATCAGGAGTTGTCTCGCAAAGGGATGACCAAGCATCTGCTCTGGGAGGAATACACGCAGCAGTATCCCAACCGCAGTTACAGCTACCCGCAGTATTGCCATCACTATCAGGTGTGGCAGAAGAAGCAGCGTCGATCGATGCGACAGACACACCGAGCCGGTGAAAAGCTCTTCGTTGATTACGCAGGACAGACGGTTCCAGTAGTGAGCGGCACAACCGGCGAAGTGCGCTTTGCGCAGATCTTCGTTGCCGTTATGGGGGCATCCAACTACACCTTTGCCGAAGCGACTTGGACACAGAACCAAGCCGATTGGTTAGGTAGTCATGTACATGCCTTCGAGTTCCTGGGCGGAGTACCAGAACTGGTGATCCCAGATAACCTCAAAAGTGGCGTCTCCAAAGCCTGCCGATATGATCCCGACGTTAATGCGGCTTACCAACAGCTGGCAGCCCACTATGGCACGGCCATCGTTCCCGCCCGGCCTTACAAACCGAAAGATAAAGCCAAGGCTGAGGTTGGCGTACAGATCATAGAACGCTGGATCTTGGCCCGCCTGAGACACCACACGTTCTTCTCACTGGCGGAGTTGAACACCTGCATTCGAGCCTTGCTGAATGATGTGAACCGCCGTCCATTCAAGCAGCTCAACGGTACGCGGCAATCCTGGTTCGAGACCTTAGACAGACCCGCACTCTCGCCGCTACCAGTCCATGCCTACCAGTACACTGATATCCGATCTGCTAAAGTGAATATCGACTATCACATCCAGTACGAACGACACCTCTACTCAGTCCCTCATCACCTTGTCGGTGAGCGTATCGAGATCCATGCCAGTGCAACATTGGTGACGATCTTCTTTAAGAATAAATCAGTCGCTTCGCACCCTCGCAAGCACCGACCAGGAACAACGACCTTGGCGGAACACATGCCTGAGCGTCATCAGAAGCAACACCAGTGGACACCGGGTCGGTTAATGAACTGGGCAAAGGATATCGGTGATGAAACCTTGTTGTGGGTGAAACGACAGCTGGAAAGCAAAGCCCATGAGGAGCAGGCCTATCGCGTCTGTCTGGGACTACTCAACCTGTCCAAGAGTTATCCGTTCGAACGCCTCGAAGCGGCCTGTGGGTTAGCGAACCGGCAAGGACTTGATCGGTTACGGCAGGTCAAAGCGGTGCTTCAGTCTAATCAGGATAAGCTTTACCGCGCGCCCGCCAAACGCGCCGCTCACCTACCTCAGAGCCACGAAAACATCCGTGGCCCGCACAGCTTCCACTGATCGAAAGGAAACAGACTTATGATGCAACATACACTCACACAACTGCGCCAACTCAAACTAACCGGCATGGCGGATGCACTTCGTATGCAGGACGAACAGCCCAATCACTATGACGAGCTAAGCTTCGAAGAACGGATCCAACTGCTGATTGATCATGAGCAACTGGTCAGGGAGCAGCGCAAGCAGCAACGACTACTCAAAGGCGCCAAGCTAAAACTGAATGCTTCCGCCAAAGCAATCGATTACACCTATCCACGCGGACTCAAACAATCGCAGTTCGCATCGCTTCTCAGCTGTGACTGGATCCATAAACACCAGAACGTACTCTTCACCGGACCCTGTGGTTGCGGCAAGACTTACTTGGCCTGTGCCTTGGCAGAAGCGGCATGCATGGCGGGTTACAGTGCAAAGTACTTCCGACTCTCACGACTACTTCTGGAACTGACTCAAGCGAAAGCCGACGGCACCTACCGCAGGTTGTTGCAGCAACTAGCAAAGCTGGACCTGTTAATCCTGGACGACTGGGGACTTGAACCGCTGGAAGCAGCCCATCGAAACGATCTGATGGAGATCATGGACGACCGTCATGGTGTCTCATCAACAATCATTATCAGTCAGCTTCCAACCGAAGAGTGGTACCGAGCGATAGGAGATAACACTCTCGCCGATGCCATCCTGGATCGACTGATGCACAACGCACACCGGATCAAACTGAAAGGCGAATCCATGCGAAAACAGCTGCCTGAGTTGACCGAACGTGAACAGTTAGCGTAAAAAACGACTTCGCCCAATGCGGGGGCAATCAGGTGTTCACGTTCCTCCAGAATACCTGTTCACGTTCGGCAGAATACGCAACACTGTCGTACTGACCTTGTAATACCGAAAAAGAATTTAAGCCTCTAACTGGAACTACTACCGACCGAATGTCCCGTCAAAGTTAGGTAATGTTTTCGTCAAATTAGGCACTCGCTTTTTTACTACTGCTCAAAACAAGCATCGATATCAACAGCATCCGGGAAAGGCGGATCATATTTAGCAAATCCAAATTGTTTTGCTTCAAAACGAACCACAAAGCCGCCATTGCCCCAAAACCATTTCCCCTCGCCATGGACTGAACTTGATACCGTACAGTCCGAATTTAGCTTGGCGAGAGTTGAGTCAGTCATTCTGACGCTCACGGAAGATTCATGGTCTGGGACATACCAACTATTCATCGATATGATCGCTGTCAGAATGAGAACAGCTGATAACGACCAAAACACAGTGGCAATACTACTAGTTTTCTGTGGCGCTGAAGCACTCCAACGGGACCCGACTTGATCACTCGAATTCCTTAGGTCGTGAGTGTTAATTTGGGTTTTTGCAGCCTCTTCCAGTGAAACACCATCAAGACTCCAGTACTTAGAATGGGAAAGAGGTTTGTGGAAAAGGTCTTGATCGCTCACCCTACTCTTGAATACTTTGCGCTCAACACTAACTTGGAGGCTCTCCCATAATTTTCCGAAGTCACGTGCCTTATCACTGGTTATAGCATCTCCGTTACTCAAAAACGAAGTCGTCAAAAAATCGTTGGGGCTGGGCACAAGCTGACCCGACGCGAACGTCAAAGTAGGATTTATCCTGCTAATACGATCGACCCACCAATGGCTTGTGATCGCTTGTTCTTTGCTACCGACTACTAGGGCAAGCTCTTCCCGGGTCGCTCCCGATAACTCATCAAGCACCATACATAGGCTACCGTATTGGTAGTATTCAACTGCCTCCTGAGATAGCACATAGCGAATAAAGTCGAATTTGTCCTCGCGGGATATGTCAGCACCTTCTAAGTTGACTGTGAACTGCTTTCGTTCTGTATCAGTCCCGGTCAGTAAGCATGGTAGCGCACCATGTCTATATGCTGAGTTCTTATACCAAGCTTCAAGTTGATCAAGTTGCTCGCGAAGAAAAGGGTCTTCGAATGTTTGAGATGTGCCATTGTCGATACTATCAGTACGCTGCGGGGCATCTGCAACCGACTCCCTTTCATCACGCAAACTAGCCTCTTGCAGTGCGCTGAACATTGGCGCTGCTAGCGTGTCTGAACGATCGACCAAAAAGGTACCAATCATCACAATTCTCTGGTCAGCTACAGTCGTACGGACCGCTAGATATTGTGTCTCAGCTCCGTCATCATCGACAGTATATGGCGTGATCAGCACTTTGGAGTTTGCAGACTCGTTTAGCTTTGAGCCCATATACTTCAAGACGGGCATCTGAACTGTTATTGCGCTTTCCATCTCAGCGTCCAGAGCTGGGATATCCTTATCGGTAAGCTGCGAGATATCAGGCTCTGTCGGATCACTGTTGGCGAGATAAATCTGTATTGAGCCAAGTATTTGGTTACCGTTCTCTTCAACTAACCAAATCGCGCTGGCGAATTCGCTCAGCTCTTGTAGTTGCAAGCTCCAAGACCCTTTGGGAACATTGATGGTTATGAGCTTGAAAAAACGGAATTTGTCGTCTTGGAGCCTTTCTATTGAACTCATCACCACCTCTGCAGTTGCTAAATCCTCTGTCTTATCTAGAAGACTAGAAGAGACCTTAATTCCATGCAAAGCAGTTAACTACTTCGAAATGAATAGTTTGCAGTTTCCTGCATCTGAGAATTTTGTAAATCTAATCCACTCAGCGATTAGTGGCGACACTAAGAGGTGGAGATGGATCGGAAGTTCATAGCGTTGTACGTCGATGTTCTATAGTTGAATTGAACTTATAGGAGTGAAGCTATGGAGTCGCCACGAAAAGAAAGTCTCGCAGCAAGCATGAAAGAGGACTTTGGAATCGACCTTCCACTCGGTAACGGACGTGGGCAATCGCGCTGTGACCCAGTGGAGGTCGTTACTAAGGACGCTACTCAGGCATACTTTGCCGAAATTAAATATGTCCAAACCCTATTTGAGATTCAAAAAGTGCACTGGCGTTACCTCAAAACCAATCGTTTAACCGGTGAGGGGAATAAGCCGTTACACCAAACTCAGTTCGAGGTTAAGTTCCCCGAAGGGGCCAATATTGTGACGGAAACCCGAAATTTTTATTTCGATGTCTCTCAAGTACATTTCGACGTACCAGGACGGCCCCAAAAGAAATGCCAAGTTCCCTACCCTTTTAACGCTGGCATGCCCGAGCATCTAGCATGGATGCACTTTCAGGCGATAACCAACAATGAAGCCGAAGAGCCTGGAATGGGAAGCACACTGAACTACCAGTCGCCTAGCAGTTACATGGGCGTTTACATCTACGACAAGCAACTGGGTGGAGTGTTAGCTAACCCAACCGACGAACTATTATCAGCGGAGATGGAAGATGCCGCAAAAAATGTGGCTGACTTAAATCCCCACATTACCGAGATCAGCCGCGATGAGTGCGAGGGGGTTAAATTGCGGATTTACCGCAACGGTGATTCCCGCTCACTGTTGGGGGTGACTGTTGCGCTAAGTTGCTTCGTCAAATTCAGGATCACAATACCTGAAGGCAATGACCGGTTTCATGTAGAGACCGCTTACCAGTCAATGATCGCCTTACTGAAAGCAGTCAAGCAAATTGAGCTTCAATAGTGCGGCGGTTAGGCAACCTTGGTTTATCGCTAAGGGTACCTATCAGATCAAGTCACGCCTTTGAGACCCAACAACCGTCGACAGTGTGTAACTAGCCAGAACCAATCCGGCTTAGGCGTCATCTTGCCTGGATTTACGATTACGACCTGGAGCCAAAACACCCTTCAACATTCCATGCGTAAAACCATGCTTCTTACACAATTCTTTGACGGTCGCTAAGTCAGCATCACGCACCTTTTTTTCGGCGGCCTTAATCTTCGCTTCTATTTCAGCTTGTTGCGCCTTTAACTGTTCAATTTCGTCATTCATTTTAATTTTCCTTAAGTTGAATAATGGTCTTTTTAAAGAATAATAGTAATTGTTACTTTTTCCTAATTTTCTTGTTCTGCGATCATAATATCCATCAATCTGGCTTACTAAGTGCAAATCTGTAGCAATCGTTTAGTCTTTTATTTCCATTTATAAATTACCTAACGCTTTCGATAAATCAGGTTAACGTAATCCCATGGTAGTCATCATAATTACCCTTAAATTGATCTATAGATTCACTTAAAGATGCCAATCCATGGTAGATCTATCGCATCTAAAGTCATGAATCACAAGCGCCCACCTGCACGGCTTGGGATACGCTCCCCAATCTCACCAAGCAGTAGATATTCGAATTTTACTGCATTTATCCGAGATATTTGGCGATATTAGCAACACTTTTCCAACCCACTTGCGCTCGGCAACATAATTTGCATCAGATCATGGACTCGCAAAAAATGCTCTTTCGGATTACTTATTTGAACGAACATACTGTGCAATCATGCAGCATATTTTCGATGTTATGATTGACCGAAATCGAAGTTAAGGAAATTACATCTATGCTTGTAAGATTTCCGTTAGCTATACCTGAAAAATCAGTTATGAATTCGCATTTTGGCTTCTTAATTTAGCCGGTCAAACCACGTAATGTAGTCGAGTGATCGAACCTTCGTGCCCGATCATTGACAGCTCCATCAGAACAACCCCTTCTGACCAGCCGCATACGGACTGAGCGTTACGCTAAACTCTCGAATACCAGACTCGCGCAACCACTTGATTGCAGCCTTCTCAGTAAACAGCCGATAATCTGTACTGCGTTTTGTCGCCAATCCGTACTCAGCAACCAATTTCGTCGGGCTTCGCCCCTTCTCCCCTACTGAAAATACCAACTGGTATTTGTCGCCCGATGCATCCACCATGCGAGTTGAGGTTATTACTCCAAGCGAAATTAACCTTCGAATTTCGCTCTCTTCAATCATTTCTACTTTCATTTTGGGCGCCCAATATTTTCAATCCGGGGATTGTGCGTTACCGCCCAGAATTCCACAACTAAACCACATAACACCCGCGACAGTTTTGCTGGTCAACAACCACTCCCAGCTTTTGCTGCCAAGGTTGTGACTTCATATATTGCCCCTCTGGGCTTCACGCAGCAGCTTCCTCATTGATTGATAAAAAGCACCCTCTTCGACCGTGCGAGGGAGCGAATGACTAGAAAGGAGAGTGAGTGCCAGTTCAGTGTCACCTACGACATCAGGTATCGTCATGTAGCGCTTGTCGCGACCCACAAGCTCAACACCTGCCTTGAGGTAAGACAGGCCTGCCTCACCCTTATGATCTGAGAGATACCAAAAACCCACCTTGAGGTGACACGGTGCAAAGCCGACTTTGGTGCAGGCTATGTAATAATCAAAAGCGGTTTTTCTGTATCCAGACTGGATTTGATCAGGGATCAGGGGTGGCAACACAAGCTGAGCAGCCAATTCAAAGTAATGTTCGGCAAGATAGGCCGATGCAGGCCAGTAGCCTTTCTTCTGCGCCAGCGTCAGAAGCTTGATCGCGGCAGCCGTTCGATCAACCTGAGGCATCACCTCAGCACCCTTATCCGCGAACAGCAGCATCAACGCATTATTGACCAGAACATCCACAGAACGATCGCCCTGCGAGAGCAAAAGCGCCCAGTAACCAGCACCATCGCCCACAAGGTATGGAATCCCAATTTCACGATCATTGAATGGCGACTCAGCATTAACGGCATCTAGCGCGATCCCAAGAAGCAACAGATTCTCCGAGCGTGTCGCGTTCTCTAACC
>Ga0102948_1001197_pt1 | contig 10313 bp, 9 predicted proteins | sample SalPonA_A_H2O_MG_FD_78211 | JGI IMG/M metagenome (GOLD analysis project Ga0102948, IMG submission 78211) | Water microbial communities from South San Francisco under conditions of wetland restoration - Salt Pond MetaG R2A_A_H2O_MG | ecosystem: Environmental > Aquatic > Non-marine Saline and... | reverse complement strand
CATAAACATGAAAACGTGGCGTTGGTTCACTGGGCACCAAACACTCGATTCAATTCGCATAAACACTGGGGTGGTGAAGAGATTCTTGTATTAGAGGGCACATTCTATGATGAACACGGCGTTTATCCAGCGGGCAGTTGGATGCGTTCGCCGCATTTGAGTCAGCATAAGTCCTTTACCCGCGATGATGGTGCCCTAATATATGTGAAAACAGGCCATCTACCGGAAACACCATTTGAGTTTTCTTACCCGTCTGATTAATCCAAGTCTGCAACGATAGAAATTATCTTCGAAAGCTCTTCGGGTCTCAGTTAAAAGGTTATGGTCACTAGCCACGATCAGCCGTTTTCGGTTACTGCATTCTTGGTTGATCGTTTGCGCATGAATCTTCGCAAGCCGGTGGAGAGATGAACTCTTACCGTTGCTATGCTAAGGCCACATTCAAAGCTTCTTCACAATGAATGAGCGTCGTATCGAATACTGGCATGCTTACATTCTCATTGTTAAGCAACATTCCAACCTCAGTGCATCCGAGAATGAGTGAATCAGCTCCAGATTCTTTGAGTCTTTCGGATATTTGAATATACAGCGCTTCGCTTTCTGGTCTAACAACTTCTTTGCATAACTCATCGTAAATAATTCGATGAATTGTTTGGCGATCTTCAGAGTTTGGGATGATTGGTGAGAGTCCTGAAGCAACAAGGCGGTCAATGTAAAAGGACTGTTCCATCGTAAAAGATGTGGCCATAATCGCCGGTGAATTCAACCCCTTCTCCTTGATACATTTTGCTGTCGCTTCAGCTATATGGAGTAAAGGTATATCCACATTTTGCATCATTACTTCAGCCAATTTGTGCATAGTGTTGGTTGCCAGAATCAAAAATTCTGCCCCACCTCGCTCTAACGCAAGAGCTTCTTTATTGAGAATTTTTCCTGCTTCAGCCCATTCGCCTCTCATTTGAAGGGATTCAATTCGAGCAAAATCTATAGAGCGAATCAACAACTCTGGAGAGTGGAGACCCCCAAGTCTTTCACGCGTCAGACGACACAGTTCATGGTAGTAAGTTTGAGTTGAGGCTGCTGACATGCCGCCAAGGATTCCTATTGTCTTCATATCCAACACGTTTTAGCTGATTTTGACCGTTCCATTAATACACTGCTGATATGAGGGGCAGGTTTCTAGGTGGTCGTTGACGAAGCCCGTCGCCTGAAGGTAGGCGTAGACGATGGTTGAGCCGAAAAAACGAACGCCACGCTTTTTAAGATCTTTAGCAATCTGCTTGGATAGATCCGTTTCTGCGGGGATATCTGCAAGGGCTTTGGGACGATTGGTGATCACTTTTCTGTCCATAAATGACCATAAATAGTTGGCAAAACCACCAAACTCCGTCGAAATACTCAGAAAACAGTTCGCATTATTAATGGACGCTTCGATCTTCGCACGATTGCGAATGACGCCAGCGTCAGCCAACATCGCCTCTATCTCTTTTTCTCCAAATTGAGCCACACACTTGGGTTCAAAATTTCGATAGTGATGTCGGTAGCCCTCACGTTTATTTAAAACGGTGCGCCAACTTAAACCGGCTTGTGCGGATTCAAGAACCATAAACTCAAACAGTGTTCGGTCATCGGTTCGCAGCATCCCCCACTCTTGGTCGTGATACCGATGCTCTATCTCGGACTGACGTGCCCAACCACAGATATCAGCCTCTTTGTTCACGTCAGTGATCCTTTTTCTGCAAGTTGGGATTCGTAAAAAACTGAATCGGCTGAGCTTCTACTTCGGTTGCGGGGGTATTCTTTAACGGATCAACACCCTCTTTGGAGACTCGGGTTTCAAGCTCTTTAGGTTCAGGACGTCCATCGAGGCGCATGCTGTCTTCAAACCCGCACTTAATACACTCACGATGCTCCCGCTCTTCATCGCGGTACATACGCGTGCTATCCATAGCGGCGCATCGTGGACAGACCACACCCGCAACAAAGCGTTTAATTGGTTTCATATCAGCTCCTTCGCTGAATTAGGCTGCTATGCCTGAGTGACGCAATAGCGCATCCACATTCGGTTCACGACCGCGAAACGCGACAAATAGCTCCATTGGCTCTTTAGAGCCACCCTTCTCAAGGATTTCCGTTCGGAAGGATGCACCGGTCTCATGATTAAAGATACCCTCCTCTTCGAAACGAGAGAAAGCATCGGCCGACAGAACTTCAGCCCACTTATAGCTGTAATATCCCGCAGCATACCCGCCAGCAAATATGTGGCTAAAGCTGTGCTGAAAGCGGTTGAAAGTGGGTGGATTCAACACCGCGACCTGTTCACGAACACTGTCAAGGACAGACTGAACCGACGTTTCACCTGGCGCAAAATCACGATGAAGAATAAAGTCGAACAGAGAGAACTCAAGCTGACGCACCATCATCATACCCGATTGGAAGTGCTTGGCAGAGAGCATTCGATTCAACATATTTTCCGGGAGGGGCTCACCTGTCTCGTGGTGACCTGAAATCAGCGCCAGCGCTTCGGGCTCCCAACACCAGTTCTCCATAAACTGACTGGGTAGCTCGACGGCGTCCCACGCCACACCATTAATACCACTGATATCGGCGTATTCCATTTGAGTCAGCATGTGATGGAGACCATGGCCAAACTCATGGAACAAGGTCGTCACCTCATCATGAGTCAGCAGCGCAGGCTGTCCCTCTAGGGGTGCAGTGAAGTTACAGACCAAATACGCCACTGGCAGCTGAATGTCGCCATTGATGTTACGGCGTACACGGCAGTCATCCATCCATGCACCACCGCGTTTACCGGCACGCGCAAAGGGGTCAAGGTAGCAGTTGGCAAGTACCTGACCATCACGCTTCAATTCAAACAGTCGAACGTCGTCATGGTAAGAATCAAACTCTTTTAGTTCAGTGACGCTGACACCAAACAGACGCTCAGTCACTGCAAACAGTCCATCCAACACTTTAGGGAGAGGGAAATAGGGACGAAGCTCTTGCTGTGAAATATTAAAACGTTGTTGTTTCAGCCTCTCTGCATAGTAGGTGATATCCCAAGCCTGAAGGTCGTTCATGCCCTCTTCTGCTTGAGCAAAAGCGGTCAACTCTTCAAGCTCTTTGGCTGCTTGAGGGCGGCTTTTAGCCGCGAGATCTTCAAGGAAGCTAACCACCTGATCGGTAGACTGAGCCATTTTTGTCGCAAGAGAGTATTCAGCGTAATTGGTAAATCCAAGTAACTTAGCCAGTTCCAAGCGAAGTGTCAGAATCTGCTCAATTAAATCCGTATTATCCCACTCGCCGGCTTTAGGGCCCTGATCAGAAGCGCGAGTAGCATAAGCTGTATAAAACTCCTCACGCAGCTGACGATTATCAGCTTGCAACATCACGGCGTAGTAGACAGGAAAGTCGAGCGTCAGCACCCAGCCCTCTAACCCTTCACTTTTTGCGGCCTGCTTAGCGGCTTCAAGGACATGATGTGGTAAGCCTGCTAGCTCAGATTCATCGGTAATATGCTTGGTCCAGCCCTGTGTCGCATCTAAGACATTCTCAGAGAATTTAGTGGTCAACTCAGAGAGTTTAAGTTGCAGCTCGGCGTACCGTTTTTGCTGCTCTTCTGGCAAACCAATGCCAGCCAATCGAAAGTCACGAAGTGAGTTAGTAATCACTTTCTTTTGAGCGTCGGATAACTCTAGAAACGCTGCGCTTTGACTAAATTGCTCGTACGCTTCGTAGAGTTTCTTGTTCTGGCCAAGTTCAGTAAAGTATTCCGATAGCTTTGGTAGGCACGCGTTGTAGGCTTCGCGCATCTCGTCAGTATTCACCACCGCATTTAGATGAGAAACCGGTGACCAAGCTTGAGCTAAGTCATCATTTAGCTGTTCCAGTTCACCCACTAAACTCTGCCAATCCATCATGGGTTGTTCCGTCATCTTTGCGATACGCTCTCGGTTTCGCTGCAGTAGCTCTTCGATAGCGGGAACGACATGCTCCGGTTTAATGGTACTGAACTGTGGCAGTAAAGAGGGTTCTAACAGTGGGTTACTCATCGGTCTCTCCGAGATCTAAAACTCTATTCGCTTTACTATACAATGGGGTGAGCGGATCAGTTATTCAAGGAATACGATATGAAACTACGTCCTTTTAAAGGCATTAGCCCAACCCTAGGTCACAAGGTGTTTGTCGACCCCAGTGCGGTCGTCATTGGCGATGTCGTATTGGGTGATGACGCATCCGTTTGGCCGCTGACGGCAATCCGCGGCGATATGAACCACATACGTATCGGCGCTCGAACCAATGTTCAGGATGGTGCAATCCTGCACATCACTCATGCCAGCAGTTATAACCCTGACGGTTACCCTTTGATTATTGGCGATGAGGTGACCATCGGCCATATGGCCATGTTGCACGGATGCACAATAGGCAACCGTGTCTTAATTGGTATGTCCGCGACTGTGATGGACGGAGCAATTGTGGAAGATGATGTCGTTGTCGGCGCCGGCGCACTGGTACCGCCAGGGAAGCGTCTAGAGAGTGGCAAACTCTATATGGGCCGTCCGGCTAAAGCCGTTCGCAACCTAACCGAAAAAGAGATGAGCTACTTCAGCTACTCAGCCTCCAACTATGTGAAGCTGAAAGATGAGCATCTAGCAGAAGAGTGGGCCAACTAAGCCTTCGCTTTAGAGAGTTCTCTAAGGCGTTTAACCACCTCAGCACCAATAGAGCGTTGGGTAAACACACCATCCGCTTTCTCTTTACCCGCGCTGCGGCCCATTAACAGCTCTAATGCCTCATCAACAGTTGCGACGGAATAGATTGAGAACACGCCCTTTTTAACTGCGTCCACTACCTCTTGTTTAAGCATCAAATTACGCACATTCGCTTTTGGAATGATCACACCCTGTCGGCCCGTTAAACCGCGCGACTCACACAGATGATAGAACCCTTCGATCTTCTCATTCACCCCACCAATGGCCTGAACTTCACCGTATTGGTTGATGGAACCGGTCATCGCAAACTGTTGTTTGATCGGTATATGAGTTAACGCCGAGATCAGTGTGCAGATCTCCGCCATTGAGGCACTGTCGCCGTCCACATAACCGTAGGACTGTTCCATGGCGATACTCGCGGAGATGGCAAGAGGAAACTCCTTAGCGTAACGATGACCTAGGTAACCCGAGAGAATTAACACCCCTTTGGAGTGAATCGGCTGGCCCAGCGTCACTTCCCGCTCAATATCGACGATGCCTCGGTTACCCGGATAAACGGTTGCTGTAATACGAGCCGGCGAACCAAAACTCACATCGCCAACCTGCAATACCGTCAATCCATTCGATTTACCGATTGCTTCACCATCGGTGTCGATCAAAACCGTCTCGTTGGTAATCCCCTCTTGGATCTTTTCAGAGAGGCGTCCTGTTCGGCGCTCTTTAGCTGCCAATGCTGCATCGACGTGCACGGCATCGATATGTTTGTCATTCGCTTTAGCGCGGCGGTAATCCGCCTCACATAGCAGATCAACTAATTCACCAATATGCGCAGAGAGCAGATCTTGATCACCCGCCAGACGAGATGAATGCTCAACCAGCCTCGCAACCGCTTCCCGGGTTAAGGGGGCAAGCTTCTCCTCTTTAGCCAACGTGCTCATTAGGCGAGCGTATTGGCGAATCGTCGCCGGCGTGCGTTCAACGTCCTCTTCAAAATCAACCACGACACGGAACATCTTTTCAAAATCATGATCGAGCTCTTGCAACAGGTAATAGATGTTGCGGGCGCCGATGAGGACAATTTTCACATCCAAATCAATCTCTTGAGGCGAAAGCGTTACGGTGCTGATACCCGCATACTCGCTGACAGGATTTTCAATGCGAATGGCATGCGCTTTTAATGCTCGCTTTAGGGCTCCATAAACAAAGGGCTGCTCAAACAATTTTTCCGCTTCAATGATCAAGTAGCCGCCATTTGCTCGATGCAGAGCACCCGGGCGAATCAGACGGTAGTTAGTGATCATCGCTCCCATTTCGCTGTTGTACTCGATACGCCCAAACAGATTTTCGTAACTTGGGTGCGCCTCATAGACGACTGGAGCCCCTTTGGTCTTCTCATTATCAACGAGCAAATTAAGACCATAGTGCTCGTTCATGAACTCACGACGAACCGTCTCGGACTTGTTCTCAAAAACACCCTCGGCAATCATCTCACCGGCGTTACGAATCAGATCACGCTCAACGTCTTCAAGATAATTGTTAACACCTTTAAGGTTTGAGTATTCGCCGCGCACCTCTTCGAAAAGGGGTTTAAGTGCGTGCCGTGCGGTATCTCGATCCAAATAGCGCAGTGCTTCAGCGGCTTCGCGGCGCCAGCGTGGCATCTCTGTCAGTTGTTCGTTGAGCAGCTCTTCCAATTCGGATATGTGAGTCGAAAAGGCATCGCGAATCTCTTCTGGCAACGCCGAAAAAACGGCTTCATCAATCGCCTGCCCTTCAGCAACCGGAGTAAATCCAATGGTACCGGCATCACGATAAACGGCGATTGAGTATTCGCGCCCCTGCTTCTCAACGGCCTCAACGGCCTTGTCGTAAAGGCGATTAAAATCACGCTCAATTTTGGATTTTTCACGTTGGTAAGCGGGGCTTTCAAAGGCAGCAGGCAGTTCGGTGACAACCCGATTGAGTAGTTTGCTTAAATCGTGTTGCAACTTAACGGCCTTACCCGCCGGAAGACGCAGCGCTTGAGGGTGACGAGTGTCTTGGATGTTTTTGAGGTAGCACCAATCATAAGGTTTGGATTGGCTTTTGGCAGCCTCTCGCAAATTCTCCATCGCAAAGGAGAAGCGCCCAGTGTGCGGGTTACCCATGACAAATAGGTTGTACCCGGGGCGATTCATTCCAACGCCAAACTCCATCGCTTCAAGCGCACGATCCTGACCAAAAAAGCCGGCGAAGCCTTCAAGGTTATCGGTGGTTTTAAACGGGAGAAGATCGATATCGCAGGTACGGTAGAGTTGATCGACAGAGAGAGGGGCTAGCTTTACCATGCGGGGCATCCAATACAGCGAATTTATACCCTTAGACTGAAGCGCTCACCCCTCTAAGTCAATGCTATTTGTGTTGCAGTTCGGCTCTTAGTTCATTAAGAATTTCGGCCGTCTCTGGTTTCACGCCACGCCAAATTGAAAAGGATTCAGCCGCTTGTTCGACCAGCATACCCAAACCATCTATTGCACGCGCACCCTGCTGCTCACACCATGCACAAAACGGGGTCTGTTTTGCGCCATACATCATATCGTAACCACAACTATTGGTATCGATGGCCTCGGCAGGAATGGGGGGAAGTTCACCACTGATGCTGGCCGAGGTGCCATTGACGATCAGATCGAAGGCTGGCCCGTTGATGCTTTCAAAACCGCAACCTGAAACAGGGGCACCCGAAAAAATATCGGCAATGGCCTGCGCTTTAGAAACCGTGCGATTGGCAATCACAACCCTTGCAACCCCAGCTTCCAGCATGGGCTGAATAACACCGCGCACAGCCCCCCCTGCACCCAGTATCAAGACTCGCTTATCTGCCAACTCTAACCCTAAGTTGTTCTTTAAATCGGTTAACAACCCTATACCGTCAGTGTTATCCGCACAAATTTCACCCTGCTCATTTAACCACAGAGTATTGGCGGCACCGGCTGTCTCAGCTCGTGCTGTGCATACGGTTGCCAACTGACAAGCCAACTCTTTAAACGGCAAGGTCACATTAGAGCCCTTGATCTCTCCTGAGGTCAGTTGTGCCCTTAGCGTATCGGTAAAGGTATCCGCTTCTAACAGCTGTGTCGTGTAATCCATAGACTCGCCCGTTGTCTTGGCAAAATGGCGATGAATCCTGGGCGACAAGCTATGTTTGATTGGATTGCCTGTTACGCGGTACTGGTCGATCACGCTTCTAACCCTAACCAGTCTCTGGATTGAAGATAGTAATCGGTTAATCGCGCCTCTTCCGTGCCAGGCTCTGGTGCCCAGTTGTAATCCCAACGCACTTCCGGTGGAAGCGACATCAGAATCGATTCGGTACGGCCACCTGTCTGCAATCCAAACAGGGTGCCACGATCAAAGACGAGATTGAATTCAACGTAACGTCCGCGACGGTGCAACTGGAAGTCTCGCTCGGCTTCTCCGTAACTCTCATCACGACGACGATCAACAATGGGCACATAAGCTTGAGTGTAAGCGTTACCAATCGACTGCATCAGCGCAAAACTTTGATCAAAGCCTAACTCATTGAGGTCATCGAAAAAGAGGCCGCCGATACCACGTGGTTCTCCACGATGCTTCAAGAAGAAGTAGTCGTCACACCACTTCTTATAACGTGGGTAAACATCTTCGCCAAAAGGATCACAGGCATCTTTAGCCACCTGATGCCAAAAAACACAATCCTCTTCATTACCGTAGTAAGGGGTCAAATCAAACCCTCCACCGAACCACCAAAAGGGTTCTTCGCCCTCTTTCTCTGCAATAAAGAAACGGACATTGGCATGTGACGTCGGCACTTTTGGGTTTTTAGGGTGCATCACAAGACTGACGCCCATCGCTTCAAAATGACGACCCTGCAGTTCTGGACGGTGTGCCGTTGCCGACGCGGGCATTTGGTTACCGTGAACATGCGAAAAGTTTACACCGCCCTTTTCAAACACAGCACCGTTTGTAATGACTCGGCTTCGGCCACCGCCACCCTCTGGTCGATCCCAAGAATCTTCAACAAACTCAGCACCACCATCGGCTGCTGCCAGTTCATTGCAGATACGATCCTGAAGATCTAATAAAAAGGCTTTTACTTCTGCTACGCTCGGTTTGCTCATTAGCAATCTCCGTCTCTAAACTCGTAGGATCTGTCCAGTGAGTGCATCGCGAATTACGGATGGTCGATCCGAATCGCCTAATGAACCCTGAACACGGTAATGGATTCTATTTCCAAAGTAAGTACTTACTCTCAGCTTACTCTTAGCTGGCATTGCAGCTGATGGATTAGCGGAGGTCGACACCAACGGCATATCAGCACGACTACACAGCGCTTGAACGATTGGATGTGCCGAGACTCGAACCGCCACAGAGCGATGCTTACCCTTAACCCACTCAGGGATCATCTGCTCAGTATCAGGTATCAACCAAGTATTCGGTCCAGGCCAACTTGCTTCAACAACCCGACGCTGCTCGTGTGTAAGGTTCTGCAAAAGAGGCTCAACTTGCTCAATGCTGGCTGCAACCAAAATTAACCCTTTATGCATAGGACGGCGTTTAACCGCTAACAAATGCTTCACAGCCTGCTCGTCCCATGGGTTACAACCTAATCCCCAAACAGCTTCTGTAGGATAGGCAATCACGCCACCCTGCCGGACGACTTCTACGGCTTGTTTAATGCTCCAATCATTCACCATAGTCAGAATCTTTCATTGAAAAAACGTTATTCTACCGAAGAACGACGTAACGGGCTCCCTCTCTGCCAATAATTCCTAAGATTTCTAATTCCACTAGTCGACTTTGCAACGACCCAATCGGCATGTTGAGATTTTGCGCAAGCTGATCAGCCGTGAAATGTTGCTGATTCAGTGCGCTAACTATGGGGTCATCTGACTCCTTGGGCGGCTTTTGTTCGAGGTCTGAAGAGAGCGGCAGATAGAGTGACGCCAATATATCGGAAGCCGATTCGACTAACTGAGCCCCCTCTTTAATCAGGTGATGGCAGCCTCTTGCGAGCTCATTGGTAATCGCACCCGGTATCGCAAAAACCTCTCGCCCCTGCTCCAAAGCCAAGCGAGCTGTGACGAGTGATCCACTTTTAATTGCGGCTTCTACGACCAGCGTGCCTAAACTTAAGCCGCTAATGATGCGATTGCGCTCTGGAAAAAGATAAGGCCGAGGCTGTATACCGGGCAGCTGCTCTGTCACTAACAGGCCGCCAGAATCCAATATCTGTTGCGCCAGCCGTTGATGCCGTTGTGGGTAAACTAAATCTGGGCCGTTTGCCATGACGGCTATGGTCGTACCGGGACCGGCCTCTATTGCACCAAGATGTGCTGAATAATCAATCCCTATCGCTAGCCCACTGGAGACATGAAGACCGGATTGAGTAAGTTCTTGAGCAAATCGTTGAGCAGTTGCACGTGCCAAACTGGACGATTTTCGCCCACCGACCATAGCAATCTGAGGTTCGCTTAAAGCAGGCACATTACCTTTACAAAACAGCACAACAGGCGGGTCGTAAATCGCTTTGAGCAGCTGGGGGTATCGATCATCTTCGATACTTATAACATCACAATCAATACT